>ENA-ORDA01001666-ORDA01001666.1-marine-metagenome-genome-assembly--contig:-NODE-1666-length-18307-cov-2.557981_pt1 | contig 18307 bp, 13 predicted proteins | sample MGYA00237778_ERZ508506 | MGnify/ENA primary metagenome ERZ508506 (study PRJEB26177, sample SAMN06267891) | marine metagenome | isolation source: Monterey Bay, California, USA | place: Pacific...
GGAAGAGGCGTGGCACAACGCTGAGGTCGATGCCCTCTACAAGCTCGATAGGGCGGGTGTTCGTGTGCCGACGCCCTTTGGGTGCTTTGACGGGGTTTTGCTTATGGAGTTGGTGACCACCGAGGACGGTGAAGTCGCTCCGCGCTTGAACGACGTCATATTGACCCAGGAACAGGCACTGCAAGATAACGACGTCATGATGGGCTATGTCGTCAAAATGCTGTGTGCAGGTTTGGTGCATGGTGATTTGTCGGAGTTCAATGTCCTGGTTGACGACTACGGTCCGGTGATTATCGATTTACCGCAAGCCGTCGATGCGGCGGCGAATAACCATGCCAAGTCAATGCTGGAGCGAGACGTTAACAACATCGTGGGCTACTACGGCCTTTTCGCACCTGAGCTTCTCAACACCCAATACGCAAAGGAGCTGTGGAGCCTCTACGAAGCGGGAGAACTGCACCCGGATAGCCAGCTCACGGGCGAGTTTGTCAGCGATGAAGTCGACGCCGATGTTGACGGTGTGTTGCGTGAAATCGAGGCGGCTCTGCAAGAAGAGGAAGATCGCGAGGCGCGAGTGCGCAGCGCGGACGAATCAGGCGAATAGCACTTGTGCCGTTTTGCCGTTCCAGTACCACCAACCGTTCAGTCAGCGCGCTTCAACGTGCCAGCGCCCTTCAGGACCCTCGTGTACGTTTGAGTAAAGGGGGCGACTCGGGAAGGCCTTTGTCCTTTATAGTCTGAAGTGTATTATGGCATAACATATGCCAATTAAGCCTTTTTTATGAAGATACAACAGATTCGAATGGATGATTATCCGGGTGAGCGAGCACCTCGTGACGTGTGGCGCTTAACGTCGAACCCCCTGCGCAGTCTCGAGCCGGGAGAGGTAAGTGTTGCGCTGCACACGGTGTCTCTTGACCCTGGAATGAAGGGTTGGATCACCAACAAGCGAAGTTACATGCCCCCGGTTAAACCCGGCGCCGTGATGCGGGCCTTTGGTGTTGGTGAGGTCATGGAGAGCCGCGCTGAGAGCCTGGTACCTGGCGACTGGGTGACGGGCTTTACGGGCGTTCAAACGCACGGTGTTTACAAGGCAACTCAGCTGTCAAAAATTGATTGCTCACTGGCATCACCAGAGACATTTTTAAGCGGGCTCGGGATGACGGGCTATACGGGTTACTTTGGCATGTCAGATCTGGGTAAGCCCACCGCATCGGACACCGTTGTGGTGTCTGCGGCCTCTGGCGCGGTTGGGTCCATTGCTGCGCAGGTCGCAAAGCTTGCGGGAGCACGGGTCATTGGTATCGCAGGTGGGCCTGTAAAGGCGGATTATTTGACCGACACACTGGGCCTTGATGCGGCGATTGATTACAAAAATGAAGACGTCTCGGCGAGACTTCGCAAGACCTGTCCAGACGGAATAGATCTTTACTTTGATAACGTTGGTGGCGATATTTTATCCGACGTACTGGGCCAAATGAATTATCGTGGGCGTGTGGTCGTCTGTGGTGGGATCTCGCAATACGGTGGCAATATGGACGTCCAGGGCCCGTCAAATTTCTTATCGGTCGTGACGCACAGCCTGACGATTCAAGGGTTCACCATGCGCGACTACATGCATCGCATACCCGAGGCACTCGAGTGGCTGTCCGGCGCTTGGAAAAGCGATCAGCTGATTTTTCGCGAACACCTAATTCACGGTATCGAGCGCTTTCCCGATGCGTTTGAGATGCTCTTTACCGGTCAAAATCACGGCAAACTACTCCTAAAAATAAACTAGAGGCGACGACCGACGATGACACCTTCAACTCCAATTCGCTTAGCAGGCGGCACGGGCTCGCCTTACACTCAAAAAATGGTGGCGCTACTGCGTTACCGTCGCATTCCCTATCTCATTAATTGGGGGCAGCCTGAAGGGCTCTGCGACGCATTGGGGGCTGAGCGCCCCAAGCCCATCTTTATGCCCACGTTTGTGTTCGAAGAACAAGGTGGACCGGTCGCAGAGTGCGACTCCACACCGATTATCAGACGTCTTGAAGCGCTTTTTCCCGAGCGTTCGGTTTTGCCCAATGATCCTGCGCTGGCGTTTATTGATTATTTGATCGAGGACTTTGCCGATGAGTGGTGTACCAAGTACATGTTTCACTATCGCTGGCATTTTTCTGAAGATGCGGACAAGGCGGGGACCCTATTGCCCTTGGGTATGAACGTCAGTATGCCGTCTGAAATGCTTGGACAGTTTAAGGCCCAGATAGCGCAAAGACAGATAGACCGCCTTTATGTGGTGGGTTCAAACGAGACCACTGCGCCGGTCATAGACGCCAGTTATCGGCGTTTTTTATCCGCGATGGAGGCGCATCTGTCAGCGCAGAAATTCATGTTGGGTCAGCGTCCGAGTGCAGGCGATTTTGCCCTGCACGGTCAGTTGACGCAGTTGGTGGGATTTGACCCAACGCCGCGCGCCATCGCTAATGAGATATCGCCGCGGACTGTGGCTTGGGTCGATCAAGTTTATGACCAAGGCGCAATTGAACCTTCCGCAGACGATTGGTTTAGCTTGGAGGAACAACCCAGTAGTTTGAGGGGTATCTTGTCGGAAATAGGGCGCGTTTACGCACCCGCACAACTGGCCAATGCGCACGCAGTTCAGGCGGGCGAAAAAATGTGGGAGGGCGAAATCGACGGTGCGCCCTGGGTCCAGCAAACATTCCCCTACCAGGCCAAGTGCTTGCGTTGGACGAACGAGCACTACCGCAGCTTGACTGCTGGTGACCGGTCTCGTGTCGACGCAGTTGTCAAAGGCACCGGTATTGAGGCGATGTTGTCGCTTGACGTTGGCTGACGGGTTGTGGGAGTGTTCTTCATCAGCGAGGGACCTTGATGGCACGAAACAAGACAGGAACAAAAATTGGGTTGGCGGCGGCGACGATTGCTGTTGTCACTGCCTGGTACTGGTTCTACCTTGTCGATGAGGTCGCACTCCCCTCTGACCGCAGTCTCTTTGTTGTGCTGTTTCTTCTCGCCGCTGCGCTTGGCGTCCTTGCTCTGGTGAAGCGAACCAGTTGGTTGGGTGCCGCTCCGGCGCTACTCGCCATCGCAATAGGCCTTTTTTTTCCGGTAACGATGTCAGTCAGTGAGCAAATCGTCGCGCGTGACACTGTGATCGAGGTCGGGGACACCCTTCCACAATTCACGTCGGTCGACGGCTCAGGTAACGCGTTTGATTCGGGTGTGTTGAATGGCCACTTGGTGCTGATTAAGTTTTTTCGAGCGCATTGGTGACCCTACTGTGTCGGCGAGTTGCGTCGACTTGAAGAGCTGCGCGCTGAATTTGATCAACGCGGTATAAAGGTGCTCACGGTGAGTGTGGATCTCCCCGAGGTTATTGCCGACCGCCGCCATCTGCACGGTCTGAACGCGACGATGCTCTCTGATCAACAGCTTGCAGTGACTGACTTATTTGGTCTTCGTAATCAGGGCTTTCACTCGGCACCCGGTACCGAAGAGGCGGCTGCGCTTCCTGTTCCTGCCACGTTGCTTGTCGATCGCGACGGCACCGTACTGTGGATTGATCTTTCGGAGAACTACCAGCGTCGTTCGGACCCTTCTGTCGTGCTTGCCGCGATGAGGACCCACTTTGACCCATAAGTGGGCGGATACGGATGCGAAAGTCGCGTTGGTCAACGGGCGCTTTTTAGAGTCTAGAAAAGCCCAGAAGTAGGCTGCGAAAGAGCGACCTGAGTGGGGCTGGCTGTCGTTGGGTGCATTGTTCCGAGGTGCGGCCGCAAATACGGCGACGTTTTTCTCAACTCACATCAGTTAAGCTGATAGGCCGTTTGCAACTCAGTCAGGGGTTCTGACCAGTAATCCTCCCAATGCACGGGCAGCAACGGTTTAGCGCGACGGCCGCGCGCCCAGCCCCCCGTGATCGCGTCCATAACCAGTGGCAGGAGTTCGGGTTGATAGAGCATCATCTGTAGCGGACGGCTGGCAATAATCATTGCCGGATAGGGTGCGGGGGCTTGTGCAACCGTAAAACTGACCACCTTCACTTCACCCAAGGGCGACGTGTCGTATTCGGTGAGTACGTGAAACAGATCGTGTAGCTGAAAACCACGTTCAGCAAGGTAGCCTTGATCGTCGCCTCGCGCTTTGTGTGCGGGAATAAACGCTGATTCTCGAAGCAAATTTGCGTCCAGTTTATTGTCATTTAGGTACCGCACATAGGCGCTGCCTAGACTTCCCTCGGGGCATAAGCGCAGGGCATCAACATCCGGTGGGGGACTTAAATACCGATCTTCCAGCATTACCCCAGCACCCGGACTCGACCGCATAAGCCGATCAAACCCCGCCAGTGCCTCAGCATCGCCATGCGCCATGCGCCATGAACGATAGTGCGAGAGGTACTGACGCGCGTGGATCCCAGCTTGCAAGGCTCTCAAGAAGTGCATCGCGCAGTTTATTGTCCAAGTCGTCCGATCTGGTCATTGATTAGCTCCAAGAGAGTTTAGATGTCCGTTTGGCGGCTCTAGATTAGGCCGTCTTGTCGCGGTTAGGCAAACGACACCAACGAGCATTTAGCGAGATTAAATGGCTCGATATCGAACGTTCACTGTGTCACCGAACGCGTATTGTGGCGTCTGATCTAACAACACTTGAGAGGTATCGAGTGCTACAGACTAAGCCGCGACTTAAGCAAGGCTGTGCCCTGGTTCTGATTATGGCCTGTTGACGATAATCTCATCGCTGCCAATCGGGAGCTCAAAGCCCATCAAGTCAGTCGTCAGCACGAAGTTGTCAGGAACTTCGCGCATGAACACGTCTGCAATGATGGGATTTGCCGGAACAGGCACCAAGTGGTAGAACGCCACCATACCGACGTCTGAGCCTTTGCCAAGCGTAATAAGCGACTCGGTCGATGCGTGATAGTCCATCACGTCGTCAACAATTTTCGACATCCGTGACTGACCGACTGTACTGAGTGCTTCGGATAATCGGCTAAGCGTTGGCACCGACAAGGCATCGTGAAGCAGTAGATCTGCGCCTTCGACGATCCGTTGTGTCTCGGCAGTGACGTTGCTATCACCGGAGATCACAACGCTGCGGCCACGGTAATCGATGCGATAACCCATGCTCGGCTCAATCGGTGGATGCTCGGCCCGGTAGGCGGTAATTTTGAGGTCTCCATCATCGATTATGACCCCTGCTGTCACAGTCTGGTGATCTATCAGGCCCAAGTGGGGCGGCAGGAACGACTCTCCGTGATGGGCACTGCGATATTGGCGGTCGTGCTGGTACGTGGCGTTGATGCCGTCGACGACCTCACCAACGCCTTGAGGGCCTATAACACGCATGGGTTCTTTGCGACCCGTCACCCATGAGTTGAGATTGACTTCGTATATTTCGGCGATGTGATCTGAGTGAAAGTGGCTAATCAAAATGCCATTGAGCCGATCAGTGGGTAAATTGAGCTGCACAATATTGTCGGTCGATCCCGCGCCGGAGTCGATGAGGTAAAAGTGCTCTGGCGTAATCACTGCAATGCACGCTTGTGCTTGGCCTATACCTAACGGGGAAGCACTGCCGCAGACGAACACGCGCAAGCTGTCCGACTCAGGCAACCCCTGAGCGCCACGCTCGGCAATCAGGGCCGTACCGCGCTCGAGAATTTTGTCTTGGACGGCGGGAAGACTGATAACAAGCTGCCCCAAAATGCCAAGGAGGCCTAACACGACCACCGTTACAATCGCCTTTTTCAAAGTAGATCTCCTTCTAAACAGAGCCGGGACTCAAGACCAGGGACGCGCTGATTATTTTCGCATCATTTCGAGCGTGTACAGTGTTTAACATCGGTGCTTCATAACGACGTTAACATATGGCAGGCAAAGTGCCAAAAGGGAAGGGGCCGCCTCAGAACTGCTCCGTTGAGATAGACATGAGGTTAGCTGCACCACTTAAAATACCGGCTTCACACACGAGTGTTCGGGGCAGGATGCGGTCGTAGTAGAACGACGCCGTATGCAATTTCGCTGCATAAAAATCAGGCTCTTCTGAGCCCGCCTCAAGCGCTTGCTGCGCAGTCAGTGCAGCTTTAGCCCAAAAGAAGGCTAGGCAGGCATAACCCGAAAACATGAGGTAATCGACAGACGCGGCGCCTGCCTCATCTGCATTTTCAAGGGCCTTGGTGCCGATGTGCAGTGTTAAGTCTGCCCACTTTTGGTTGAGCGCCATTAACGGGGTAATAAATTGCTTCAGTGCGTCATTATGTGAGTTCTCCTTACAAAAGAGGTGAATTTCTTTTGTGAAGTTCCGCAGCAATTCGCCGCCTGACCCCAGAACTTTTCGACCTGTAAAATCGAGCGCTTGTATGCCCGTAGTACCCTCGTAAATCGTTGCAATACGGGCGTCCCTGACATTTTGCTCAACGCCCCATTCTTTAATATAACCGTGACCGCCAAAGCACTGCAGCCCTAGGTTCGCAGACTCAAAACCGGTCTCGGTGAGGAATGCTTTTGCCACGGGGGTCATGAACGACATCATGTCCTCGGCGGCGCGCCGGTCTTGTTCGTCGGTGGCGTGCTCAATGACGTCGACTAACTTGCCGGTGTAGGTGATCATCATGCGGCCCCCCTCGGACAGGGCCTTTTGAGTGAGCAGCATGCGGCGCACATCGGGATGTACAATAATCGGATCTGCCGGTCCGTTGGGATTCTTTGGGCCCGTTACTGAGCGCATTTGCAGTCGGTCTTTCGCATAGGCCAAGGCTTTTTGGTAGCCCAATTCCATGTGCGCAACGCCCTGAAGTGCAGTACCAATTCGTGCGGTATTCATAAACGTGAACATGGCCTCGAGCCCTCGATTGGGCTGCCCGAGTAAGAAACCCGTCGCACCATCAAAGTTCATGACACACGTGGCGTTGCCGTGAATACCCATTTTATGCTCCAGCGAACCGCAGTGAAGGGCATTTCGGTCGCCCAGCGCACCGTCTTCGTTAACCAGGTACTTTGGAATAATAAACAGTGAAATACCCTTCACGCCCGAGGGCGCATCGGGTAAACGCGCAAGCACAATATGCACAATATTTTCGGTCAGATCGTGTTCACCCGATGAGATGAAGATCTTCGTGCCCGAAATTTTATAGCTGCCATCAGCGCACAGATCGGCTTTTGTCCGCAGCATTCCAAGGTCGGTGCCACAGTGGGCTTCGGTTAGGCACATGGTGCCGGTCCAGTGTCCCTCTACAAGCTTTTGTAAAAAGACCGCCTTTTGCTCTTCTGAGCCGTGCGACTTAATCGTGTTGACGGCGCCATGCGATAACCCGGGGTACATTCCCCACGCCCAATTGGCCGTTCCGCGCATTTCCGTCAGTATGATAGAGAGCGATTCTGGGAGTCCCTGCCCACCGTACTGGGGATCACCCGCCAGCGCAGGCCATCCGCCGGCGACATACTGTTGGTAGGCTTCTTTGAACCCGGCGGGAGTAGTCACTTCACCCCCGTTCCACGTGCAACCTTCTTGATCGCCAACGGGATTAAGCGGCGACAACTGTTCGGAGCAGAACCGCCCAAATTCTTCTAATATGACGCCAATCAGCTCAGGGTTCACGTCCGCGCCTTGAAAGCGAGTCTCGTAGTGATGTTGATAGTCGAACACCTCAAACATTGAGAATGTAATGTCGCGAAGCGGTGCGGTGTAGTCAGTCATTGGGTACCTGCTTAGTGAGTCCGAGTATTCAGGAGCGGTTTTTATGCTTTTTGGCACTTCGTAGGCGGTGCTCTTCAATGGTGCCATGATGTGCCGTGCGTTATAGCGAAATCAACGCTTAAAAAGGAGTCGAGTCCACATCAAGATAGCCCGTTCATGACAGCCCAAGGAAATCATATTCGGCCACGACAAATCAGCATTCTCTGACCACCCAGTCATCGAGAAGGGAAGTCAGCACTATAGGGAGGTTTTTGAGCCTCACCTCGCTCGGGTATCGATGCTCCTAAAAAAGTTGAGGCCAGCACTTTTGCGTGTTCAGCCGTCTGCGCCGCTGTTTTAAAAGCCCACGTACCGTACAAAATCACTGTTAGCTGCGCGCGTAGAACGGACGTTATTTGCTGCGAAATTGTCGTCCGGATAGCCCAGCGCAATACAGATCATAATGCTTTCATCGTCCGGAATGCCGGCCAGGTCACGCACGACATCCGACTGCATGATGCCCTGACCATTAATAACGCAGCCCAAACCGCGTTCCCAGGCGGCGAGAACAATGCCGTAGGCGAGAGAACCGAGCGCGAACTGGCTAATAGCGGCGGGCTCAAGGTACTTGTTGTAGGTCAGTACGAGAGACACTGGCGCGTCAAACTGCCGAAAGCCTCGAAGCATCCAATCGAGACGTTTTTCCTTGTCGTCGCGCGCAATCCCCATCGTCTCAAACAACTGAATCGCCACGTCAATCTGCCGTTTACGATGCTCACCCTCGTACTCTTCTTTATAGGGAAAGTCTCTCACATGGGGCTTACCCTCAAGGGTATTTTTTGTATTGCCTTCGCGAATTCTGTCGAGTGTTTCGCCAGTGACCGCGTGGACCTTCCAGGTTTGAGTGTTGTACGAACTGGGTGCCCATTTCGCAGTTTCCAAAATGTCGTCGACCACCTGTCTGGGTACCGGCTTATCGAGAAACCCTCGCGCGCTTTTTCTTGATTTTGCGAAATCTGTGAAACCCATACGATGTGTTCCTTAAGTTAGTAATTGTTCATTGGGTCAGCCACAGTAGAGTGGCTGATCGGCCTATTCAGAAACCTGTTATCCAAAGAGTGACTTCACGAAGAGGTCGTCTGCGTTTTTTCAATTTCTTCCAAGACACTCATAGAGATGATATATTGGCATATATTATGTCAAAATAAAGGGTGCAATGAAAATGAAAGTGTTACGAACGCCTGAGACGAGCTTTGCCGACATTAAGGACTACCCCTTTGAGCCTCACTACACCAACGTCATGACTGAAGACGGTGCGACGATAAGGATTCATCACATTGACGAAGGACCTAGTGACGGTCCTGCGGTTCTGTGCTTGCACGGCCAGCCAGTGTGGAGTTACTTGTTCCGTAAAATGATTCCCTATCTTACTGGGGCGGGGCTACGAGTGATCTGTCCGGATTTGGTGGGTTTTGGAAAGACCGATAAGCCGGCTGCAAGAGAAGACTACAGCTACGAGCGGCAGGTCGAGTGGATGGGCGCATGGCTTGAGCAAAATGACTTCACTGCACTCACATTTTTTGGTCAAGACTGGGGCGGACTGATTGGTTTGAGGCTTGTTGCCGCGCACAGTACCCGATTTGATCGGGTTGTGATCTCCAATACGGGCTTGCCTTACAACCCCGATGTACCGCAAGAGCAGGTTGCTGAGGTTGAGGCCTATCGAGCGAGTGCGCCAACGCCGACCCTGTTTGATATGGCCAAGGAAATAGGACGGTTGTCTTGGGAAACGAAGGCTGCAAACCCAGCACGCGTTTTTGCGGTCTGGCAGAAGTTCTGCTGGGAAACCGAATACTTACCGATCGGTTTTATGCTCAGTTTCTCAACAGAGCCGCAAACCAAAATAATCCAAATAACCCGCGCGCTTTTGCACAAACTTGGGTTCAGAGCGCCGCTTCCCTCGGCTGTCGCAAAAGCTTACGACGCACCGTTCCCGGCGGCTGAGTACACCATGGGGCCTCGGGCAATGCCGAGCCAGGTGCCGTCTTTGCCGACGTCACCGTCGCTTGAGCACCAGCGTTTAGCCTGGGAGTTCTTTGATACATTTGAAAAGCCATTTCTGTGCGCATTCACTGACGATGATCCCATCACAAAGGGCTCGGATAAGGAGTTCCGAGAGCGGGTGCCTGGGGCGAAAAATGAGTCCCACCCGACCCTTCGAGGTGGCGGTCACTTCGTACAAGAGACTCGACCGAAAGAGATCTCTGAGGTCATTATTGACTTTATTGCACGTTCCCAGACGACGGCACAGCATTAGATGGGGGCACAGCGCTAGCGGAGAATATTGGGCCAAAGCGACACCGACGTTGCCATAAAACGCCGTGAAAAAGCATCGATGAACGTGCGGTGCCGCCGTTGCTTGGCGCAGGCTTTTATAGTGAGGTCTGGGCCTATTATCCGCCCGCTCGCTTAAAGAATCGTTTAACCTCGCGGTATGCTTAAAACCAAACACGTAAGTCCAAAGAACGACTCCGAGGGCGTGCTCCCTGAGTCGCAAGGCCGTCTTCAGCGCGATGCGCTGGACGGCACTAAAATCACAAGTTTTACGCAGGTCTTTGTACGGCACGGCCTATTAATGCTGACCCTGGCAGGACTATGCCTGCTATTTCCCACTGCGTTCGCGGACTTGTCGCGGAGCCTGACCGGGTTTTTGGCGTCGCCGCATTATTACGGACTGGCCTTTCTGGCCTTGCTGGTATTTTTAATCGCGTACTCGCAACTGTCGGACAAGGTTGTGAACCGGAAGCAACTGATGTGGATTGGCTATTTACTGTTTATTTCCATCGCTGAAGAATGGATTTTCCGTCTCGCGTTGCCGAACTTACTTAAGGCCTATATGGCACCCATTTATGCCGTAGTGATTAGCAACGTTCTCTTCGCTACCATTCACTTTTTTACCCTTCGTTGGCGTTTAATCTGGGTCGTTTTTGCCTTTCTAGGCGGGCTGGGACTGAGTCGGGTAATGACCCATGACGACTTACTTGTCGTCATCTGGCTGCACTGGATTGGCACTTTTCTAAACACGCCGTTCCCGCCGGGGTTGAAGCAACTCAAACAACAATCGACACCGCGATCAAGCGACTAAAACGTCAGCTGCGTGAGCGCCGCAATCGATCACGCCAGTAGCAGAGAGCATCAATAAGATGCCCGCGCAGCCATGCTTTTTCTGGTTGGGAGTCAATGCAGGGTTCACTTGTGACAGCCGTTTGGCGAGAGAGACCCGGTACCTCACGGAGGTGCGGGTCCCTACGTGTCAATCAATCAGTAAACCCTAAAAAAGTGGCGGCTTCGTCGACACCTTTACGATGGGAAATAACAGCATTAGCGGGAAACGTCTCGTCCGGCCAGCCCAATGCTACGGCCTTCATAATGACTTGATCCTCGGCAATCTTGGCGTGTTCGCGTACCACCGGGGACTGCATAATTCCCTGGCTATTAATCACGGCGCCCAATCCTCTGGACCATGCGGCATTAACCAGCGCCGTCGTGACCGCACCGCAGTCAAACGCGGTGTCATCGCTGTCTGCGAGTACGGCGTCGTAGGTGATGATGACGCACACGGGCGCATCAAATTGCCTAAAACCGCGCAGTACCCAATCCTGCCGTTTCTCTGTGTCTTCACGGGCAATATCCATGGCCGCAAATAACTGTTTCGCGACGCCTACCTGACGGTCTCGGTGTTGCCCAGCGAAGGCCGTACCGATCCGAAACTCCCGTGAGTGCGGCACGCCTGCAAGATTTCGCTCGGTATTACCTGCGCGGATCAGATCTAATGGCTCTCCAGACACGACGGTGAAGTTCCACGGCTGCGTGTTCATGGATGAGGGTGAACGCATGGCTAAGGCCAATACTTCGTGAATCAATGCCTTTGAGACGGGCTCATTTTTATAACCTCGAATACTGCGGCGTCCCATTACTACGTCATCAAATTGCACTTGCGCTCTCCTCGGTAAAATTCAGGCACACAAGCTAGAACAACCTGCGGACGAACGAAAGGTCTATTGAGATTTTTATGGCGCCGGGTCACGACGAAGCCTCATTTAGACCTATGCTTGCGCGAGGTCCGCTGTGGACTTTTGACGTTTAATGAGGGGCAGCTGAGTCTGCTTTACCCGCGTAGCACATGAAAAGTCCGCAAGTCGTATTAACGGTTCCTGTAATAATAGCGGTGGGACCGCATGCACGTTCAATATCAAGGCGCTTTTATTGTAGAGTGAGGGCACATGTTGGGCACACCGAACGAGCGCCGCTTTTTCTCATTGGTCTGTGTCACCGTCGGCCATAAATTCAGTCGGAGAATGCGATGACTCTCGTACAACGCTTATTTGCAGCAAGCTTACTCGTTTTAACCACTTATGCGCCTGTCTCAAATGCGGACGATGGTGCGGAAAATAATCCGCTTGCCGGCCTGCCCATGAGACATATAGGACCTGCCTTAATGTCAGGGCGGATATCAGACTTCGCCTTTTACCCTGAGGGTAGTCAGGCATTTATCGCCGGTATCTCGTCGGGTAACGTGTTTAGAACCACTAATGGCGGTACGACGTGGGAGCCGATTTTCGATAATGAAGACGCCTACGCGATCGGTGTTGTCGAATTAGATCCTAATGACAGCGATACGATTTGGGTGGGCACGGGCGAGAATAATGCGCAGCGCAGTGTGGCGGCGGGTACCGGTGTTTATAAGTCGGTGAACGGCGGTCAGTCATGGGAAAATATGGGTCTCAAAGACTCGGGTCACATCAGCCAAATCTGGATTAATCCGAACGATTCCGACGAGGTGCTGGTTGCCTCGCAGGGGCCGCTGTGGAGTGACGGGGGCGAGCGGGGGCTCTACAGAACCACTGACGGCGGCACAACATGGGATCTGATTCTCGATATTGACGAGCATACGGGTGTTAATGAATTCGTTGTTGATCCGCGCAACCCTAATGTCATCGTTGCCTCGAGTTACCAGCGGCGCCGGCACGTTTGGGTGCTCATCAATGGTGGTCCCGGGAGCGGTATCTATAAATCGACTGACAGAGGCGAATCTTGGTCGGAGGTAAAAGCAGGCCTGCCGTCTGACGACATGGGACGAATTGGTCTTGCTGGCGCTGCGAGCGCCCCTGACATGTTGTACGCCATCATCGAAGCGAATGATGATGAGCAAGGGGTTTACCGATCGACTGACTTTGGCGGGACGTGGGAAAAGCGGTCGTCATACATGACCTCCAGTCCACAATATTACAATGAAATCATTGTTGATCCGAAAAACTCAGATCGGCTCTATGCACTGAATACGTTTACGATGAAGTCGGAGGATGGCGGTAAATCGTTCGCCGCGCTTTCAAGTCAGTGGCGACATGTCGACGACCACGCCCTATGGATTGACCCTGATAATACTGAGCACCTCTACATTGGTGGTGACGGTGGTATTTACGAAAGTTGGGATCGTGGCAGCACTTGGCGTCACCTGCGTAATCTATCCATCACCCAGTTTTACCGTATACAACCCGATTACGTTGAACCGTTCTACAACGTCTGTGGTGGCACGCAGGACAACAACACTCTTTGCGGCCCCTCGCGGACGACAAACGTGCATGGCATTACCAACTCCGACTGGAACGTGGTCTTAGGCGGTGATGGGTACGAACCCCAGTTCGATTCAAAAGATCCAAACATTGTGTACGCGCAATACCAGTACGGTGGGCTAGCGCGATACGACCGCAGCACGCAGGAGCGAGTGTATATCGTCCCCCATCCCGAAAAAGGCGAGAACAAGTACAAGTGGAATTGGAATACGCCATTACTGGTCAGTCCACATGACTCCAATCGGCTGTACTACGCAGCAGAGTATTTATTCCGTTCGGACGATCGCGGCGACAGTTGGCGCAAGGTGAGCCCTGACTTAACGCGTCAGATTGATCGCAATACGCTTGAGGTCATGGGTCGTGTCTGGGGCGTCGACTCCATTGCCAAAAACGACTCAACGTCGATGTTTGGTAGCGCCATCATGATCAGTGAGAGTGAGCTCCGGGAAGGCCGCATTTACGTTGGGACTGATGATGGGGTAATCAATATCACGGAGGATGGTGGGGAGACTTGGACGCAAACGACGAGATTTTCTGGCGTGCCAGACATGACGTATGTTGACGACGTGCAGGCCTCACTGCACGACGAAAATACCGTGTACGCCGTAATGGAGAATCATAAGCGCGGTGATCAGAAGCCCTACGTATTGAAGTCGACTAACAAAGGTCGGACGTGGAAATCGATTGTGGGTAATTTGCCGATGCGTGGTTTTGCACACACGATTGCGGAGGATCACGTCGATCCCAACTTACTATTCCTAGGCACTGAAGACGGCGTATTCGTCACTCAAAATGGCGGTAAGACGTGGAGTCAGATGAAACGTAATCTGCCCACCATAGCGGTGAGGGACATTGAAATTCAGCGGCGTGAAAACGATTTGGTCGTTGGGACTTTTGGGCGCGGTATTTATGTGGTCGATGACTACACGCCACTGCGAACCGACGCCAGTTCACTGGAGGAATTTCACTTATTTGCGCCTCGTGATCCCTGGCTTTTCGTAGAGGGAGATCGTTGGGGCGGTTCTGAGAAGGGGTCGATCGGTAACGCCTTTTTCACAGCGCCAAACCCCGATTTTGGCGCTGTGCTGAGGTATTTCGTCCGAGACGGTCTCGAGTCACGTAAGGAGACACGGCGCAAAGCAGAGCGGGTCATTGCGTCAGAGGGCGGCGATACGCCATACCCGTCATGGGATGCGCTACGCACTGAAGACAGGGAGTTAAAGCCTGCGGTGTATTTGATCATTCGAGACGCAGAGGGAAGGCTTATTCGCCAAGTAACGGCTAAGTCGAGTGCGGGTCTTCATCAAACGGCATGGGATCTTCGCCTGCCTGCACCCGAACCCGTGAGTATCACGTCAGGGGGAAGCCGGCCTTATTGGATGCGCGACCCGATAGGGCCCTTGGTGCTTCCTGGAAAGTACAGTGCTCGACTGGCCATTGAGCGTGATGGCGTCCTCACAGACACGGGTGCAGCACGATCGTTTACTGTGAAGGTGCTGTCTGAAAGCGGCGAAATCACGACCGACCGCCAAGCATTACAAGTCTTTCAGCTCGAGGTTGCGTCGCTTCAAAGAGCGGTTCGTGGGAGCGTTAAAGCAATGGCTGAGTTACGAGACCGTCTTGCGCATCTTCGGGCGACTATGAGGGTTACCCCCGCGATGACTGCTGAGGATCGGGCGGCTGTGAAGTCACTTGAGGCGCGCTTGTTAGACCTGGGTGTCCGTTTCAATGGTGATCGAACGGTCAGTAGCCGCAATGAGCCAGCGCCAATGGGAATCGCCTCGCGAGTCTCATCGATCTACGGCACCTTGGTGAATTCGCAATCGCCAGTGGGTCAGAATTTCCGTGGCTCTTACCAAGTTGCGACCGAAGAGTTTTCACTGGCGCTGAGTGAGTTAGGCGATTTGGCTACTGAAACAGCTGCACTTGAGGCGTCGATGGAGCGCAGCGGTGCGCCGTGGACCCCGGGGCGCATTCCGGCAATGCCCCAGTAACAAACCCACTTGAGGCGCCCGGTTTTGGTGGGCGCCACTCATTGGTAAGGGCGTCCTCAGTATCTAGCGAGCGCCGTCACTCACAACATTTAAGCGTGGCGGAAGAGGTAGGAGTCGAACCCACCAGGCGCTTTGTCAGCACCTCACTGGTTTTGAAGGCCAGGCGCCCCACCGGGGACGTCGCTCTTCCGAAAATTTAATCACCAAACCGTTGCTGGATCACCTTCGCGTTCGCAATGACCCGAGCGTTTCCGTTGCGCTGAGTGACGTTAATACTGTCAAGAAACTCGAGTAACTCAATGGTTAATTTTCGGCCAATGGCAAAGTGCTCTTTTACATCGATGACGGTGAACGGACCATCACCTGCGAGTGCAACAATGCCGGTTGAAATGAGCCGCAGCGTGTCAGCCATGGCGTACCGCGTCGCGTTAATTCGGTGAAGCTCTGCGCTAGACGTCCCATGCTTGATTGCAATCTTGAGCTCAATTTCAGATAAGCCGGTGCGCGACCGCAGGTCTGAGAGAACCGGTACGTCTAACCGAGCCTTTCTAAGCTCATCGCGCATTGTTCGCCAGTGTGCAATCGTTGGATCGGATCTGTTGATTGACTGGGCAGAGGTGATGCGACCGTCCGCAAGCACGAGCGTTCCGTCTTTTAACAGAAGCTCTAGTACGGCTCCCGCGAGCGCGGCATGGGTCTTGCGCGCGGCTTGTAAAACGAGCTGTGGTTTGCCTAAGCCATCGGCCTCGATTTGGGTCTTCTCGCCTTGTTCGACCTCATTGAGAATGACGTGACGGGTGTTTGCGAGTGACGTCGCTGTGGTCACCCAGATGGCGCCATCCTTTGTAAAACTGATGACCCCTTTTGGAAGAGTGGGCAGGGGGGCGTCTGGTTTTTGGTTGTAACACCTTGCGAGGTGGCGCCAATCCACACAGGAGTGCTCAATTACAAGGCACTGAAGCGCCTCCTCTACGTTCTCAGCCTTTAATGCACGGAGCCACTGAACTCGCCCGGGCTTGGACTTCCCGTATTTGGGACCCCACGGATCGAGCACTCGGCCCCCGCCCAAGTTAATTGATTCCGAGTCATCCCTGATCAGAAAACGCTCGCCCGTGAAGGTGCTTGCCGAGTTGTCTAAAATCAGCTGAGCGAGGCTTCTGCCCCCCGGCTGAAGTGTGCTCTCTGCATGGTCAATGAGCGCTATACGGGCGCTTAGGCGTTGTGCGCCAATGTAGATCTTAACGGGCGTTAGATGTTTTAGACCGTGCGGCGAGTGCACCAGAATACACACCTCGGCATCAACCCGCTGTGAGGGATACGCGAGGGTCGGATCTATCAGACAGTGACCCCGCTCAATGTCTTCAAGCTGCACCTTGCCTGTGACACAAAGCGCAACGCGTTGTCCGGTTTGGGCGCGATCAGTCACTTGATCGTTAGCGCGCAAGTCACGCACGCGGACCTGCACGCCTTTGGGGAGCAGTGTTAACGTTTGTCCGAGCGCTACGTGACCCGCACTCGCAGTCCCAGTCACGACAATACCGGCACCTTTCACGTGAAAGCGCCGGTCAATCGACAGACGAAATCCTTGCTGATCGATACCCGTGTGTCGACGAGGTACCGCCTTTTTGATGTGTTGTCGCAGTGCTTCAATCCCATCGCCGGTCACACTCGACACATAAAAGACGTCGGCGCGAGTGCCCAGACGCTGAGTCACCAGCGCCTGAGTCTGCTCAGCGACCTGTTCTGCTCGTGTCTTTTCGCAACGATCTATTTTTGTGATGACAAGATCCAGCTGTCTGATACCGAGCAAAGCAAGGACGTCGAGGTGCTCGAGTGTTTGTGGCATCGGGCCGTCATCAGCGGCAACGACCAGTAGGGCGCGGTCAATACCTGACACGCCTGCAATCATATTATTGATGAATCGCTGGTGGCCCGGGACGTCAATGAACCCGAGGGTGTCCTGATGCTCCGATGACACGTAGGCGTAGCCTAGATTAATAGAGAGACCGCGCGCTTTCTCCTCTGCAAGCGTATCGGTATCGACGCCGGTCAGCGCTTTGACCAGTGAGGTTTTACCGTGATCGACGTGGCCTGCTGTGGCAACAATCAAGGTGTCAGCTCAACGATTTGCTCAAGGAACTGGCCCTCATCGATAGGTTCAAGACAGCGCAAATCGAGCAGTAGAGCGCCGTTGCTAAGCCGTCCTATCACCGGTCTGGGTAGTGTTCGTAGCTGCTCGAACAGACTGCGCAGTGGTGCGTCTGCACCGCTTGCACAACGGATACTGAGCGCTGCACTGGGAATTACCTCTACGGGCAGCGAACCACTGCCAATTTGACTATTAACGTCATCAATAGCGACCCGATAACCCTCGCCAAGGCTGTCGGCGACAGGCCCTAAAAGCCGCAGAGCTTGCTCGCGAACGTCGTTCTGGCTGCGCGTGAGCAGTCTCAGTGTAGGGAGTGTTTTTGTGAGTTCCTCCGGGTTCTGATAGAGCCGCAGTGTGGCCTCCAAGGCCGCCAGCGTCATTTTGTCACAGCGTAGAGCACGCTTTAATGGGTTGCGTTTAATGCTCTGGATCAAGTCAGAGCGGCCCACAATCAGCCCTGCTTGAGGACCACCGAGGAGCTTGTCAGCACTAAAGAGCGCCAAGTCTGCACCGTGACTTAAAGTTTGCTGAACAGTCGGTTCGTGCGGTAGGCCGTAAGCCTTAAGATCGATCAAGTTACCGCAACCCATGTCGACAACAAACGGAATGTCGTGCTCTTTGGCAAGCGCTGCCAAAGCGCGCTCCGATACAATATTAGTGAAGCCTTCGATTCTGTAGTTACTGGTGTGCACGCGCATGAGAAGGGCTGTCTGATCGTCAATTGCCGACGCGTAGTCCTTCAAATGGGTGCGGTTGGTCGTGCCCACCTCGACGAGCGCCGATCCTGAGCGATTCATGATGTCGGGAACTCGAAACGAACCGCCAATTTCAACCAGTTCACCGCGAGA
>ENA-ORDA01001670-ORDA01001670.1-marine-metagenome-genome-assembly--contig:-NODE-1670-length-18282-cov-5.088163_pt1 | contig 18282 bp, 15 predicted proteins | sample MGYA00237778_ERZ508506 | MGnify/ENA primary metagenome ERZ508506 (study PRJEB26177, sample SAMN06267891) | marine metagenome | isolation source: Monterey Bay, California, USA | place: Pacific...
CAAGTGTTTCAGCAAAAACTCGCCCGAAGCTGTGACCGATGTAAAGCACATTGAAATCTTCAGCATTGACTTCTTCTGGTGAACCCATATTTTTGCCACCATCACCATTTCCTCCGTTACGTCCGAAATACCCGAATAAAGAAACCGTGAAGATCAACGCAATGACAAAGAACACAACCTTTTTGTTCATGCTTTTTTTCACACAACATACGTATATATTGCTTCTGTAACGCAGGTGTAACCCATCACATACCCTCTGTATTCCCTCTGTAAAGGGGTATCATGGTACGGTAGGGAATGCTTCTTCCCATTCTTCGTTATGAGATGCTTTCATAGCAGGTAGGCACATCCAGTACCAGCAGAATAAACCAGTAATTATTCCAGTAGCTAAATCGAAAAAGAAATGTTGTTTTGTTGTCATTACTGAGATACAAAGTGCTATCCAAGCAAACCAAGTTAGAACTTCTTTCCAACCAAATACAATTCTCCAATGCCTTAGTAGCATTACTATCATCAGTGATTGCACGACATGAAGGCTAGGCCAAGCATTGTATGGCATGTCGGTATTATGCATAATGTCCCCAAACCAGAATCCCCAGAAACCTTCTCCTGCCCTAACATCTGATGGGATTTGGTCACGAATGTATACCTCTGTTGGGAATATTATGAAAATCAGATTTACAAACCAAGTAATGACAAATAGAGCTTGATAGAATGCGAACATTTCTCTAATCCGTTCATCACTACTCCTGCCAAACCATGCTGCAGCAGGATAGTAAAGGTACAGTGACAGATAAATTATGAACGTCCAACCAATGAATGGAACCCAAGTGTCAATCGGGAGGATGGGGTCGATTACAGATCTGTCAAAGTAACCCATGATTTGGTTGATTATCGAATAAGGCAATGCCATCGCTGCAAATAGAGTGACAATTGTGTACCAAAATATCCTCTTGTTTCCTCTTTCACGCCAGTGGGGTTGCCAGAACTTCCACGGGCGCATGAACATGGCCTTGCCAATAGTTCTCACTTTTCAGACAATCGGGCTTCCACAGTTCGGACACGCTTTCCAGGTCGGTTGTAAAACAGTCCCGCATGAGCAAACCTTTGCCGAGGAATTAACTCCGCCAGTGCGTCCCACATCAACTGCCTTCTGAGCAGTTTGTTGTCGAAGCATCTCTTGCATAACTTCTGGTGTCAATGCGCCATTCTCGGCCGCCATCTCCATCATTTTTTGTTGGAAATCATTTTGACTATCCATTCTCTGTTGCTGGAAGTTTTGTTGGTTTGCAATACGGTCAGCCTTCTTTGCTTGGACTTGAGCAAACATATCCATGGCACGTTTTGTTTTGGCATCCGCTTCATCAACCCGAATCTCCATTTTGTTTCTTTCATAGTTAATTTCAGAATCCCATTTCGCTTCTTGTGCTCTTAATTCCTTTAATTCAGATTCTAATTCTACAGTCACCTGGCCTCTTGCTTTAGCACGAGCAACATTAGTTTCAACTTCGATTCGAGCAAGAGTCAGAGCTTCAGTCTGAGAGAAATGCGCCAACTGGGCTTCTACATTAACCTGATTCCCATCCATTTGTGCTTGGACTTTGGCTCGGTGTTCTGCAACTTTCTCCATGTCGGTTGGGTTAGTAATTGGGAATGCTTTGAGCATAGTGAAACCTAGGTTTGAAAGTAGATTCCGCATTTCAGATTCTGCAGTCATCTCAAATCTTTCGAGGAACATTGCACTTCTCAAGTCAGCAGCACTAGAACAGGTTGCTAGGCATGGAGTTACTACTCTGGCTCTAACTTCTGTAGCAATAATTCCTATCAGCCCTTCACGAGTAAGTGTTGGGTTATTGTTAGCAAAATAATTTAACAACTTGGGAACATCTTCTAAATTCATTCTGAGTCTAAAATTAGCAAACCCTTTCACGGCTTCACCATTGGCAATTTGACCCTCGAATGGGATCCAATAGTCCATAGGGCCAGTCATTGCGAAGAGAAGTCTTCTGTCATTCGCAGTCACACCGACTTTATCTCCTAGCCATCTAGCAAATCCACCAGCCATACTTTTCAGCAATGTTTCAGTAAGTATGTCTCCTACTCTTCCGTCGACAATCAATGCACATGCTTCGTTTGGCTTGAGCAGAACCTGTTGTGACGACATTGTCTGAATTTTATCTGCATTAACCAATCTTGCAATTGTATCGGGTGAATCTCTCCATCTGTAATTACTCATCTTTTCACTTCCTCTTTTTCTTACTTTTCAGTCCGGATAGAATATTCATTCGTGCTCCGAAAAAACCACGGCAACTGGTAATCATCTGAGTGGTCTGCATCACTAATTGTTTCGAGTTACCATCTTCAGTTCCCATTGAATGTTCAGAACTGTTTGCAATGTTGACCGCCTTAGTAATCATTTCAATCACTTCATGATCGTGCTTAATCAACTTCTTCAAGTCCTTATTAGAAGGTGAATGCTGTCCTGAAAGGAATGCATGTTCCATCCCAGACGCGGCTTTGTTGACATCTTCACTCAGGTAATCACACTCTTCCATACAGCGTTTTGCGGCTCTGGCCAAACCGATGTTTCCTTCTCGAAATTGAATGTCGAAAATATTTTCCATATGACTGCGGACTCTAGATGTGGCTCTTGCAATCTCTTCACGAATTATTTTGTCGTTTTCAATTCTAGAGCCTTTTGTGTACCCATTGTAGCCAATTAATACTAATTGTATACCTCTAATGTAAGGTATTACATCAACTGGAGTCCCAACCATCTAGTTCACTAATACTATTAGGGGCGCACTTCCATATGATGGTAACGGCCATTTCACATAGAAATGACAGAATCAGCAAATTTCTCGGCAACAATTCTGTTATGAGTTACCAATATTGCTGGGCAACCTCTTTGCTTCAATATCGATCTAACATCGCTTACTAATTTCATGGCTAAATCTTCGTCCAGAGAACTGAATGGCTCATCTAAAAGAAGGACTTTTGGCTTAGCTAGCAATGCTCTAGCAAGTGCAACTCTTTGGCCCTCTCCTCCCGATAAAGATGTGACATTACGCTGTTCGAAGTTTTCCAAACCAACTTCCTTTAGTGCACTCTCAATATCTCCGTTCTTGTCACCAAGACGTAGATTACCCTCCACGGATAGATGAGGGAATAGTACGGGCTGCTGGAATATCATCCCAATTCCTCGCATCTCAGTGTCCTGGCTTCCAATATTTTGGTCATTAAGAAAAACAGTTCCAGTATCTGGTTTATCTAAACCACATATGCATCGGAGAAGGGTTGTTTTACCACAGCCACTAGGCCCTGTAATTGCTAATATTTCTCCAGGTTCCAATTCTAAATCCAAATCTGAAAATAATTCTTTTTCGAATGACTTCGAAAGACCACTGCACTTCAACATCAAAACATTCCTCCATCTCTTGAAGGGCGGAACTTCTCCGCCCACGTGAATAATACTAGAGTTATGCCCATCAGAACAGACGACACGGCGCATGCAGCGGGTGCAGTCAATGAATTGTTGTAGGGGATCGACCTTAACGAATCAATCATTATCGGAAGTGTTGTCCAATCTGAGTTTCTTGTTACGACCCAAGATGCTCCAAATTCACCAAGAGACATTGCCAATGTGAATATTACAGCTACGAGAATTGAACCTCTTAGAAGTGGCAACTTTATTTGGAAAAAACGTCTCCATTTTGATATCCCCAATGTACGTCCGCATTCGTCATATTCAGGATCTATTGCTCGCAAGGCAGGAAGCATGATTCTTACTACGAAAGGCGTAGTTATCATTACATGCGCTAGGGCAGGTGTTGGCCAAAAAGAATAGAAAAACTCAGCATCAATGCGAATCATTCCAAGCATTACCCCTAGTCCAATCATCACACTGGAAATCGCAAATGGTAGCATAGTTAGAACATCTAAAAATCTCGCAAAACGGGGTTTATCTTTCTCTACATCTAGAATTGTTTGTGCAAGAATCCAGCCCAGTGGTAGTGCTATTATGAGTGTTAAGGTCGCATATCCAAGAGAATTGTATAATGCGTCCCATGCGGAAGTCATTGAATTGCTGCTAGAGAATGCAAACTCCCAGCCAGATGTTTCCCATGTGTAATGGGTGCCAGATGAGTCTGTGTTACGGATTCTGAATGACGCCCAAAATACTGCAATCAAAGGAGATAATGCAAATGCAAGAGCGGGACCGATGACAGTCCAACCTTTTGGATTACTTTGTTTGACAACTTCCTCGGATACCTGCGGTAGTAATGATTGTCTTTTTTGCTGAAGCCAAGACATCAGGAAAAGTGAAAGAAGTAATATTGTAAATTGTATCATCGATGAACCCAATACGATTTCATTACGCGATATCATATATCCCTCTATACCTGCAGAGGAGCCGATTCCAGCCATCACACTCTCCAGAGTATTATCTCCCAATGTAATCCAACGAACTAGGGCGAAAGATGTGAATGAGAATACGAATGTCATGCATGCAGCAGCGGCAATTGATGGTGCTAGCAATGGCGCCCACAAATGCCTAAATCTTCCCGTTTTACTAGAACCAGCAGGTAGTAATCTCATTTGCTCTTCTAGCCTTGGATCAAGTGTTGAAATTACAGGTTCACAAAAACGTATTACTAGTGCCATATTGAACCAAGCATGAGCAATTATCAATGTTGTAAACCAAGTTGAATCATCAACTCGAATGTTCAGACCAGCCCTACCAACAATGTGTAGGAATCCCATGGCTGCAACAATAGAAGGCATAACAAATGGCATTGTTAGAATGGCTTTTGTGAGTGATTGGAAAGGCCATTTGTACCTGCCTAGTTGCCATGCAATTGGTAAGCCAATAGCGAGTGTAGCCAAGGTCGATGTCAAAGCCTGAATAAAAGTGAATTGAATTACTCCTTGAGAAACATAGTTTTGTTCTAGTGATAAATACCAATCTAATGGATTTGCACCTGCTACCCAAATTAGTCTGTCTAATGCTAACCAAAGAGGCAAGATGACGAGTAATGTATACGCCAATAGAGCGCACGAATTACTTAATCTGATATTCATTTCAGGCATCAACCATCGCTTTATTCCACATCTCTAACCATTCTTCCATATTGTTGGCAATCGTCGTTGAACTGACAACTGCGGGCTCACTTGGAACAACAGAATGGAATAGGTATCCATTTTCTTCAGGTAAGTCATATCCTTCTAAAGCAGAATACATTGAATTCTCGATTGGCATTTTAGAATTAACTTCTGGCGAAAGTAGGTATTCGATAAATGCAGATGCAGAGTCGAGATTACCTCCTTCTAAAGCAGCAGCATATTCGACCTGATGGAAGGATGCTTTGGGTATATCTAATGCTGCAGATTTTGTCCAGTTTCCATTGTACCAAGACTCAACTCCGGGTGAGTGGCAATATGATACAACAATGTGAGCGTCGCCAACGTATCCATCGGTCCACTCGCCATAACCTCCAGTATAACGAGTCTCATATGCTTCTGACCACCCTGTTGTTATTATCACATCATTAAGAGACATCGCGGACCACCAATCTGTCCATTCCGTTTCATTGTCACTATCGGTGGAAAAGTAGTCTGTTGTGGCGGTCATGAAAGCTCGTCCTGGACTGCTGGTTTCCGGTGATGGTATTGCTACCTTACCATTCCAGACTTCTTCAGTCAACTCCCATAGACTTTCAGGGACAGTATAATTGACTCCATCAACAATATCTGAGTCATAGTTTAGGCAAATATATCCTTGATCAAAAGGAGCAGCTAACGGGCCATCATAAGGCAATAGTGCAGATTCAGATATGTTCTGTAATATCGCATTATGCTCCCAAAGAACATTGTTATCGATTGCCGTTTGGAGGTATGTGTTGTCTAATCCAATAGCAATGTCGGCAACCTGTTGCCCTTTATGTTGCAGTAAATGGTCCAGCACTGAGCCTGCATCGTCGAGTTTCAACAAACTAATCTCATATCCAGATTCGTTTTCAAAATTTTCTAGCATTTCATCCGTTAGTCCGTAGACGTCGTATGTGACAATAACCAATTCTCCATCATCTACCCATTCATATTCATCAGGCTGCTTCGCTTCATTGTCATCGATTTTATCTGTTATACAACCAGAAATTGTCAAATTCAAAATCAATACTCCTACTAAAAACGTAAATATTTTCATCTAACCACCTCAGTTCAATTCTGATATAATACGGTGCATTCTGTCTACCAGTTCTAATGGGTTGTGTGCCAGTATGTAGAGTGCTGGTTCCCACCCAAAGGCACCTTCATCGAATATCACATCGATTCCTTGATGGGGAACTAGTTCTCCTTTTGGGGCAAAAGTTAGATTCAAATCTAAGTCCTCACACATAGTCTCTATGGCATCTTTATCATTCCCTGGGTGAATGTTGAGAATTGCGGTCTTTGCTTTGTCATTTCTTCTGGCTAGCAATAGCATATTCGCCAGGTGGTTTGATGCTCCAAATGATGGAGTTTCATGGTGGCGTAACTTGCTTTCAACAATCGTCACCTTTCCAGGGAATGCTGCTACTTCGCTAGAAGACCTTGAGGATTCCAAGCAACAAGCAATGTTCATTCCAACAGCAGGCATTTGAAGTTTTAATTTATTTACATCAATTCTTGATACAGCCCACTCAAGTCGTTTCAACAATGATGTTTGTTCTTGATCTGAATCTAAGTCAGTACCGGTTAATGATTTGTCAAAACGAAGTACTTGGCCTGGTGCAAATGCAATCTCCATTACGAAACGTGTTCGGCTTGGTTTTGCTTTGGGCCCTAGTTGCCTGAGGGCCATCGAAATTTCGTGAGCCCACCCATCAATTGTTGATTCATCAGATGTCCCTGCCATTTCAGGTAGTTGGCGGTGTGCCATGCGGGATATAGTCGATTGAGTTGAGCCTAATATGTCTGCAATCTCTGCTTGCGACCAACTGGCTGCTCTCAAATTTCTAGCCAACTGCATATGTAACCGTTCAATCCATGCAGCGCCATCTTGTCCAAGCATATCTGCTCCAGCAGGTCCTATTATTCAATGTTACTAGTGGTAAATGCAGATTGCATAGTTTGTGCAAGCTCCATGTAAGGTTGCAGCCGTTCTTCCCATTTCATCGGTGAGCGGCCAGAAGGAGTGGACAGAACCCATATTTCGGTATTAAATGGGAATTCAGGGGGTCCTACAAATTGTAACCCAAGATCAACGCTTTTCAAAGGTGGGTCAAACAACATAGAAAATTGACGCTTACCTACAAAGGCAATACGCTCAGGGGGCGCCCCTACCCGATGTGCATTGTCTCTTATGCGGTTGTAAAAAAAGTTACGCTGCTCTTTAAAATAGGCCCGTGAAATGACACTTGAATTACTATGTGGGACTCTGATGACATCAGTAAAACCAATTTGCATTTTTTCTAGCATTGAATCATCATTTGCCTCAACATCTGCTTCCAATAGTCCAGATTCTGTAATCAGTTTCCAAAAGTTGTTAGATGGCTGGGAAAAATAATGTCCAGATTCCCACGAATGTTCACTCGGGTTATGGCCCACTAATAGCAATCTGAGCGGCAAGTCACCATACTTTTCTGCCAGCACCATGTTAGTCCCAGTATACGCAGGGTTCTAAACCCGTCTTCACTAGGACAGTTTAGAGGGATGCATTTGGACTCAGAGGAATTCTTGGCCGCGGTTCTTCAAAGAGTGAGTTCGTATCTCGATGGCTCGGAAAACATAGTTGAGTTCATACCTCAATCAAGTCTTCGTAAAACAGCAGATCTAAATTTACCTCTAGAGGGTTTAGGTCTTGAGACTGTAATCTCTGATCTTGACCAATACCTTCGCTATAGTGTACGTACCGACCATCCCGGTTTCATGAACCCACTTTGGGGTGGAATGAATTTATCTGCTCTTGCTGGGGAAATTATCGCTAGCATTACCAACAATTCGATGTATACTTACGAGTTGTCTCCATTTGCAACTTTAATTGAGCAAGCATTAATCAGAAGAATGTGTGATATTATTGGCTTTGGAGATGGAAATGGTACTTTGACCACAGGGGGCTCTAATGGCAACATGATTGGGATGATGTGTGCGAGATATCACATAGACCCGCTGGGTCAACAACGTGGTTTTGATTGTCAAAAACTAGTTTGCTATGTCTCAGCGGAATCTCATTATTCTGTATTGATGGCAGCTAATGTTTTGGGTATCGGTTTCGAAAATGTGATCAAAGTTCCTTGTGACAATAAAGGTAGAATGCGCTCAGATAAACTGAATGAAGAGATTCAGAGAACCCAATTAAATGGACAGACTCCATTTTGCGTAGTAGCAACCGCCGGTACTACGGTTAGGGGAGCCTTTGACCCTATCAAAGAAATAGCAGAAATATGTTCAAACCACAACATATGGTTCCATGTTGATGCTGCTTGGGGTGGGTCTTGCATGTTCAGTGCCAACCATCGTAGTTTGATGGATGGAGTTGAATTGGCAGATTCGGTTTGCTGGGATGCTCACAAAATGATGGGAGTGCCTCTTATCTGTTCAGCTTTCTTAATCAAGCGTCCAGAGGTTTTGAGGAAAATTTGTTCCCATGGAGATGTTGCTCATTACTTATTCCACGGGGAGACAGAGGACGTAGACTTAGGCAGAATTAGTCTTCAATGTGGTAGAAGGAATGATGCATTGAAGTTGTTCTTGGCATGGAGGGAAATTGGTGACGCTGGATGGGCCAGGCTAATCGAATCATATGTTGGCTTAGCGGATTATCTAGAATCAACAGTAAACTCGCACGATAAATTAGAGATGAGGTCTCAAAGAGATTGGTCGAATGTATGTTTCCGATATACTGTAGAAGGAATTGATCACAATGATGTGAATAGTCAAATTCGTGAACGTTTAGTTAAATCTGGAAATTTCATGGTATCAAAATCAAATGTTAATGAAGATGTAATCTTAAGAGCAGTAATCGCTAACCCAGGGGTTACGAAGGAATCTCTTGACCAATTCATAATTGAAGTAGTGAAAATCGGAGATGAAATAATTCGTGGAGTTCCGTTTAATCGTTGAATAAAGCAAGTAGTCAAATAATCGAAGACAAGCGTAGTATCATGATTACTGGGAAACCGGATTGGTGGGACAGTGCTGTTGTTTTCCTCCTTAGAGATGAGGTGCTGGGGCCAGTTGTTGAAAAATATGAGTCTGAACACCTTACTGGCAAGGGTGACATATTCGCAACTTTTGTTCGTTCAGTAGTGGGTCAGCAAATTTCAGTAATTGCAGCAGATTCCATTTGGAACCGTCTGAGTGAATTAGTAGGAGATATGACTCCAGAGAATGTCTGCAAATTCTCTCCTGAAGAGTTGGCAACTAGTGGGATAACTAGGCCGAAGTCTCAATACATACATGGAATTGCTAGTAATTCAAGTGATTTCTTGTCTGCTGATTGGGATAAGTTATCTGATATTGAAATAAATAAGCATCTCACAAAATTTAGAGGTATTGGGCCATGGACTTCTGAGATGATCATGATTTTCGCTTTGCTGCGACCAGATATATTCAGTATAGGAGATATTGGTTTGATAAAAGGAGTCCAATTATTGGTTCCTGAAGCCGTCTCAAAGGAGGATGTTCTCGAGATCTCGAAGAGGTGGGCTCCATATCGGACTGCCGCAAGTTGGTATCTTTGGAGGATGCTAGATCCTGTACCTGTAGAGTATTGACATTGAAAGGGGTTATAATCCTCCATATTCACAAGTAAATCATGGAATTCGCTTACTACTCGGTTTCAATGATTTGTTGTTTTGCAGCAACAAGGTGGATTACTGAAAACATCAAATTCCATGTTCGTAACAATTTATTCTGGCTTCATCATTGGATTGTAGCTTCAATCGCTATGGCGGTACTCTTGGCATTACAGATTGATTACCCGTGGCTATGGGGTGGTTTGTCTGGAGTGGCGCTTGAAGGCTTGGCTAGGAAGAACTGGTCCATAATGCGTAATTCTGGTAAATAATGTATGAGATTCTATCAGTGATGATTTAATGCTGAGTGCGCCACCACAGAATCATGAGTGATGGAGCACCAGTCCGCACGGCTCTCTATGATGACCATGTTTCGTTAAACGCAAACATTGTTGATTTTCATGGTTTTGAGTTACCAATTTGGTACTCGAACATCTCTGAAGAGCATCTCGCTTGTCGCTCAAATGCCGGTCTTTTTGATGTCTCTCACATGGGCTCATTTCGTTTCAAAGGTGTTGGCGTAAAAGAATGGTTGGAATCAATTGCCACTCAGAAATGCACTTCCATCTCAGCGGGTAGATGTGCTTACACACACTTTCTTGATCATGAAGGGTTCCTAATCGATGACATGATTTTTGCAGTAGTTTCAGAAGAAGAGATTCTAGGAGTTCCTAATGCAAGCATGATTCCCGTGATGTGGGAATGGTTCAATTCACTGCTGCCAGATGACGGTTCAATATCTTTAGAAGATCTTTCTCCCGAGACCAGCATCTTAGCTCTTCAAGGCCCTAATGCTAAGCAATTGTGCGAATTAGTCTTAGGTGAATCAAACCATGTAGGTCGCTTCAAGTGGTCTTTGATTGGTGAAAACCCGCTTGGAATAAGTGGATGGATTCAAGGTACTGGATACACTGGAGAGGCGGGTTACGAAATATTCGTTCCAAATCAGGATGCAAGTACATTATGGCGAGCACTAATCCAAGCCGGAGCCACTCCTATTGGATTAGGAGCAAGAGATACTTTACGTTTGGAAAAAGGATTCTTACTTTCAGGAGTAGATTTCGCATCACCTAGTTTGGATGATAACCAAATACTTCATCGTGATTCATGGGAGACAAATGTCCCATTTGGTCTCGATATCGAACATGAATTCGTGGGTCGAGAAAGGGTTGTTTCTCACAGTGAAGATGATGCGAGATTATGGGGGGTCAAACAATTAGAGCGTGGACCACTGCCTCGTGGAGGCAAAGAAGTCGAAGACATGAATGGAAATGTCATAGGGATTCTAACCAGTGGAGCTCCTGCTCCATCGATGGATAGGACTGGAATTGGCCTTGGTTATATTTCGGGAGTTCAACCTGGTGATGAAGTAATGATTGTGGCATCTCCTCGTAAAAAAGTCAGAGCGATAATCTCTCGTCCACCCTTTGTCTGATAACGCCCCATAGGGGCGTTGAATTGATGAGGGTGATATCCCACGCAGATACATGCGCCGAATGATTGCCCTGGGGATTCTTGCTTGCTTCTTGCTCTCTCTAATCCCTGCGATATCACAGGTAAGTGATTCAGGTGGGTTTACCGTTGATCGGCCAGAAGTTGAAAGTAGATTAATTCCAGATTCTGAATTAACATTGCCTCAAGTCGAGGCCTTGAACTCGATTGGGATGGGGCGTGCAACCAACAGTAACTGGTCTGCAGTAGGCGGTTCAGACAGCAATGATGAGATCTACGAAATGGTTCTAGACTCTCAAGGCAATGTAATCATTTGCGGGTCGATTTACCAGGTTTCACAATTTGGTTCTATTATTGTTAATACCGAGGGTGAAGGCGACATTTTGATGGCTAAATTATCTAAAACCGGTTCTTGGATGTGGGCTGTTTCAGCAGGAACTGCGCTTTACTATGATGAATGTAGAGGGGTGACGGTAGATTCGAATGATAATATCTACGGAACTGGATATTTCAGAGGAGAAGTTAATTTCGGCAATACAACAATTTCAACCACTGGTTTCGACGGCTGGATTGCTAGAGTGAACAGCACTGGGCAATTTGATTGGGCAATGAAGTTCGGAGGTTTTGATATTGACGTGGGTTGGGATATTGCTGCAGATAATTATGATAATCTGTATGTTACTGGATATTACCAAAACTTCACTGAGTTTGATTCATCATTATTGGAAGCACAAACGTATTCTGAAGATGCTAGATTCTTCATTGCTTACTACAATGTAACCTCTTCGTTGTGGGATTGGGCCAAAGACTCAGATGGAACAGGTGTTTCTGTGCCATATCAGATAGTTGTTGAACCATCAACAAATGCAGCTTATGTTGCAGGATATAATACCGGTATTGATACATGGAACAACTCCTTTACCTCATCTCCACAATCGACATATGCCGGTTTCGTAGTGAAATACTCTGAAGTTGGAGATTTCATCTGGGGACAAAATTCAGCGGGTTCCACATGCTTTGGTACAAATTGTGGAGTTTACTTCAACAACATTGTAATGCATCCGGACGGAGGGGTTGTAGTAGGTGGCAACTTCCTCCAGACCTTCAAGAAACAAGGAGGAACTGTTGTTACAGGACAGGGTAGTTGGGATGTTTTACTACTCAGGTACGATATGAATGGTACTCAATTGTGGGAATATCATGCCGGTGGTCCAGACGACGACAGGCTGCAAGCCCTTTCAGTTAATCTAAAGGGACAAGTTCAGTTTGGTGGAACTCAACTTGCAGAGATGAAGTTTGGGAGTTTCACTTTACAAAAGAACTCGAGTACAATTTACTATGATAGTTTCATTGCCCAAATCGATTTTGATTCTGATTTCCAATGGGCCATGAGTCTTGGCGGTGCAGGAAATGACACCGTTGGCGGATTACTAGCCTTGGATGACGGCTCATTGATTGCAGGTGGAGACTTTAGCGGGACTGTTTGGTTTGGAGGAACGCCTAGAACTGCAACTGAGCAGGATGTTTTCGTTTGGAAGTTCCAGCATGACAAAGATGATGACGGGGTTACAGATTATACAGACAATTGTTTGAATACTCCTAATTCTAATCAGAGTAATTTTGATGATGACTTGAGAGGAGATGCTTGCGATTCTGATGATGATAACGATGGATTACATGACGTACTAGATGATTGCCAATATGGGGAACTAGATTGGAATCAATCTAATACTTCATTCGATCATGATTCCGATGGCTGCAAAGATATCGAAGAAGATAATGATGACGACAATGACGGTATCACTGATGATTTAGACAACTGCCCTTCAGGTCATTTAGACTGGGTTCTGGATTCCTCTAGCGACATGGATGGAGACGGATGTAGAGATTCAGATGAAGACGTTGACGATGATGGTGATTCAGTTCTTGACGCTGAAGACAATTGTCAGTACACAGTTAATCAATTGCAAGTCGATTATGATGAGAATGGCGTAGGCGATGCCTGTGACCCAGATGATGACGGAGATGGAATTGATGACTTAGTTGATGATTGTTATCAAGGATCATTGAATTGGACCTCTGAAGTTCAGACCGATAAAGATGGAGATGGTTGCGAGGATGAAAATTCAAATGAAGACTTAGATGATGACAACGATGGAATCTTCGATGTGGATGATAACTGCCCACGTGGAGAAGTAGGTTGGAACTCTAGTCAGTCTAACGACAGAGATGGAGATGGCTGTCGAAACGACAATGAAGACAATGATAATGACAATGATAGCGTAATCAATGAAGTCGATTTATGCAAAAATGGTATTGCTAACTGGAGGAAAAATGCATCAAACGACAACGATGGCGATGGTTGCATTGATGACAGAGAAGATACTGATGATGATAACGATGGTTTCTCAGACCTAGTGGATTTCTGTCCTCTTCAAGAAGGAACAGCAACCCTTGGTGGAATGAAGGGGTGCCCAGATTTCGATTCAGACGGTTGGGCAGATGCTGTAGATGCTTTCTTCCAAGATGAAACTCAATGGAATGATGGAGACGGAGACGGATACGGAGACAACCCTAGCGGTAATAACCCGGATGACTGTCCATTCTTTTTCGGTAATTCAAGCGAAGATAGAATTGGCTGTATCGATTCAGATGGCGATGGATATTCAGATCCTGAACTTTCCTGGAGCGTAGCTCAAGGAGCAGATGCTTTCGTAGACGAGCCAAGTCAATGGGCTGATGCTGATAGTGATGGATATGGAGATAATTTTGGTGGAGAAATGGTTGACTACTGTACCAACAAAGAAGGAACATCGACAATCGATCGATATGGCTGTCCTGATATTGACGGAGATGGTTACTCAGATTCAGATGTTTTTTGGGGACTTGACAAATGGGATAGTCTTGGATATGGACCAGACGCATTCCCGATTGACCCAACACAATGGTATGACTCCGATGAAGATGGTTTTGGTGACAACTGGGGTAATCCAGAATGGAATGACTCTCGAGATGAGGATTGGCCAGGAGTATTCGTAGAGAATGCGACATCTGCAGACATGTGTCCATTAGAGGTTCCCGATGGGCGATTTGATGATGATGTAAATTACCCAGGTTGCCTACTTACAGAACCTAGTGACGGAGGAAAGAGTACCGATGACGGGGCTTCTTCTGCTTCTGATGATGGTATGAGTACTACCACACTGATTGGAATTATTGGTGGAGTAGTGGTATTGTTATTGGCGGGAGTAATCGCAGTTATGCTCAAGAAAAAGCCACAGCCTAAGAAGAAAACTTCTGCTTCAAAGTCACTAACTAATTTACCAATGCCAGCACCTCCTGGTCCTCAATTGAATCTAAGCGATTCAATCACGAACAACCCCGAAGAAGAACAGTTGGGTACTGATGATGAACCTCCGACTGCCGATTCAGATGAAAAGGTAGACACTGAAACTAATGATGTAGAGACAGGGGATGAAGATACAGTCGAATCTTGGGAAGGTTTGCCCGCTGGTGATTACCTTGATCCTGATGAAAATGGTACAGTATGGTTCCGAGCCAATGATGGCGAAAACTGGTACCAAAATGCCGATGAATCATGGACAAAATGGAAAGATTAGTTCAACAATTTGTTGACAACTGATAGGAAGGCATCATTGTCCTCACCCTTAGTGCTAGTTATTTCGATACTGTGGGCTTGTTCTATTGCTTCTGCAATTTTAGAAACATCTCCATAGTCGGCTGTGACTCCTAATCCTTCAGATTCACATAATTCACCCATCGGAGTGTTAGCATTCACAACACTTGGTCTTCCGAAGGCCGCAGCATCGAGCATTTTTGTAGGAATTGCTCCTTGCATGATGTTACCCCTTTTCGGATCATACATTGCGTACATCACGCTTATTTCTTCAACTAGATTCGGTAACTGCTGTTCATTAAAAGGCCCTCTGTAGTCCAAATCAGGGAATTCGCCTAACATTGAATCCACAGCATCTCCATCTCCAGCAATAATAATTCTAAATCCCGCAGTTTCAGCAGCTTGTATCATGAACCTAATCGAATTAATTTCTCTAATTCTTCCAAAATAACCGAGCACTTTTTGTTGGCTCTTTTCTAATGATTGAGGGTTTCTTCTATTCATTACGACCACAGGGTCAAGTCGTTGTAATTCTATCCAATCCGCAAAACCCGGTGCAGATACGATAATTGCATCTGATTTGGAGATAATCCTCTTGGCCTGTTTCAGCATACTTCTAGCAGCCCATTTGTGAACAAATGAATTTCCACGCATGAGCGGCCAAGTATGTGCCATGTCGTGAATATCAAGCAATATTTTGCCATTAAATCTGACATCTGCAGTATCCGTGTCGTTTAAAATCAACAAATCAGCATCGATTTTGAGACTTGAGATGAATTTATTCTTTGTCATCCAGGTACCTAATGAACTTCGCTTTGAGTTCTTCCCAAAGTTTGTGCGTTTGATATTATAGCCACTCAGTGTCTCATTTGGAGGCATGCTTCCTTCCCGGTCCCAGGCAAATATTTCAACTTCATGACCATCATTTACCAACCAACGAGCATGTCTTTCAACTCTAGGGTCTGGAGCACAAGCGTTGGTTACAACCATCGCAATTCGCGCCATATCTCGGCGAGTTAGTCCCCCTCAATTGCCTTTGCCATTAAACCAACATTCATGTTGGTTACGCGCTGGGAGTACATCGGAGGCCGTACTATGGTTGACCAACTACCCAATCTCGGAAGAGAAAAAGAGATGCTTGCAGCCATGGGAATGTCCACTATGGACGATTTGTTCGCGGACATACCCGAATCGGTAAGAATGAACGAGGAACTACCTCTGCGCGGTCCCCAATCTGAAGAAGAGATCCTCGCAGATGCGCGACGGATATTAGGTGCAAATGTTGCACTTGGTGACCGTGTGAATTTCCTTGGAGCCGGATTGAATCGTAACTATGTGCCTGCGAGTGTTTTCCAATTGGTTACACGTGGAGAGTTCCTGACATCGTATACCCCTTACCAGCCAGAAGTTAGTCAGGGAATGCTACAGGCTATGTGGGAATTCCAGACTCTGATTAGTGAATTAGTTGGACTTGAAGTTGCTAACCTTTCAGTATACGATGTTTCTACAGCAGCAGCCGAAGCGATTACTTGTTCTGTAAGAGTAAACAACCGTAAGGCTAGCCAGAAGAGTACAGTATATGTCAGCGAATTAACTCCTCCTGCTAGGATCTCGGTAATTCACAACTACACCCAAGGTGGTGGCATCACAATCAAGACACTTCGTCACAACTCCGACGGAACTCTTGATTTGGATTCTCTATCAGAAGCCGCAGGCTCATGCGGTATTTATGTTGAGCAACCAAATCCTCTCGGAATCCTCGATGGAGGACTTACTAGTGTAAAGGAAATAATTGGCGACAATACAGCATTTATCGTCGGTGTGTCTCCAGTCAGTTTGGGATTGGTAGAAGCGCCTGGGAATTATGGTGCTGACATCGTAGTGGGGGAGGGTCAAGCACTTGGTTCTCCGATCACATATGGTGGTCCTTTGTATGGGATATTTGCATGTACCAAAGCGTATCTCAGGCAGATGCCTGGGCGAATAGTCGGCCGTTCTATCGATGTTGATGGAAACGAAGCATTCTGCTTGACCCTATCTACAAGAGAGCAACATATTAGACGCCACAGAGCGACTTCAAACATATGTACAAATGAGACTTTAATTGCACTCATGGGTGCTATGCACATGTCTCTTCTTGGCCCTGAAGGCCTTGAAAAACTTGCACAGAGGAATATGGCTGCATGCCAATTAGCAAAGCAGAAGTTATCTGAAATATCTTCACTGAATATGCCGCATAGTATTAACACTCATTACAATGAATTTGTACTAGAATTGCCTGGCTCTGCATCTGAATGTATATCTTATCTTGATACTCAGGGTTTGATAGGTGGTTTCGATTTATCTAATTGGTATCCAGAGAATGAAAACTGGTTACTAGTATCTTTCAGTGATCAAACAACTTCGAAAGATATTGATTTGCTTGTCGCTCACCTATCTGTATGGGCTGCTTCGATGAAGGGGGTGACAGCTTGAGTCACTTATTCGAACACAATGGTGCTAGCGGGCGTGGCTATTCTCAGCCAGACCCCATATCTCCAGTAGATAATTTACAGATTCCATCCTCCCTACTTCGCTCTAAACTACCAAGATGGCCACGTATATCTGAACCAGAAATGGTGAGACACTATACTTGGCTTTCAAATCGTAACTTTGGAATAGATACTGGATTTTACCCATTAGGTTCCTGCACAATGAAGCACAATCCTCGTGTCAATGAAGTAATAGCGCAGTTGCCCGGAATTGCAGACCTTCATCCATTGCAGCCAGAGCATCAAATTCAAGGTACTTTAGCAATATTCCATGAAATGCAAGAAATGCTAGGGATTTGTGCAGGGATGGACGCAGTTACACTTCAGCCAGTTGCTGGTGCACAAGGTGAATTTACTGCAATTCGTTGCATTCAGGAATACTTCAGATCTCGCGGTGAATTAAACAGGACAAAGGTCATCGTGCCAGATTCTGCTCACGGAACCAACCCTGCAAGTGCCTCAATGGCTGGTTTTGAAATTGTCGAAATTCCAAGTCAAGCAGATGGTCGTTTGGATTTGGATGCATTGAGGGCTGTTGTTGGTGACGATACAGCTGCAATGATGATCACAAATCCTAGCACACTAGGAGTATTTGAGCCAGAGATTGCGGAAGCCGCAGCAATTGTTCACGAGGCAGGAGGGCAGATGTATTACGACGGTGCTAATTTCAATGCCATTCTAGGAAGAACATCGCCAGGTATCATGGGATTCGATGCAGTCCACTACAACCTACACAAGACATTCAGTCAGCCACACGGTGGCGGCGGTCCAGGTTCTGGACCAATTGGTGTGAAGTCTCATCTTGCTGATTTCCTACCTGGGCCTATTGTTGAGCGTAGAGGAGTCGCTTCAGGCGATACATTAACCGCTGTTAATGATGAATGGT
>ENA-ORDA01001674-ORDA01001674.1-marine-metagenome-genome-assembly--contig:-NODE-1674-length-18251-cov-2.656267_pt1 | contig 18251 bp, 13 predicted proteins | sample MGYA00237778_ERZ508506 | MGnify/ENA primary metagenome ERZ508506 (study PRJEB26177, sample SAMN06267891) | marine metagenome | isolation source: Monterey Bay, California, USA | place: Pacific...
TGTTGGAGAGAAAGATGGTAAAACATTTTACGTAGCACCAATTAGAGGAAAAGGTCTTTGGGATGCTATTTGGGGATATGTTGCCATGGATGAAAACATGATTGTTCAAGGAGCGTATTTTGATCATAAAGGAGAAACACCTGGTTTAGGTGCAAACATAAAGTATCGCTTCTTTATGGATGATTTTAAAGGCGAACATTTATTAGACGCTTCAGGAGACTTTAAAGGAATTAGAGTAGCTAAAGGAAACAACGATCCTAAGAACGATGAGAAAACAGATTATGAAGTAGATGCTATAGCGGGAGCTACCATAACAGGAGACGGAGTTTCAGCGATGATTAAATCTGATTTGAAACTGTATGTAGATTATTTCAAAACTTTAAAATAAAAATATTATGAACTTAATGTCTAAATTTAAACTATCTTTTTTAATCTTATTTCTTGCTGTATTTTCATGTGACAAAAAAGCAGATGATATTATTGAAGAGGTAAGTTTAAGTCCAGAAATTGTAGTTTATGAGCCAGATCTTATAGATGAAAATTATTTGTTTCTCATAGAAAATGGGGGAACTAGCTCTTATTTAATAAACAAACAAGGAGACAGGTTATGGACCTGGGATTTTGATGATAATTTAGGGAATGATGTTGAATTACTTGAAAATGGTCAATTATTAGGAATATTTAAAGATGATAACAGACCTTTCACACTAGGAGGCGGTTCTGGAATCATAAAATTATTTGAAACTAATGGATCCTTAAAATGGCAGTATACAATTGCAGATGATAATTTCTTGGCTCATCATGATGTAGAAATGTTACCAAATGGAAATATATTGGTTATGGTTTGGGAAAGGATAACTGTTGATCAAGCTCAGCAGGCAGGAATAATTACAAATGTTGATATCTTTCCTGAAAAACTTATTGAAATAAATCCTAATAACGATGTCAGCTATTACAACAGAGCTGATTTTTATGAAAATATTGAAGAATACGATAAGGCTATAATTGATTTAAAAAAAGGTATGGAGCCGATTGTACAGGGGCTCGCGGCGAAGCTTGAAGCGTCACCGAAAGTCACTATTGCGGCCATAGACGGTATTTGCATGGGGGGTGGCCTGGAGGTCGCCTTAGGCTGTGATCTTAGAGTTTGTTCGCCGAGCAGTCGCTTCGGAACGCCTGAAGGCAAACTCGGTATTATCCCAGGTGGGGGTGCGACCGCGCGATTGCCGCGCCTCATTGGTAAAGGCTGGGCGTTGGAGATGTTGCTGATGGGCGAGCCCATTGCAGCCGAACGTGCCCTCCAAATAGGACTGGTAACACGGGTTGTTGAATCGAGCGCGTTGAGTGCAGAAGTCACTAAAATGGCCGATCATCTGGCGGGATTCGCACCCTTTGTGCCGCATTTCATGAAAGTGATGGTCCAGCAGGGGTTGGAAGGCAGTTCTGCGTCGGCCTTGGCGATGGAAAAGTTTGCTCAGAGCGCTCTATTGCAAACGCAGGACAAGCAAGAGGGTATCGACGCGTTTTTAAACAAACGCGCGCCAAATTTCAAAGGCCAATAGCCGAAATGAAGTTAAAATTGTTGGCGCTCCAGTAACTGCGTAACGGTTTGATAATCCCGGTCTAAGCATTGTCCTGCTGCAAACGTCTCCCAGGCGGCTGGGTCGATGCCGTCGCCATTTCGATAGGTGAGTCCGTAAAGCGCTTGGCATCGTCCCATTAAATCAAAGCGCGGGTCTTGCTCGAGCTTGGCGAGCAGCCCATTAAGAGTCAGCGCGGCTGTGCTGCTGACAATGCCTTGGTGGTTATCGCTGTCCAGAATCAGGAAACGCTCGACATTGTCTGCTGCTTGCCAGGCCGGCCAAGTGGGTTGCGGCGCGGGTAGTCCGAGGTTTGGGTCCCCGGTGTACGCAAAGGCGGCCCAATAATTGCGCATTTGCTGGGATAAGCGGTCCGCCGCCTCAGCGCCATCTCCAATCACAAACTTTGAGACCAAGGTTTGTTCCATGGCGGCTGGGAACAAAAATAGGAGTTCCATCGCGTGACCCGCGCCCAATAAATCGGCGTAGTTAAGGTCTTGAATGGTTGGCAATTCATCCCAATCAAAGCGGTAAGCGAATACGGCCTGCTCGCTTTGGGTAAGGCTGCGTGCGACGTCATCGGTTGCTCTAAGCTTCCAGAACGCACTGCCATATTCGCTCATTGCCTCATAATAATCAGGGTTCTTAATCGCCAGTGGCATTCGATCGATGAAGGACCAAAGCCCATCGGGTTGACCCCATTTTACTAAATGGGGATCCATGGCATTAAACAGTTTCGTTTCGTCCCGATTGGTTCCCACCAGAACCGGAACCTTGGCGCGAGTGGGATCCTTGAGCGCGCCAACAATGCCATCAGAACGGACGACGACACCATCCGGGAATACTCGAGTCATGCCTACCTTCCGAGGTTTAGCGGCCTGCTCGGCTTGCAACAGATTCGCAGGCGTCTGCGCGCGCAGGTAGCTTGCTATTTCTAAGCTCGTCAGGTTGGCGAGATGTCGCTTTGCTCCGGCCAAGTCTTCCGCAACGCCTTCGTCTATTAACAACTGATAGAGTATCTCTTGACTGCTTATCGTGCCCGAGACGCCATCGCTTGGATAATCACTTTCGGCTTCGCTGAGGCTGGCGACGGAGACGATCCCACTTTGGATAATGGCTTTTTGGAATAGCCCGTCCGCCAGCGGGGACGCGAGGAGGGCGGCGACATTATGTCCGCCAGCGGATTCGCCAAAAATTGTGACGTTGCTTGGGTCACCACCAAACTCGGCGATGTTGTCTTGCACAAAACGTAGGGCAGCGATGGTGTCGAGGGTACCAAAATTACCCGAATCATCCATGGCGGTTGTGGGGCCCGCTCGCAGCGATGGATGGCGAAACCAGCCGAATGAGCCAAGTCGGTATGCAATGGTGACAACGATCACGGACTGCTCGCTAACGAGATGACTGGGGTTGTAGGTTGCAGCCGAACCCAGCGTGTTGGCGCCGCCGTGAATCCAAACCATGACCGGTAGGGCTTGATTAGAAGCCGTTTGCGTTGGCGCCCAGATATTAAGATACAGGCAGTCTTCGGCGCCGCTAAAAGGCGCTTCGTTATCGCCTTGAAAAAAACCGCGTTGAAAACATGCGGGCGCATCTTCAAGTGCGGTCAGGGTTTGCGTCCAAGGTAAGGGCGCAAGGGGCGCGCGCCAGCGCAAGGCCCCGATCGGTGGTTGGGCAAAGGGAATACCCCGCCAGACCGAAAGCGCGTCTTCTTGGGTACCAATGACCGGTCCAAAACGGGTTGTGCGCTGGGTTTCCTGATGGACCGTGGCATCACAGGCTGCAAGGGTTAGTAGCAGGAACGCGAGCGCTAAAATTCGTGCTGCCATGAGTTTCTCAAACTTTGGGTAGACGACTCTTATAGGCTGTTGTTGCGCTAAGCGCAAATCATCCAAGCTCAAAAGAGGCTCATCCCGATCGAGACGAATAAATGGCTTAATGCAAAGTTCCGTGAAATGGCGCAAAGACCTCATTAATGAGGCGATCTAAGGTCTCGATCGGGTCATTGCCCAGATTAAAATCTGGAACGATGAATTCATCGACGCCGAGGTTGCAGTAGGCGCCGATGGTCTCTTGCAGCGCTTGAACGGAGCCGGAGATGCTCGCCTGGGTGTTGCGGCGCATTTTTTCAGCGAAGGCGTCATCGTCTGTCAAAAACACCAAAGCAACCGCGGTCCGCTTTAGGGTGCTTGGATCTCGCCCCAATCGCTCGCAGTGCGCATCCAAGATGGCCAGTTTATGTTTTAAGGTGGCAACCGTACCCCAGACATTCCATTCGTCCGCATATTGAGCGGTGATTCTTAAGGTGACTTTTTCGCCACCGCCGCCGATCAGTAAAGGCAGGGGGGCTTGCAATGGTTTGGGTTCAAGAGGTGCATCGGCTAATTGATAGAACTGTCCTGAAAAAGTCCCACTCGGGTGCTCATAAAGTTGCTTGATCACTTGGCAGGCCTCTTCCAGCCGCGCCAGGCGTTCAGGGACATCAAAAAAGGGCAGGCCATATTTCAGGTGTTCGTTTTCCTGCCAACCAGCTCCCAGACCCAAAACCATTCGGCCTTCACAAATATGATCAATTGTTGCCGCCATTTTTGCGAGCACCGCGGGGTGACGGTAGGTGTTCCCGGCAACCAATGAGCCAAGCCGAATTCGTGGCACGCTCGCGGCGATTGCTGCAAGGGTTGTAAATGCCTCAGGCCAGGGCGCGCTGGTGTCTTCTGCGTTCGGCATAAAGTGATCTGCCAACCAAAAGCCATCCCATCCCGTTTTCTCGACGTGATGTGCAAGATTTAAAGTGGTGGCAAATGGATGGGTTGGTCTAGGCCAGAAGCTAAATTTCATAAGAAGGTCCTTGATCATTGTCGCGTAATCGGGAATGAGCGTCCGTTTATATCGGCTGCTTGACAGCTTGCGATCATCAGATCTTACCAAATGCCGGGCTTCGTATGTCTACTGAAGGGCGTGCCGGCCGATCTGATCGTGTGAAGGACAAGGATCCGGGCAGCTCGAGCCTTGTGAGAGGCTAGGCCTCGTAATTGCCACTCTGAGCGCTTATGCTTTGGGCTCGCTTATACATGTGTCAAGACTATGAATGCTGAACAAAACTCCACGATTGGGGATTATTTTTTAACGGCTGCGGCGCGTTGGCCTGATGCGGATTTTCTAATCTTTCCAGATTATCGACACTCTTATGCGACGATGAAATCAGCCATGCTATCGCGCGCGGCCAGCTTTAAAGCCTGTGGCATTGTTCCCGGTGATCATGTTGGCTTGCTGATGGCCAATTGCCCGGAATACATCGAGTGCTTATTGGGTTTGCAGTGTTTGGGCGCCATCGCCGTGCCAATGAATGCGCGCTATAAGCCGGATGAGCTGGCCTATGTTGTGAGCAATGCTGAACTGAAACTCATCGTGACCCACGATTTGATCAGCGAGTATGCGGACTTCGGGCGGCTCCTGCTCGAGGCGGCTGCGCTTTCAAAACCTGAAGCGCTTTCGGCAATGGTGATGTTGGGCGGGCAGCGGGCAGGCTTCATGACCCAAGCTGACTTTGAAGCCGCGGGTGTTAACTCGGATCAATCGGCCGTGCTTGAAACCCTCCGCGCCGTATCCTCTGAGGATACGGCGATTATGATGTATACCTCAGGCACCACCGCGCACCCCAAAGGCTGTCCGCTGCATCATGATATGTTGGTTCAAAATGGTATTAATATGAACCAGAGTCGCTATTTCTTGACCGATCAAGACCGGTTTTGGGCGCCGCTTCCGATGTTCCATATGGCATCGATTTTGCCGATGCTGTGCTGTATTGATGCCGGGGCTGCCTTGTTGTCGATGGTTCATATGGATGCGGGTGAAAGCCTTGCCATGCTGGAGGCCGAACGGGCGACCGTTGCGTTTCCGTCCTTCCCAACGGTCACGGCGGCACTGATCGCACACCCAGACTTTGAAACCCGGGATCTTTCGTCGATCAAACGTCTGAATAATGTCGCGCCACCGGACGTGCTTCGACAGTTTCAAGCGGCGTTTCCCCAATCGATACAAACCGGCGCGTATGGCCTGACGGAGGCTGGGGGGGTTCTTGCGTTTAACCATCCCGACGAAACGCTTGAAAGTCGCGTGACGACGTGTGGCAAACCGATGCCGGGCTTGGAAGCGAAGATCATGCATCCTGAAACGCAGACGCCCTGCTTGCCGGGTGAGCGCGGTGAGATTTGGCTTCGGGGCTATGCCATTTTTAAGGGTTATTACAAATCCCCGGAAAAGAACGAGGAAGCCTTTCAGGATGGCTGGTTCCGAACGGGCGATCTCTGCGTTATGCGCGCAAGCGGTGAGATCGAGTTCCACGGTAGAATCAAAGACATGTTAAAAGTGGGCGGTGAAAATGTCGCCGCGATCGAGATAGAATCCCTCATCTCAAAACATCCGAGCGTTAAAATGGCCCAGGTCATCGGCGTGGCGGATGACCGTTTGTCTGAAGTTGCTGCTGCCTACATTGAATGTCATGACGGGCAGCAGGTCACGGAAGACGAAGTCATTGAATATTGCCAAGGCAAGATCGCGAGTTTTAAAATCCCGCGTCATGTTCGAGTCGTCCAGGACTGGCCAATGTCTGCGACCAAGGTCCAAAAGTTCGTACTTCGGCAGTGGTTTGACGCTGAAGTTAGCGCTTAGGTTGGTCGCTGCTCGGGTATCGGCCGAGCAGCAAGACTAGGATTACGGAACCGGTAAATGCGCCGGCGCCCAATGCAAATCCGGTGCGATAACTTTGGGTGATCTCATAAAGCTCTGCAAAGAGGGCGGGGGCAATGCCGGATGCCGATGCGAGCCCGGCATACAAAAACCCATAGATCTTGGCATAATGCCTTGGGCCAAAGTAGGTCGCGGCAAGGAATGCCATTAAATCCAGTTCTGCACCCGCGGCGAAGCCCAATAAAATCGCTGCAATCTGTGCATTAGCCAGGGTTAAATCCGACCAGAGCAATAGGCAGCCTACAATCGGCAGCGAGATTGCGATGGCAGCAACACCGGGTGCCCAGAATCGGTCCACGCAGAATCCGATGACCAAACGGCCAACGATCACAGCCGTGCCAAACAAACTGATCGTTCGTGCTGCATCGACTGAAGAGATACCCGTATCGGTGAGCGCTGGGATCATATTGGGGACTAGACCCGATTGCGCGATATAGACCAGAAAGATTGAAGCGAGCAGCACCCAAAATCGGTACCCTGAAACCGCCTCGGTCAGCGTCAAACCCCAATCGTCCTTGGGCGTTGCTGGGTCATCCGATTTTGTGGTTTGACCGGGTTTGAAGTAGAAAAAAACCAATGGCCAGGCTACAACCACGGGCAGGAGCGCTAGCGTCAGATAGCCCACTCGCCAGCCGTAATGGGTTAACACCCAAGCGATTGCGGGTGGCACCAGCACCGCGCAGAGTCCCGTGCCGCTGAGTACCAACCCGAGTGCTAAACCGCGCTGACGATGAAAGTTGGTGGTGACAGCCGTGGTCCAGGTGACTGGAATCGTGCCGGCGCCCAAAAGCGCCATTGCAGCGTAGGCGGCATAAAATTGCCAAAGCTGCCCGGTTGTGAAGGCGGGTATTAAAAAAGCCAGACTCAAGCCCGCCAGCCCAAAGAGGGCAACAATCCGGGCGCCGTGGCGATGAATCAGTAAACCGATGAGGGGGGATGTGAGCACCCCCATGCCGGTGCTGAACAAAAGCGATAATTGAAACTCAGATCGAGACCACCCGAACTCTTGGGTAACCGGCACCACGAATAAGCCCATGGTATAAAACGGCAGCACAATCGAGCTGCAAATGACCCCGACGCATGCGGCAATTAAGAGCAAAGGCTGGCGAGAGATTTCGTTCGAGGGAAAGTTTGACCAGACTGTCATGCTGAGGCCTTACATAGCTTTTTCGTTACGCTAATCGATTCAGCGGCAGATTCCTAGCAGCCGTTGCGGGGGCGCTTGGGTTGGAACGATCTGAGGGCCTGTTTTGGGGTAGCTGGTTCCCCCGCGTTCTGGCTATGATGTCACAATCGAAGTTAATCAAGATTAAGAGGCGACGCCATGACGCAAGGTATGCCGAAGCACGGCACAGCATTTTCAGTTTTGAAGACAGAAATGATCGAGCGCGGCCGCGGGGATGTGCAATGGCGCGATGGCAAAACCGCGGTTTACGTGTTCAACGCCGGTGAGGATGTGACCGAGGTCCAAAAACAAGGCTATCTGTTATATCTATCTGAAAATGGCTTGGGGCCGGCTGCCTTCCCATCGCTCAAAAAAATGGAAGCCGAAGTGGTGGGTATGGGGCTGTCATTGCTGCAGGCGCCCGAAGGGGCCGTCGGGCATATGACCTCCGGTGGTACTGACTCGATTACGATGGCCGTGAAAGCTGCGAGAGACTATGCGCGAGCACAAGGCCAGCCCGAGCCGTTTAATTTGGTCCTGCCGTATTCGGCGCATCCTGCCTTCGATAAGGCGGCGGCGCTGATGTCGATCGAAATCCGACGGGTTGCGACGCGACCCGATTACTTGGCGGATGTGGGTGCTATGGCGGATCAAATCGATGACAGCACTTTGATGATGGTTGGGTCCGCGCCCAGCTTCCCGTACGGTTTGATTGACCCGATTGCGGATCTCAGTGATCTGGCGACGGCGCGTAATGTTTGGCTGCACGTCGACGCCTGTGTTGGCGGATACATTGCCCCGTTTGTTGAAATGAATGGCGTTGACTTACCGCCTTGGGATTTTCGGGTGCCGGGAGTTTGTTCCTTGTCTGCGGATCTGCACAAGTATGGTTATTGTGCAAAGGGGGCCAGCACCATTTTTTATCGCTCTGAAGCCCTTCGGGATCACATGATATTTGATCAAAAAGATTGGCCGGCCGGTCGTATGGTGACGCCGACGCTGGCAGGGACTCGGCCGGGTGGCGCGATTTCATCGGCCTGGGCTGTGATGCATTACCTTGGCATCGAGGGCTATTGCCAAAAACAGCAATCGGTTACCCGAGCGCGCGCAAGAATTGAAATGGGCGTCGCTGAATTGGGGTTTGAGGTGTTGGGCGCGCCAAAGCTCGGCATCATGGCATTTAGCCATCCAGAACTTGACATTTTTGCGCTGTACAAACGCCTGTTTGAGCGCGGTTGGGTGACCAGCCTGTGCACTCAGCCGAAAGCGCTGCACTTAATGCTGTCACCCTTTCATGAAACGGTGGTTGGGCAGTACCTTACCGATCTCACCTGGGCCGTAGAGCAGGTTCGGGGCGGCATAACCGATGCCGTGACTGAGGTGCGCTACAGCTAGCGGCAATCAGGCCCAATCGGGGCCTGGCGTGGTTCGATAGCCGAAATCAGAACCTTTAAGCGCTTGATTTGAGCCATAGCGCGACACCCCGCCATCCACCATAAGGGTCTCGCCGGTGATGAAGCGGCCAGCAGGTGAAACCAAGAAAACGACGCCATTGGCGACATCTTCCGGCGTTCCCGGTTGCGGAATGGGTGTCTCACCAATGTCAGATAGGACATCGTCATCGTAAGTCGCTTCCATACCTGGGGTGATGATGGCGCCAGGGCCCAAACAATTAATCCGAACCTTCGGCCCCCACTCGTAAGAAAGGCTGCGGGTTAATTCTGCAACGCCGGCCCGGGCAGCGCCCGAATGGGCAATGCCTGGATTGCCGCGGCCAATGGTCATGATGATGTTACAGATGACTCCGCCATGGCCTTCCAGCATTTGCTGGCCTAATGCTTGCGTCACATTCCACGTCCCGTTCAGGTTTAAATCGATAATGCTTCGCCAGCCATTGGCGCTATAGTTTTCGGCGGCTTGCGGAAATTGACCGCCAGCATTATTGACGAGGATGTCCACTTGAGCGCCGTGTTCGTTTACAAAGCCAGCAAGTGCTTGCACGCTTTCTAGGCTGCGAATATCAACTTGGGTGACTAAAACGTTCCGGCCCGTTTCTGTTTTAATGTCCTCTGCCGTGGCCTGCAAGGCCGGCAGTTGTCTTGCTGCGAGGATTAAATCCGCACCTGCGTGCGCGAGCGCGAAAGCAATGGCGCGGCCGATGCCGGTGCCGCCGCCGGTAACGAGGGCGCGTTTGCCTTGAAGTAAATCAGGCGTAAAGCAATGAGTTGGTCCAGCCATTTGGGGCTCCAGATTTTAAAGTTGGCAATTGTAACCTAACGCCAAGGAGTTGGCGGCTCAGCAAGCGTTGACCCGAGCAAGATATCAGTGCTTTATGGTTAGCGCGGATCAACACGTTTACTCAGATAGGAGATCTATTCATGCGTATTGCTCGATCGCTCGGGTGCGGGTTCGTTGTGCTGTTGGCCCTGTGGCCCCTTGCTGGCCTTAAGAGTCATGCGGGCGAGTCGGGCCTGGCTACTCAGCCTAAGCTGGCCGCTGAGGCGCAGCAACGCCTCAGCGCGCTGGCGACGCGCTACGTGGACGAGGGTCGGGTTGCGGGTCTGCATTTGATGGTGAATCGTGGTGGGCAGTTGGTGTTCGAGACGATGGTTGGCCAGCGATCGATGGCAGATAATCGCCCGCTCTCTGAAGATGATTTATATCGAATGTATTCGATGACGAAACCGATTACCGCGGTGGCGATTATGCAACTCTATGAGCGCGGCCATTTTAGACTGGCGGACCCCATTACGCGCTGGCTACCGGAATTGGCAGGGTTACGCGTCCGTAATCTTGATGGGACGCTGACGCGCCTCGATACGCCGATAACCATGCGCCACCTGCTGACGCATACCGCGGGCTTTTCGTATGGATTCGATCTAAGCGATCCATTGGATGAGGCCTATCGCGCCGCCAATCTTTGGGGCGCTGCGGATCTAGACGATTGGGTTCGACGGGTTGCGACGCTCCCGCTGAAGTTCCAACCCGGCGCTCGGTGGCACTACTCGATCGCGTCGGACTTGGCGGGTTTACTCGTTCAAAGGATGTCCGGACAATCGCTCGCGGTTTATCTGCAGCAAGCGATCTTCGAGCCGTTAAAAATGACGGACACCTTTTTCGAAGTCCCAACGCCGCAGCGCGCTCGATTGCTTGAAAATCATTTTTGGAACAAAACGACGGGCACTGTGGAATCGGTTCGCGGCACTGTACCGACTTTGGGGTTGAATGCCGAAACGGATGCGATGAGTAACTTTGATCAGGTCTCGCTTTTTTCGGGCGGTGCCGGGCTGGTTTCAACGGCGCAAGATTATATGCGCTTTGCAGACATGCTCCGCCTTGGGGGCGCTTTAGATGGTGCGCGGATCCTGCAAAGCGAAACCCTAAAGCTGATGACGCGGAATCACCTACCCGAGATGGTTCAAAGTGCCGGGCATGCCAGTGATGCGTCGGTTTGGGCCAACAACAGTTTTGGCTATGGGCTGGGCTTTAGCGTGGTGATTGATGACGCGTCTTGGCAACCGGAATCGAACATCGGTAGCTATTTTTGGGGCGGCGCCGCCGGCACGATTTTTTGGGTCGATCCAGAAGCGGATCTGGTGGCCCTGGGCTTGATCCAGCTAATGGACTCGCCTTGGCCGCTTCGGAAAGACTTGAGCCGCGCGATTTATGGCCCGACACCAAAAACGCGGCCTAGCGACTCGGCTGCGGTCGGATTAACCAGTATAAAAGGGGAATAGCGAACAGGATAAGCAAGGTCGAGAAGGCAAGCCCGCCCATGATGCAGACCGCCATCTCTAAAAAGAAGGCGTCCGATAACAAGGGTGACATACCGACAATGGTGGTGCCCGCGGCTAAAATGACCGGCCGCAAACGACTGACGCTGGCGGCGATAATCGCCTCTTGGGTAAAGCCCATTTCCGTAACCCGCTGATCGATTTCATCAACGAGCACCACGCAATTTTTGATCAGCATCCCAGACAGACTTAGAAACCCTAAGAACGATGGAAAGGTAAAGGATAGGTCGGTAATCAAAAGGCTGAGGACCACCCCGCAAACCGTCATCGGCACGGTTAACCAGATGATGATGGGTTGCTTGAGTCGACCAAACAGCAAGATGGTGACAAAGAACATAATGCCAAAGGTGATGGGGATGCGCTGGCCTAAGGTTTCTCGAGCTTCTTGACTGCCTTCGTATTCGCCGCCCCAGGTGAGGGCATAACCCGCCGGTAAGGCCATTGCCTCAACCAGGGGCTGGACCTTGGCAAACTCAGCCGTAAAATTTGTGCCCAGCGGTGGGTTCGAGCCCGCCGTGAGGGTCGGCACCCGATCTCGACGATAAAGAATGGTCTCCTCTGTCGTTAGGGTAAAACCATCGAGCACTTGTCGAACCGGCACAAATGCTCCGAGACCCTGGCTCCAAATGGTGCGATCGGTGATGCGCTGCAGGTCAGATCGTTCGGCCAAGGGTGCCCGGGCAATAACGGGCAACGTGATGTCTTCATCTCGAAATCGCGCGATCGGAATACCGGTGGTGCCATAGCTCAGTGCAAGGGCAAGATCCTGTCGGGTGACCATGGCGCGCGCGGCATTCTGATCGTTAAATTCTGGCGCGAGCTTCAGCGCCGGTTGTCGCCAATTGATCTGCAAGTCGCGGTGCTCGAATTGGGCAAAGATGGATAGGGCGTCCTCACCTAACTGACGCAACACACGCGCATCGGGCCCGGTGAATCGCGCTTCCATTTTGAAGGGGCCGCTGGGGCTAAACTCGCTTCGACGAACCTGGATCGACGCGTTCGGGAAGTGCTCAAACGCCAAGCGCCGCGCCTCAGTCATGCTGGGCTGCATATCTGAAACCGATTCAACCCGGACCAATAGGTGGCTGTAAGCTGGGTTCGGTTGTTCTGGCTGAATCGTGGCGGCAAATCGGCTGGTGCCGCGACCCACAAACGTTGTGATGTCTTCAACCGCCTTGATATCGCGAAGACGGTTTTCAAATTTCGTAATCTCAGCTTCATTGGTCTGAATGCTGGTGCCTTGTGGTAGGTAGAAGTCCACAAAAAAGATGGGTGTATTATTGGTCGGGAAGAAACTTTGTTTGACCTGTCCAAAGCCCCAAATACAGGCCAAAGTGATACTCAAGATCAGCAGCATGCCAAGCCAGGCCTGCCGTAAACCGAGGCTAATAATCGCCCGGTATGGCGTGTAGGCCCAGCCTCGATAGATTTCGGCTTCGGCTTGCGCTTTGCCAGGGCGCAGCAGGAGGTGCCCGAGCAGCGGCGCCAAGAGGATCGCCAGCACCCAGCTTAGCAAGAGTGAAATCCCGACAACTTGAAATAACGAGGCGAGGAAATGGCCGGTTTTATCATCCGAAAGTCCAATGGGGGCAAAGGCCAAGATACCAATCACCGTTGCGCCGAGCAGGGGAAACTGGGTTCTGGAGACCGATGACTCGGCCGCCTGCCTCGGGCTGAGGCCGCGCTGTACCCCAATCACCATGCCTTCCACCACGACGATGGCGTTGTCGACAAGCATGCCCATGGCGATCATCAGCGCGCCGAGGGAAATACGTTGAAGCTCAATATTGTAAATGGCCATCACCATGAGCGTGCCCATGACCGTCAGCAGTAGGATCGTGCCAACCACGGCGCCCGCGCGCCAGCCCATGAAAACGCAGAGCGCCAAGATGACCGTTGCAATGCTCGCAAGGAGATTGCGCAAAAACGTACTGATCGAGGCATCAACCACTTTGTGTTGGCGATAAATGGGTTGGAATTCGACGCCGACGGGGAGGGTGCTGACAAGGTCTTGAATACCCTGGTCCACGCGTTCGCCGACCGCGACCACATTCTCACCTGGTTCAACAGATACGCCGACGGTAAACACGGATTGGCCATTAAAGCGCAGAATCTCATAAGGTTGCTCTACCGGGCCGCGGGTGATGGTTGCAATATCCCGCAGCGAAATAATTTCGGTTGTACCGGGTCGGCCGATTTTTAAAGCTTGCAAGGCGGCAACTGAACTGAAATCACTTTGAAGCTTTACGCCGGCTCGACGATTGTTTAGAACGAGTGAGGCGTCGCTGGCGACCCCAGTTTGACTTGAAATCGCACTCAGAACTTGCTCAAGTGGCAGCCCCAGACGCACCATGGCATCGTGGTTCATTTCTAAAAAAACGGCCTCATTCGGCAGACCCATGAGTTGAATTTTGCCCACCCCATCAATACTGAGCAGATGATTGCTGATCGATTTTGATAGGTGTTTGATTTGCCGCGGCGACTGACCGCTTGCGCTCACGGCATAGAACATCCCGAAGACATCACCAAAATCATCTTCAACAATCGGCGTCCCAGCCGTCGGGGGCAAGCGCAGTTGGGCTTCTAGGATGCGGCGGCGGAGCTCATCCCAGATCTGGGGCAGGCTGTCTTTGTTGAATCGATCAGAGATCTCGACTTGGACTTCGGATCGCCCGGGAACCGATTTAGAAATCATTTTTTCGAGATAAGGCAGCTCTTGGAGGGCGGCCTCGATGACGTCGGTGACCTCGTGTTCCACCTCAACGGCACTGGCGCCTGGGTAGGTCGTAATGACATAGGCGTAATTCATGGGAAAGGGCGGGTCTTCGAGTCGGCCGACGGTCTCGATGCCCCACCAGCCGCCGAAAAGGCAAATGAGGACAACGATCCAAGGATAGATCGGATGATCGATTGCCCAGGCCGCAATGCGACTTTTTGCTGGCATCGCGTTCATCAGTGCGCGAGTGGGGTCATGGCGTGATGGGCCGTATTCGGGCGCCGGCGCGGAGGTGCTGGACACCCGCGGTGACAATGATCTCGCCTTGCGTGAGGCCTTTAAGGATGTTGACGCCCAGCGGCCCCGCTTCACCCAGGGTCACTGGGCGCGGGTCGACGATCTCCGTTTTAGCGTCCATCACCCAGACTAGGAAGTCGCCTTCCGGACTTGTGATGAGTGCCTCAAGGGGGATCCAAATCGCAGGGGCCGATGCGGCGCGTGTTGCGACAACGGTTGCGTTCATGCCAGGCAAGACTTGAACGCCAGGAATCGGCGCCATGGCAAAGGTGACGCGATAGCTCTGCGCGACGGCGCTGGCTTCGCCTGCGTATTCACGAAGTGTCAGTGGAAACTGCCGGTCGCCAGCGGCTTGCAGGGTGGCGTAGATTGATGCGATGTCGCTTGAGCCGAGTGCGCCGAAGAGCTTTTCCGGCACGCTAATTTGGATGAATAATTCGGTTAGATCATTAAGGCGAACGATCGGTTCGCCAGCTTGGATCGCCATATGATTGTCCAAATAGCGGACGGCGAGGTGACCCGCGAATGGGGCGGTTAGGCGTGTGTCCGCTAAGGCTTTCTCAGCAAGGGCTAACTGCGCCTCGCGTAATTTTAGAACAGTGACGGCATCATCTACTAAGGCAGCAGAAATGGCTTGATCCTTCAGAAGTCTTTGCTTACGACTTAAATCGGATTGAGCCAGAGCGCGCTGAGCCTGCGCCGCCTCTCGCTGAAGGGTAAAGTCGGTTGGGTCGAGCGCGGCAATGAGTTGGCCTTGAGTCACCTGAGCGCCAGCGCGCAAATCAAATTGCGCGATTTGACCACCGACTTCGAAGGATAAGTCGACCCGTTGGGCGGCATCCACTTTCCCGATGAAGGTGTGACGTTTGGGGGCGCTGCTTTCTGTCACAGTCGTCACATAGGCGGGCCGAATGGGCTGGGCCGCATCGAGGGCGTCCGGCGATGATTGGCCGCAGCCGGAGATCAAGCCGATAAGGCTGAGGATCAATGTGGTTGTAGATCTCAGGCGCACGAGAGGTCCTTTTTTGCCGCTGGGAGGTTGCGAACAATATTGCGATTCGTCTGGGAGACTATCAGTTGACCGGGGGCGCTGCCAAGCCATTAAAGGACCCTGAAACGACCCTGCTTGACCCGCACTCAGTCTGAAAGAGACTGACCAGAGGCCTGGATTGCGCTTGGTCCGGCGAGATTAGCGGTTGCCTTGTTACTCAGATCAAAGCGCGTCAGCGCCCTAGTGTTTCAGGGGATGGTAATGTGCCGAGACAGGCCTCATGATCAAAGTAGCGGCAGATTGGATTGTGTAGGGCTTAAATTGTCATGATCTGCCATGAGTTGTGCGGAGGTACAAGGCTCGTGCAGCTCGTGCAGCTCGTGCAGCTCGTGCAGCTCGTGCAGCTCGTGCTGAGGATTAGATGCTTCGTCATAGCCGGCGAACTCGTGTGATTGGGTATCCGGACAGCGGCTTGAAACCGTTAAGATTTTGCAGGGTTGGGGGCGGTTTTCAGTGTTTAACCACAGGAACCGTTCGAAAGGATCAGGACTTACTGAACAGGGGGCTGATGGGGCGCTCTGCGAAGACGATGTAAAACGTGCAAGTTGAATCCTAAAGGTTCAAGTTGGGTCGGGTTGGTTGCGGTTTAATAGTGCCGGGATATAGAGAGGAGTTAAAAACGATGAAGAAAATTTTTGGACAGAGTTTGATGATCATGATGGCTTTGGGCAGCGCTGAGGGCCACGCGCATTCTGGGCCGTCTGTGCCGACGCCGGTCGGTTTGGACGAAATTGCGGTGGCCTTTGAGTGGGATTTTGAAGCCACTGAAATCACCGCAGAGCGGATCAGTGACCAGCTGTATGTGCTCTACGGTGCGGGCGGCAACATTGCGGTCAGTGTGGGCTCGCAGGGCGTGCTGGTTGTTGATGACCAGTTCCCAGCATTGGCCGATAAGATCCGTGCAGCGATTAAAGATTTGGGCGGCAATCAGGTTGATTTTGCGGTGAACACCCACTGGCATTTTGATCATGCCGACGGCAATCAATTTTTAGGACCCGATGGCGCGTGGATTGTGGCCCAAGCGAATTCCCGGGTAAAAATGACCGAAGATCAAGTGATCAATCTCGTCAGCATTGCTTACGATCAAAAAGCGTACCCGCTGGACGCGCTGCCGGTCATCACGTTTGAGGATCAGATGCAATTTCACTTCAATGGGCAGGTGATCGATTTGATGCACTTTGGCGCCGCCCATACAACCGGGGATACCGCGGTGATCTTTAGAGGGGACAACGCGGTACATTTGGGCGATGTCTATAACAATTCGGGCTATCCCTTTATTGATGCGGGCAACGGTGGGTCGATCGACGGCATTATTGCCTTCTGTGAAGCAACCCTTGCGCAAATTCATTTAGATACCGTGGTGGTGCCGGGTCACGGCCCGCTCTCCAATTACCAAGGGTTGGTGAAATACATCGCGATGTTAAAAGACATCCGGTCACAAATGATGGCTTTAATCGACACGGGCGCATCGCTTGAAACGATTTTGAATGCAGGGATCACAAAAGCATATGACGACGTCCAGGGGGATCCAGTCTTATTGTTGAATCGTGCCTATTTTAGTTTGACGCATAAAGTTGTGGATCGTTGAAGGCCTAGCTCGATCGCGATCGCGCAGGGCAAGCGGGGGTAAACAATAGCGGTCACGCACCGAAAACGGGATATTCCAGCCTTTGCGACGTGACAAGGCTTGGCGTGGTGCTGTCAGGCTAAGGCGCGAGCGCGCGCCCGTTTGGTTTAGCGGTCTTTAAGATTTTTTTAATACTTGAAGAGCCTCGATTGATTGATGTCGGTGGTCATCGATTCGCAGCAGGATCTGGATGCCTCAGGCCGTCGCCTGCTGTTTTGAATTCAGCCCGAAAAGGCGTCGGCAGGTGGATGGTCGTGCGTTTGGGCTGATTGCAAATAGCCGCTTCCTTAAAAAACGCTCCACTTGAGACATTTTCGGGGTGTTGAACGTGATGCGCTGGGCTATACTTTTACCCAGCGGGCAGAGAATTGACCCGCAACGCGCAATGCTGATTCCGGTGGTGTAATGAAAATTATGTGTTCTATTTTTAAACGATCTCGACGAACCTTCGCCAGGGTGTTGCTCATGATTGGCTTGACGGCGCCTGTCGCGGCGTTTGATTTTGATGTCGATGCGGATGGTCAAGCACAACCCTTAACCGATGGGTTGTTAATGATTCGGCACTTGTTTGGATTTTCTGGCACAGCTTTGACGAACGGCGCCGTCGCGGCGGGCGCTGAGCGGCGTGAGGCTGCTGAGATCGAATCCTACCTAACTGAAAACAGTGCCGCCTTAGATATCGATGGCGATGGAAAAGCGCTACCCCTCACGGATGGGCTGTTGATTATTCGCTACCTGTTTGGGTTTTCTGGTGATGCGCTGGTTCAGGGCGCCATTGCGGCTGAGGCCAAGATCAAGCTGGCAGCTGAGATTGAGGATCAATTGTTTGCCGTCGAAACAGGCAGCGGTGGCAATAATGCGTCGATTGATCTTGATGGCGATGGCATCGCCAATGCCGAAGATCCAGATGATGACGGCGACGGTGTGTTAGATGCGAACGATGCGTTTCCGCTGATATCCCTAGACGGCCGGCTGGATACGGACGGCGATGGCCGGCCAGATGCCTGCGCTGCAGCGTGCCTCGCAACCGGCATGGCGGTCGATTTTGATGTGGATAACGACGGACGCTTAGATGGGTTAGGTCCGATCGAGTCGAGCTTTAATGCTCACATGATTGCTTTATCAGATCATGTTGATGGTCGAGCCAAGCCAACGTTTTATAGTCTGAACCCGATTGTCGAGGAGGGTGTATTAAAGATCGAACTCGGCAACGCGGCCATTGATCTGGGACCGATTCAGACCATTTTAGAGGGTGAGTCTCGGGGCGCCGGT
>ENA-ORDA01001678-ORDA01001678.1-marine-metagenome-genome-assembly--contig:-NODE-1678-length-18207-cov-6.270215_pt1 | contig 18207 bp, 16 predicted proteins | sample MGYA00237778_ERZ508506 | MGnify/ENA primary metagenome ERZ508506 (study PRJEB26177, sample SAMN06267891) | marine metagenome | isolation source: Monterey Bay, California, USA | place: Pacific...
GCGGTTTTTCAGTCGCGGACGAAATGCGCCCCTCTGTTGTCAAGTTGACTAAACTGGACGATCAGAGTTGGTCGGTTTCATTTAGGCAGCCCCAGATTAACGGGCGTTATCCCAATCTGCGACTCAAAACCAATTGCATTGCAGGAGAGATCACGCCGTTTGTGAACGGCGCCGCGCTGCAGGAAAACTTCCAGCTTATCTGTGATTCTGATGGGTTGAGGACTATTGAAATTGAGGGGCTTGAAAAGACGCTGGTCGATACAATGGTCACAATCAGAGGGAGTGACGGCGAGGAAGAAAGTCACCTTATTTCATCGTCGAGGCCAGTGCTGAATGTTGGAGAAAGTGTGCCGGCCGTGCCGGTGTATATTGTTCTAGGCGTGGAGCATCTGATATTTGGCATTGATCATGTACTGTTTGTGCTTGTGCTGCTTTACGTAGTGCATGGATGGAAAAATCTATTTAAGGTCATCACCAGTTTCACTGTAGCGCACTCAGTGACGTTGGGCCTCTCGTCGCTTGAGCTGCTAACGTTGGCGCAGGCGCCGGTGGAAGCGCTCATTGGTCTAAGTATTGTGTTCCTCGCGGCGGAGGCGTTGAGGGGAAACAAAGGTTACATGACCCGGGCGCCTTGGGTTGTATCGGCACTGTTCGGTTTGCTTCATGGTTTGGGTTTCGCCGGGGCGTTGGCTGAAATCGGCTTGCCCCAAGATAGTGTTATTGTCGCTTTGTTGTTTTTCAATATTGGGATCGAAGTGGGACAGTTGCTTGTTGTGATAGTGGCGCTAGGACTTGTAGCTGTTTTTGGGCGCCTGGCCGGCACTAAGCCAAGTGGTGTTGCAGGTTCACAGGTCTTGACGAGTATTGTGAGGATGCCGCTATATGGTGCGGGCATTATTGCCGGATATTGGTTCGTTGAGCGAACCCTCGCGATTTTCATATAAAAAGGGATTCCGAACCTAAAGTAAAAACATAATTATTTTAATCGAAGCGGCAGGCTCTTTTTCTTAGGCGTTCAAGTCTACCGGCGGTTCGCTTTCTACTGCTGCCCAAATGACTTTGTCAGGGAGTTTCATGCTAGCTTCGTACGCGCCTGGAGGGTAATTAGTCAGATGAGGTCCGGGCGTTGTTGCGATATCTGGCTGGGGAACCTCTCCTTTACTGTCTGCAAAATCCGCAGGCTTCTTGAACCGTGCAAGCTCCTCTGCACTGATACCCGCGAGTTCAACCACTTCCGGATCTATCCAAGCGGCCTGATTAATGGGCTCATCGGAATAAGAGAGTTCCAGAGATAAGTTCTCGGGGCCAGCAAAGTACATCGACACACACATACCATGGTTCATCGGGCCCATCACCGGGACACCGTGTGCGCGCAATCGATCGCGCATGGCAAGTAACTCTTCATGATTTTTTACGCTGAGCGCAACATGCTGCATTGTACCAGCAGCGCAGTTGGCTCCGGGATTTCCGGCGTGGGTCTCTCCCATTCTAATAGGTATTTTGGAGATATCAGGATTACAGACAAAGGCTATTGAGCTTTCATCGTTCAGGCGCAAAAAGCCGTGCCAGGTATTTTCTACGCCATGCATCCAGTAGAGAGCTACCAGTTCCATGCCTAGTATCTCTGTGAAAAACGCGATCTGGGATTTCATATCTGCGGTCGTAATTGCGAGGTGGTGTAGTCCGTCTACTTTGTTCATTACGGGATCCTGAAAAGTAAAAACATGCCGGTTCAAGGTTATCTTTATAGGCTAAGCTGAAGCACCGATCAACCTTCAGGGCACTAGACGGTGTATGGTTACAACCTAACGAAATAAACCTATGATATCTCAGATGCCCAAAAGGGCGGGGTGAATTCAGGATTCTCGAGCAATGGAAGATTCTTCTTCAAGTGTCGCAACCTCTCAAAATACCGCAGACGAGTGCCTGATTCTTGATGCGCATACACTGAAAGATCTTGAAATATTCAGCTCGGAAGAGGGCGATGCTACGCTTTTTCAGTTTTGTAATCTGGCACGTACCGAGGGTGGTGCCAGACGACTTAAGCAGCGTATGGGATTACCTTCGTCAAACCCTGAACGAATTCGCGCAACCCAAGACGCCATCACGTTTATTCTGGTAAATCGGGAAGCGTTTACAAAGCTGCCCTCTGCTTATGCCGCTAGTCGCACCGACCACTATGCTCATGAAGTGATGCCAATAGTAATTGAAGAAAATCCCGTTGAATTTACGGTGGGTGCATTTGCACTATGGGCCAATCATAGCAGTCACTACCTAAGTATTGTGCGGGGTGTCCAACTCGCTAGCAGGTTGATTCGCTCTCTACGGACATTCCTGTTGCGCGAAGAATTAGCATCAGCGGCAGGAGAAATCGCGCCGTTGATTGAAGAGATGCGTGTGTTGGTAAACGACACCGAATTTACGACGGTACCGGTTGAAGAGGTCGGAAGCTGGGCTTGGAAAATTCTCCGGCTTGATCAGGTGTTCCGATTGCGAGAACAGGAAGCTTTGGCGCGTTTGTTAGTGCTCGTCTATGAAATTGATGCGCTGGTGGCCATGGCAGATGTCACATGTGATAACAATTTTGCGATGCCCAATCTGAAAGAAGGTCCGCTTCGGGTGAGTGCGGAAAATGTAGTACACCCATTCTTGGAGAATCCAGTAGCTAATCCGGTAGAAATTGACCAGGAACATCGGGTGCTGTTTCTAACCGGCCCCAATATGGCGGGCAAGACAACATACCTGCGTGCGTTTGCTATCGCTTACTACATGGCGCACCTTGGCATGGGTGTGCCTGCAACAAGTTTCAGCTTTGTCCCTGCACAAAGGTTGTTCAGTACAATATCTCTTAACGATGACTTGCGTGGCGGCGTGAGCTATTTTCGGGCAGAGGCACTGAGGGCCAAAGCTGTGGCAAAGGCGATAGCAGAAGGCTATCGCGTTGTGGCGATTATGGATGAGCCGTTTAAAGGGACTAACGTTAAAGATGCACTTGATGCTTCGTTGGCTATTCTGAAACGTTTTGCGTCTAAAGTAGATTGTCTGTTTATGTTTTCGTCGCATTTGATAGAGCTTGGTGAGAGTTTGAGTGTCTCTCATCAGGTCGATTGTCGTAATTTTGAAGCGGATGAAACCGGAGGTCGACTCAGTTTTGACTATTTGCTGCGTCCGGGTATCTCGAAGCAACGGCTGGGTATGCGCGTGCTGCAGGAGGAAGGGGTTTTTGATTTGCTTGACGGTGAATCAGTCAGGTTTTAGCCCTTTCGTTGCAAAATCGTTGGTTCCACATCTAAATTTCGGGTTAACATTTAGGTGACGTATTGAGCTGGGCTTAGGTTAAGTGTATGGAAATTCACATCGAGGCAATGTTAAAAAAGGACTGGGTGCAGGTTCGTACAATTTACGGTCAGGGTTTAGCGACCGGAATTGCCGCTTTTATGACAACACCTTCGCGCTGGAAAGATTGGAATGCAGGACATCTGGAAATTTGTCGAAATGTTGCTCGAGATGATTCTGGTATGGTGCTGGGGTGGTCAGCACTTGCACCCGTAGCCGACAACTGAGGCAGCGCAGGCGTCGCTGAGGTCAGCGTCTACGTAGATGAAAAAGCGCAACGTAGAGGGGTTGCTGCCGCGCTGCTAGACGCGCTGGTGGTCGGGTCGGAGGTGGCCGGATACTGGACGCTACAGGCACACATCATTGTCGATAATATGCCCAGTATTATTTTGCACAAAAAAGCTGGTTTTCGTGAGGTGGGTTACAGAGAACGATATGGCCATGTCGATGGCGCCTGGCACGATGTGATGCTACTAGAGCGACGTAGTCGTGTTACCGGTGGTGAAGGCTTGCCAACCCGAACATGCGGGTAGATCCTCTCCAGCAATAGGTCAGTCAGTATAAAGCCCTGATAGACTGGTGTTCAGGACGATGGTTGGCGATTATGCCGCTATGATGGCAAGTCGGGGATTGGGAGTGTCTTCCTAAGTCACTGGGCGCGCTTCAGTCGTGTAACCTGTCTTTTGCGAAACAAAAGACAGGTTACAAAACACCAATTTGGTGGGCCGTCCGCGACTCGAACGCGGGACCAACTAGTTAAAAGCCAGCTGCTCTACCGACTGAGCTAACGGCCCAAAAAGGGAAGGCCGGTATAATACCTGTTTGAAGATAAAACTCAAGACTGGATTGGTGCAATTTCAAAGAATCTTATCGAGCACGTTTTTGGTCAGGTCTGGCCCACCTAATTGGGATATCGTATCGATACCCCCAGGGGTAATGACATTGAACTCAATCACCCAAGGGTATGCGAGGTCCATGCCAACAAACTCAGCGTCGTAGGACTTCATTAACTGCCCGATTTTATCGCAATATGTCGATTCTTCATCGGTAAGCTCGCACAGGGTAGCGGCAGCACCTTGCATGATATTGGTGCGGTGGTCTTTAGTTGGCGTTCGGATGTATTGGCCAACCACTTCGCCGCCGGCAAAGATAACGCGCTTCTCGCCTGCCTCTATTTCCTCAACATATCGCTGTAGAAGGCAATATTTGTTTTGCGCTAGCCCGGTCAATGAGTCGAGGATAACTGCGGCATTAGGATCATTCTGAGTGAGCAAATAAACCTCTTTACCGAAGCTTCCTGCGGGTGGTTTCGCTATCCATTTGCCACCGGACTGGACGATATCGAGAAGTTGCTCTGGACTCGTTGATGCATGGGTCTCCGGGTGTGCAAATGTTTCCGCGTGGCTAGCGAGAAAGTACTTGCTCTTAAAGTGCATCAGGGCATTGAGTGAATTGACGATACGACAGCTGTCGGGCAGGCCATAGAGCATTTGCATTTTGTCCAAAAAACTCTCTCGATAACCCAGCGACATGATCCATACAATGTCAAATTCTGCTAATTCAAACGTAGATAAGTCTTTTGGAAAAGGTTCATTTGTCAGCAGTGGTGTCGTGAGTTGAAAACCCTGAATAACAATCGATGATCTTACAAGTGCCAGAGAGTCCACCACTGCAATGTGGCTATTGGCGCCACGAGCAAGCATTTCATTGGCAAATTTCAGGTAATTACCTTCGATGATAGTGTCGGTTTCGCTAACCAGGAACACGATGTTTGTCATGGGGATTTCTTACCACTTTAGCCAATTCAAGGGACGATCACCGAAAGTTGCCGTATGTCCTTTTCGGATGCGTCATTAATCTGGTTATAATACGCTAATATTCCAGAGATACCTGTCTACAAATGGCCATGAGCGCGTTTGAAGTTCCTCTACACCAGAGTCATACCCTTAGTGATGACGAAGTAAAGAGCTACCGTGAAAAAATCAAGCAACTATTGAAAGAGCAAAATGCTGTTTTAGTTGCCCATTACTATACCGACGATGCGATTCAAGAGCTGGCCGAGGAAACCGGTGGCTGCGTCTCAGACTCGCTAGAAATGGCACGATTTGGAAACAGCGTTGATGCTGAAACCCTGATTGTCGCCGGCGTCAAGTTCATGGGTGAGACAGCGAAAATATTGAACCCGGAAAAGCGCATTCTGATGCCGACCCTAGAGGCGACGTGTTCTCTTGACCTTGGTTGTCCTATTGACGAGTTCTCGGCTTTTTGTGACGAACACCCGGATCGTACCGTGGTTGTTTATGCGAATACGTCAGCTGCCGTCAAAGCACGATCAGACTGGGTTGTTACATCTAGCATTGCCCTTGAGGTCGCAGAACATCTGATGGATCAAGGGCACAAAATTCTCTGGGCGCCTGATAAATATCTTGGTGGTTACATACAAAAAGAAACCGGTGCTGACATGCTGATGTGGCATGGCTCTTGTGTCGTTCATGAGGAATTTAAGGCGAGTGGTTTGAAAGATCTGATGCATGTGCATGAAGATGCAGCGGTGTTGGTTCACCCAGAGTCTCCCGGGGCAATTGTTGATCTGGCCGACGTGGTGGGTTCTACAACGAAACTGATTAAGGCATCTCAGGAGTTGCCTAACGATAAATTTATTGTGGCAACAGACAGTGGTATTTTCCACAAAATGCGGCAGTTATCTCCTGGCAAAACGTTTATTGAATCACCAACTGCCGGTAACGGGGCAACCTGTCGCAGTTGTGCTCATTGTCCTTGGATGGCGATGAACATACTTGAAAATCTACACAGCACCCTTCGCGATGGGGTCAACGAAATTCAAGTTGATGTCGAAGTTGCCAGGCAAGCATTAGTGCCGCTAGAGCGAATGGTGAATTTTTCAAAAACGCTGACCTAGCAGACTGTGCTCGCTAAGTCTCGCGCACGCTTTCTTGTTTATTTTGGTAAAATCTAGGACCTTCTGGCTTTTAGCCTCATGCGCTGTATCTGCTGGATTCGAAGTTGAAATTTCGAATTTAGTTGAAAATCGTCTTGAACTAATGGCATCGCGAAGCTCAGCTGCTTGATCGCTTGTTCCAGGTTGCCAACGAGCACAAAATACTCTGCCCGTGCTTCGTGAACACCAATGATGTCGTTAGCAAGGCCGTAAGCTTCCGCCAATAGATACCAAACCTCAGTATCATTTGGTCTTTCTGGGACAAGCAGGACCAGTGCGTCTGCCGCTTCCTGAGGTCTATTTGCTTTGAGAAGAACGTCAGCATAGGCCATCGTGATTGGATAATTCTTTGTGTTAATGGCCAGAGCTTCTTCCAGAATCTCGAGGGCTTCGTCGTAGCGTTTAGCGCTGCTGTGAATCTTTGCATCGGCGAGTATGTAGGCGATCTTGCTGGGTTTTGCTGCGAGCAATGGTCGCAGATGCTTTCTCGCGGCTTTCGGGTCGAAGTTCGCCAGATGCGCCATCACCAGTCCGTATTGTCCAGCGCTTCTTAGCACTGGATCAGTGCGCTTTGACCAGCCGCTCATCATATCGATCGCGGCATCGCTGGAGTCTGCAGCAAGCACTGTCACCCTAGCTTTCATCAGATGATAATCGAGATTCAATGGGAAGGTTTTGTTTTCGTATCGACGCGTCTGGTTGTAGGAATCCGAAATTCGATTTTTTGTCACCGGGTGGGTGAGTAGGAATTCAGGAATACGGGTTTTATTGAATCGATTTGCGCGCTCAAGACGTTCAAATATGTAAGCAACAGCCCGGGGGTCCATATCGGCGTCCGCAAGGGTGAGGATGCCGATTCGGTCAGCCTCTGCTTCACGGGCTCTGCTATTTCTGAGCATGTCACTCTGGGCTGCGCCTTGTCCAGCTGTAATGGCGGCAAGCCCGGCGTCGCTTCCGGTCGTTGCGATCAGAATTATTCCGGCAAGCAGTCCTGCCAGATTTTTCACGCTGGCCGCTCTGCCGGACTGAATGCCTCTGGCAAAATGCCTTTGGCTCAAGTGCGCAAGTTCATGCGCGAGAATGGCAGAAATTTCGTGTTCCGTTTCACCATAGAGAAACAATCCAAGGTTCACTCCAACAATGCCTCCCGGTGCGGCAAATGCGTTGATCGTAAAGTTGTTAATCATCACGAGATCGAGCCGGCGGTCCTGCAACTGGCTATGAGATGCCAGTTTGTAGATCAGATGTTCGAGATATGATTGGAGTAGCGGATCGCTAACGGATGGTGCCTGCGCTCTGAGGGATCTGAGAAAATCTTGGCCAAGCGCGCGTTCCTGTTCAAGTGAAACGATCCCTGATGTTGTGTCCCCAAGGCTCGGTAGATTCTGTTGCTGAGCGGCCTTCGAAAATTGGACCGTGATTAGCAACAAAAAGAAGCTAATGGGTTTGATGATCCACTTAAAAGACAAGCCATTGGTGACGGGTTTGTGTGACAAAATCTGGATAACTTGCTGCCTGAAATGATGTAACTGTAACGCTTATAGACCTCGCTAACCATAAACTGGTTCCGGGAAAATGAATCAATCCCGATTATTTCGAAGAAAATTGGAGAAATTCGACGGATAAGCAGCTGTTGTGGGCAAAGTTTGGGATAATCAGGTACAGGGTCGGGTGCCCAATCATATATAATCTTTCGTTTTCAGGTGACGCGATGATTTTCAAAAGTTTGCGTCTGAAATCGATCAAGAGGCAAGTCTCAATCTGACTTGAAACAAAAAATGGAACTGGAAATTAATCAGACACTGGATGCCAGCGGTCTAACCTGTCCTTTGCCTTTATTGAAGGCAAAGCAGGCGCTCAATAAACTCAATACTGGCGAGATTCTGTCCGTCACCAGTACTGATCCGGGGTCTGTACGCGACTTCAAAGTGTTTTGTGATCAGAGCGGGCACGAATTGCTAGCATCTGATACGAGTGAGGCCGAAACGTGTTTCCATTACCTACTGAGGAAATCTTGATCCATGTATGAGGTGATGCGTGGCTGGGTAAACCGGTTTCTCTCGGATGAAGAGGGTGTGCTGCTAGCTGCACTTTTGATTGTCTCGGTCATTATCATCGTCACTATGGGTACCGTACTTGCTCCGTTATTGACTGGCATCGTTTTGGCCTATGTCATGCAGGGCGCAATTAAAACCATGGAACGTTTCCAGATGCCGAAAGGTCTCGCTGTTTCCATCACTTTTGTCATCTTCATGGGGTTTTTCTTAAGTCTGCTATTTTTTGTCATTCCTCGAGTTTGGCGTCAGTTGCAATCGCTTTTTCAGAATATTCCCTCGATGGTTGAACGAACCCGAGATTTACTGGGTGAGTTACCTCTTAACTATCCAGAGCTGGTTAGCGAGCAACAAGTCACAAGTTGGATAGAATTGCTAAACAGCGAGTCCGCAGAGCTCGGGCAATGGTTGTTATCTTTTTCTCTTTCTCAGTTGCCATTACTCGTTGCGGTTGCGGTTTACATTATGTTGGTGCCTTTACTCGTGTTTTTTATTCTAAAAGACCAGCGGCAGATTCTCGCGTGGTGTAGTTCGTATCTTCCCAGCGAAAAACCATTGCTCGACAGAATTGGTCGGGAGATGGATGAGCAGATGGCGAACTACATCCGGGGTAAGGTGGTTGAAATTATTATCGTCGGCGGTGCGAGCTTTGTTTTCTTCCAATTGATGGGGCTTGAATACGCTGCGCTGCTAGGATTTCTTGTCGGCCTTTCAGTCATAGTGCCCTACGTTGGATTTGTCGCTGTGACATTCCCCGTGCTGATTATCGCTTACTTGCAGTTTGGCTGGGGGTCTGAATTTATAACGATCTTGATCGGCTACAGCATTATTCAGGGTATTGATGGTTTTTTTATTGTGCCGTTACTCTTTTCGGAAGCGGTCAACCTTCATCCCATTGCTATCATTACGGCCGTGCTTGTTTTTGGGGCATGGTGGGGCGTTTGGGGGGTGTTTTTCGCAATCCCTCTAGCGACCTTGATTAAAGCAATCATGAGTGCATGGCCACAGACGGGACATCCGATTCAGGGAAATACAGCCGTCCCGGCATTAGAAAAAGTATAAAGAGAGAAATAAAAATGATTACAGGTAGTATCGTTGCCTTGGTAACGCCCATGCATAAAGATGGCTCGCTTGATTGGGAGCGCATGGATGAGTTGGTTGAATGGCATATTGAATCCGGCACAAAGGCGATCGTGCCTGTTGGTACCACCGGTGAGTCAGCTACCGTCGATATTCCGGAGCACTGCGAGATCGTTAAACGCGTTGTGAATGCCGTCAACGGGAGAGTGCCGGTGATTGCGGGAACAGGTGCAAACGCGACCAGTGAAGCCATTGAGTTGTCGCTTGCTGCCCAAAATGCGGGCGCGGATGCCTGTTTGCTTGTGACGCCCTATTACAACAAGCCAACACAGGAAGGTTTGTATTTACACTTCAAAACGATCGCTGCTGCTTTAAGCATTCCACAAATTCTATATAACGTACCGGGTCGAACTGCTTGTGACATGCTGCCTGAGACTGTCGCCAGACTGGCCGAGGTTGACGGGATCATCGGTATCAAGGAGGCCACAGGTATCATAGATCGCTGTACCGAAATATTGGAACTTTGTGGTGATAAAATGGTCGTTTATTCAGGCGATGATTTAACGTCGCTTGATCTCATCCTTGAGGGTGCACAAGGCTCCATCAGCGTGACGGCCAATGTGGCACCCGCAAAGTTGAGTCAGGTCTGTGAGTTAGGCAGATCTGCTTTTGCGGCCAGGAAGGTGCCGGGTCAGGAAAGCCAAGCGCAGGAGTTGATCTCTGCCGCGAAATCTCTCGACGCTGAATTGGTCGGACTTCACAAGAACCTGTTTCTAGAGTCGAATCCCATCCCTGTCAAATGGGCTGTGGAGCAAATGGGTAAAATAGGTGATGGCATCAGGTTACCGATGACCAGACTATCCACAAAGTTTCAGGAACCGGTATTGTCGGCCATGAAACAAGCAGGAGTAGATGTTTGAATACGCAATTTCGTCAATCACTCATGATGCCCTTTAGGGGAATCACTATCATCGTACTGGCTTCAGTATTTACTCAAGGCTGTAGCTGGCTTGGTGTCGACGATGACGTCTACCTCAACGCCGGTTCTGTGCCAAGAACAACGATACCTGAGACTCTTGATCAGCCTATTTATGATGATGCGATGAGCATACCCGCCGTTGACGATGCGCGGGGAATAGGCGGCCAAAAGCTCGAGCTTGGGTTGCCAGAGCCATTGAGCACCGCCTTCGGTGTAGAACAAATTGTAATTAAACGTATTGGGGACAATCGCTGGGTCTTTATTGATACACCGCCGGCTGCAGTTTGGCCTAGAATCCGCCAGTTTTGGGAGGCGAATAACCTAGAAGTACAAACGGCCGATCCGCGGAGAGGCATCATTGAGTCAACCTGGCTAGCCTCCAGAGAGGGAGATGCAGATACGATATATGCAAGTTTGGTGAGTGGTGTTGCTTGGGCTGACCCAGGTTCAACTGTACAAAATAAGTTCAGGCTGACGATTGAGCCCGGTATTCGAAATGGTAGCTGTGAGGTGTTTATTGAGCATAAGCAGGTTCCCCTTGGCGCGCCCGTCAGACAAGACACTGCCAACTGGAACGGTGGTTCTGACGACGAGCTACTGGAGAATAAGGTCTTAAGTGAAATGGCTTACTATCTGGGAGAAAATATTAACCGGTCTATTGCCGTTTCCCGTGAGGCGATGAACATTCGCGGTAAGAGAGCTGAAATTATTCCGGATAAGGAAAAACCAATCCTCAAATATAAACTGAGTTTTGATAGAGCCTGGGCCACGGTGAATGACGCGCTGGACAATGCGCGCATTAATGTTGACGATTTAGATCGTGATACCGCGGTTTTCTACGTGTTTTATGATGATACGATTCAGCAAGAGCCTGGCTTCTTTGGCAGGATGTTTGGCAGTGATGATGACGATAGAGAGCCCGGATTTTTCGGCAAGCTATTCTCAGGTGATGAAACCTCTGCGGTCCCCGCAAACAAGTACCTGTTGTTTTTAGAGGAACACGAGCGTGAGGTGTATGTCACCGTTAAAAAAGATGCAGACACCCTTGCCGATCCATTTATCGCAGAGCGTTTACTTAAGATCATTAAAGAGTATTCGAGCTAGCGGGTTGGTTATTCGATCTAAACCGGAGCAACCATTTTGCGAATAGCCTCCCTGGGCAGTGGCAGTAAGGGCAATGCAACCCTCATCGATGACGGCGAAACCTGTATTATCATCGACCTTGGTTTCACCCTGAAGGAAACTGTAAGACGCCTGGCGCGTCTTGGTAAATCACCCGAAGATATTGATGCGATTCTAGTGACCCACGAGCATGCAGATCACATTCAAGGTGTCTCGGTTTTTGGTCGCAAGTACAAGACGCCTGTATATCTGACACCTGGCACTCACAACCCTGAGCGCATGGGTGCGGTGCCCGATCTCAACTACATTAACTGCCATCGAAATTTCAGCGTCGGTAGTCTGGGTGTTGAGCCTGTCCCTGTTCCCCATGACGCGAGGGAACCCTGCCAGTACGTTGTGTCCTCAAACGGGTTTAAGGTTGGCGTGTTAACCGACCTTGGTCACATCACACCTTTCGTAGAACAACAATATCACCGCTGCGATGCGCTGCTGCTAGAGTGCAATCATGATATGCAAATGCTGGATAATGGTCCTTACCCTTGGCAGTTAAAAAAACGAGTAGGTGGAATGCATGGGCATCTTAATAATGAACAAGCGGCTCAATTACTGCTTAAGATCGATCTTTCAAAACTCCAGCATCTGATCATTTCTCACATCAGCGAGAAGAACAATTCAATCGAATTGGCGTTGGAGGCCATGAATAGCGCGTTGGATCCTCTGGTTGCCTTCAATGGCAATCTCGTTGTTGCTCGTCAGGATGAGGGTTTTGGCTGGCTTGAAGTAAAGTAAGCATAGTCATTCGTAATCAAGAACCCGGTGCGGTCTTAATTTTCATTTATCTCTTGAATGCTGTTAAAACATACAGTACTGTATGTGTGTACAGTTTGTTGAGGGCTGCTAAACAGCGCTCTCCCAGTCAAGAGGATTAAACTATGAAAATTAGACACATCAGGGGCAATTCATCAAAAGAAACCTCGAATGGCGTTTCTGAAGGACTTTGGTTACTTAGCAAAGGCAATAAAGTGCTTTACCGTGGTAGCCTGAGTCCTTGGGAGTCGCCAAAGATTATCGCTTCAGTGCTGAAGCGAGAAGGCAAATTGTGCCGTCAGGTTGCCTGAGACGAACTTGTGAGACGTGTTAACGAGTGGAACAAGCAGCTTAGTGGAGAAAAGTAAACATCTTCCTTCGATAGGCCGTTGCCATAGCGTCGCCTTTACCCAAAAGCTCAAATACCTTGATCATCGTTTTTCGTGCCAGCTCATCATCAAAGGACTTGTCTTTTTTAAGCATGACTAGCAGTCCTTCGAGTGCTGCTTCTATCTGATCATCGGCAATCAGTCGAACCGCAGTGTCATACTGCAATTGCAGGTCGTCTTCATTAGCTTCTCGCGCGGTGAGTAATTCAGCCAGCGGTGGCAGTTCATTAGCAAGCTCAATAAAGGCGACTCTGTTTTGTGGCTTACTGATGCCTTCGGCATCCGTTGGCAGACTCGCAAGAATCAGTTTAGCCTCATCGATACGATTTTCCATGATCAGCAGGTCTGAAAGTTCTGTTTGTAGCGCGTGATTATGAGGCTCTTCCGAAATTACCTGTTGTAGCAGTTCGATCGCTTCGGCGCGGTGACCCTGTGCTAGATAGACCTTTATCTGCTCTCTGATTCGCTCCACCGAACTCATTGTCAACTGTTCGATCATCTCACGCAGGGTGTCTTCTTCCTGGGGCCCTTCAAGATCCTGTGCCATTTGTCCCTGAAAAATCACTTTAATAGTCGGCAGGGTTCGAACGGCAAGCTGCTGGACAATCTGCTGGTTTTGTTGCACATCAACTCTGGCGAGGATTATTTTTTCGCTAAATTCGGTAGCAAGTTTGTTAAGAATAGGCGCCAGTTGCTCGCTGGGCTCTGCGCCATCAGCATAGAATTCAAGAAATACAGGGATCTGTTGCGACTTTTCGACGACTTCAGTCTGAAAGTTCTGAACAGAGACTTCTATGATGTTGGGTGACGCGTTCATGTTGACTACCTTGCAACGAAATGGATGAGTTTGAAAAGTGCGTAGGGTACCTTTTTACGCGCTAAAACTCGATAGCTCTTTGCAAAGCGCTTTGATCTGTCTCTGGTTGATAGCTGTATGTCATGTGAAGGTCCATGTAGACTACGCGCATGTCTCTCGGTTTAGAAATTCTATGAGCACTGATTCCCTTCAGCCTTACATCCTGCATCTAGTTATTACGATATTGCTTGTGGTGCCAGTTATTACAGGTGTTGTTGTATCTTTGATTGTACGGGGCAGTGCTAAAGCCAAAATTGAGGCGCAGTCGCATGAAATGGCGCTGTCTCGAGCCTCACTGAATCATGACCTTTCCACCAAGTCGGCCGCGGTAGAGGGTCTACAGACGAGGCTCGAAGAATTTCGGGGCAAGGCTGAAGAAACAACAGTGGCGCTTGAAAAGGCAAGGCTCGCAGAAGTAGGTTTGCAAACTCGGGTAGCTGAACTCGAGGATCAAAGAAGGACGCTGACGGAAAATTATGAAAGTTTGCAGCGAGAATGTCGCGACTTACGAGCCGCCAATGGCGAGCAACGTGAACAGGTCGCTCATCTGCAAACAACATTGAATGAACAGCAAAAGCAGAATGAAGAGAAGCTGGCGTTATTGAATGAAGCGAGAACCTCGTTGAATACAGAATTCAAGAACCTTGCTCACGAAATTTTTGAGTCCAAGCAGAAAAGCTTTAAGGAGCAGAGCCAAGTGCAGTTGGACAGCGTGCTTAAGCCGCTTGGTGAAAGGATCAAAGACTTCGAGAAGCGCGTTGCCGACAGCTATAATCAGGAGAGCAAAGATCGATTTTCGCTAATCAAGGAAGTTAAGAATCTCCAGGAACTTAACTCAAGGATCAGCCAAGATGCGATTAATCTGACCAATGCACTGAAAGGGGAAAGTAAAACTCAAGGAACGTGGGGGGAAGTGATTCTTGAGCGAGTACTCGAGAAATCAGGTCTGGAAAAAGGCCGGGAATACGAAGTTCAAATCAGCATGAAGTCGGAAGAAGGTAAGCGTTATCAACCTGATGTCATTGTGCATTTACCTGAGGGTAAAGACATCATCATCGACTCGAAGGTTTCACTCACGGCATACGAACGATACTGCTCTGCAGATGGGGACGCCGTCGCTGAGCGCTCTGAAGCGCTTAAACTGCATATCCAGTCGCTTAGACAGCACATTAAACAGTTAAGCGAGAAGGACTATCAGAAGCTTGATGGCGTCAGAACGCTCGACTTTGTTTTTCTTTTTGTGCCTATTGAAGCGGCATTCTCCCTAGGTGTGCAACAGGATAACGATCTCTACCTCGATGCTTTTGACAAGAATATCGTGATGGTTGCTCCTTCGACCTTACTTGCAACGCTACGTACTATCCAGAATATCTGGCGATACGAACAGCAAAACAAAAACGCGCAGGAGATCGCAAACAAGGCGGGCGCTTTATACGACAAGTTTGTGAATTTTGTGGGAGACCTTGAGGATGTTGGCGCTCGGTTGGGCACGCTCCAGAAGAGTTATGACAGTGCGCATAACAAGCTTATCTCTGGTCGCGGTAGTCTGGTGGGCAGGGCGGAAGCAGTTAAAGCGCTTGGCGCGAAGGTAAGCAAAGCGCTGCCGCAGGGTGTCGTTGATCGAGCCATCGATTCATCGATTGATGCTCCCGATAATTGATTTTTCGGATCGTTAAAATTTTATACTTGAGTAGTACAAGAACATATTAAGATCGCCTTATCTTTGCTCTAGCGGTGTCTGGCCTTGCGTCTCCAGTTGGCGTCCACTTACCGCCGATGTTGATTTATTCACAACCTGACCCATTTTTACATTTTGCGACTTACGTAAGTTATCCACTATTTTTGATTAATATGATGACGTAACTCATTGAAAATTAACGCTATACTGTAACTGTACAAAAAACGTACACTGATGTTTTGTTGCAACAGGGCTTTACATTGAACATTTCTGTTTATTATCCCCAGAGTTATCCACAGATATTGTGGACAGTTTTGGTCTATTTCAATGCGGGCTATGTTGCGGCTGATTTATGTCGGGAGAGCGTTGATTGATTGACACGAGACGTCGGCTCCGTGATCCTATCGGATCAGAGCTCTGTCGGGGTTTTCCCTTGATGTCAGTATCCGTGATACCCGACGTAAACTAATAATGAGGATCAGGAAGTCGCTATGTCCGATCAAGAAAATGCCTACTGGCGCGCGAATATTCGCCTTATGTTGTCTTTGCTGTTTGTCTGGTTCGTCGTCTCATTCGGCTGTGGGATTTTGTTCCTCGACTTCTTAAATCAGTTTCAGCTATTTGGCTTCAAGCTGGGTTTCTGGTTTTCCCAGCAGGGATCGATTTTTGTTTTTGTCTGTCTGATTTTTATTTATACCTGGCGAATGAACCATTTGGACAAAGTTTTTGGTGTTGAAGAATCAGACACCGAGTCGCCCCAAACAGGGGCCGCTGATTCAATTGACGGGGAGTCCTGATTGATGGATGCCCAAGTTCTTACGTATATTTTTGTCGGCCTCTCGTTTTCTCTGTATATCGGCATTGCCATATGGAGCCGATCAGCTTCGACTCAGGAATTCTACGTTGCAGGCGGCCACGTGCATCCAGTGGCAAACGGTGCGGCGACGGCTGCTGACTGGATGTCTGCAGCTTCTTTTCTATCGATGGCAGGCATCATCGCATTTGAGGGTGCAGACGGTGCTCGGTACCTGATGGGCTGGACCGGTGGTTATGTGTTACTTGCCCTCCTGCTTGCCCCTTACCTCAGGAAATTTGCGAAGTTCACGGTGCCTGACTTTGTTGGTGACCGTTACTACTCCAGTACGGCGCGTTTGGTGGCGGTGGTTTGTGTCATCTTCATTTCGTTCACCTATGTTGCAGGGCAGATGCGTGGCGTTGGCGTTGTGTTTTCGCGGTTTCTTGAGGTGGATATCAACTCAGGTGTAGTGATAGGTATGGCGATCGTATTCTTTTATGCGGTCCTCGGCGGTATGAAAGGTATTACCTACACTCAGGTTGCACAATATTGTGTGTTGATATTTGCCTACATGGTCCCAGCGATTTATATCTCCATCGCGCTGACAAACAACCCGTTTCCCATGTTCGGGCTGGGAAGTGAAATGATAGAAGGGGGTTATTTGCTGGAGAAGCTGGATGGACTGAGTGCCGAGCTGGGCATGACGGCATTTACGTCCGGGACAAAATCAACCATCGATATGTTCTTTATTACCGCTGCCCTCATGGCAGGAACAGCGGGTCTGCCCCATGTGATCGTGCGGTTTTTCACAGTGCCGAGCGTTAAAGATGCGAGAATTTCTGCAGGTTACGCCCTGATATTTATCGCGCTTTTGTACACAACCGCACCTGCTGTCGCTGCATTTGCCCGTATAAACCTCATCGATCATATAGATGGTATGAACTACGCACAGGCGCCGGACTGGTTTACCAAGTGGGAAGACTCAGGCCTTATAGCCTGGTTTGATAAAAACGACGACGGTGTCGTGCAATATCGCGGCGGCAGTGCGATGAAGCCTACAGCGCCGAGTTTTATCGACAGCGAGGGAGGTTCCGGGCAAAGGGCTGTTTCCAACATGCCGACAAAGAACGAAAATGAGTTGTACATTGATAGGGATATCATCGTGCTTGCACACCCCGAAATTGCCCAGCTTCCTAATTGGGTCATAGCGCTTGTCGCTGCTGGTGGGTTAGCCGCGGCGCTATCTACAGCAGCTGGACTTTTATTGGTTATATCCACAGCTGTTTCACATGACTTGTTGAAGAAAACATTTGCAAAAAACATCACTGAGAAAAAAGAACTTTTATTCGCAAGACTCTCAGTCCTTGTAGCAGTCATCATTGCAGGTCTTTTTGGTATTTACCCTCCAGCATTTGTGGCACAAGTGGTTGCCTTTGCTTTTGGACTGGCAGCAGCAACTCTATTTCCTGCTATTTGCATGGGTATATTCTCAAAGAGAATCAATAAACAAGGTGCGATTACTGGAATGTTGGTAGGTCTTATTTTTACCCTTAGTTATATTATTTATTTCAAATTTTTATTCCCTGAGATGAATTCTAGTGAGTATTGGTTTTTAGGCATATCACCAGAGGGAATTGGCTTTATTGGAATGCTATTAAATCTCTTTATAAGTTTCTTGATTTCATTCTCAACTGCACCACCACCCAATGACATTATTGAAATAATTGATGAGATTAGACAGCCTTAAAATAGTAATCAATTAAAAGCGTTTCTGTAAAAGCTATTCTTTAGCTTCAATATCACTTCTTTGGAGGGACTAAGATTAATTTAGATGTTATTTTTATGTAATTTATATACTCTGAATCTAAGCCCCATTTCTCTTTGGCCATGCGATCTAGTATAGGTATCCCACTGACTTTGGTAAGCAGAAAATAGACAAAAATAGGTGATATTAAGGTTACTAATTGCCATCCAGAAAGTACAGGATATGCAAGCAATGCTATCCCGAACCATAAGGTAATTTCACCAAAATAATTAGGATGTTGCGACCAAGACCATACTCCAGTACTAATAAAGCGTCCTTTATTGTTTGGATCCTTTCTAAACTGTCTTTTTTGGCTATCAGCCATGATTTCAATCATAAAGCCAAAT
>ENA-ORDA01001679-ORDA01001679.1-marine-metagenome-genome-assembly--contig:-NODE-1679-length-18182-cov-10.897542_pt1 | contig 18182 bp, 15 predicted proteins | sample MGYA00237778_ERZ508506 | MGnify/ENA primary metagenome ERZ508506 (study PRJEB26177, sample SAMN06267891) | marine metagenome | isolation source: Monterey Bay, California, USA | place: Pacific...
GAAGGATTTTAACTATTAATAATCAATAAATTCAAATCAATTCTTATATTTGCCCAGCATTTATTTAAAAAATGTTTTAAAGAGTAACTTGATTGCATGAATATAATTCTTAAATCTGCAAAAGTTATAAATGTCGAAAGTAAACACAACGGCACTAAGCAAGATATTTTAATTTCCGAAGGTAAAATAACGAAAATTGGTAATTCAATTTCACAAAAACATGCTAAAATTATTGATATCAAAAACCTTCATGTTTCTACAGGATGGTTTGACAGTAGTGTTTCATTTGGTGAACCGGGTTATGAGGAAAGAGAAACTCTTTTAAATGGTGCTGATGTTGCTTCTAAAAGCGGATTCACTGATCTTTTATTAAACCCTAGTACTAAACCTGTCCTTGATAATCAAACTGATATTTCGTTTATTAAATCAAAATCCTCAAATTCATCATGTAATATTCATCCAATTGGAGCGTTAACCCTTAAAAGTGAATCAAAACATTTAGCAGAATTATACGATATGAAAAATTCTGGAGCGGTAGGATTTTATGATTTTAAAAAACCAATACTAAATTCTAACTTATTAAAAACTGCACTTTTATATTCGCAGTCATTTGATTCTGTTATAATGTCTTTTCCTCAAGACAACTCTATTGCAAAAGGAGGTCTTGTAAATGAAGGTCTTATAAGTGTAAATTACGGAATTAAAGGTATACCTAATTTTGCAGAAGAGATTCAAATTGCTAGAGACTTACATATTTTAGAATATACTGGTGGTAAATTACACATACCTACTATATCAACAAAAAAATCCTTAGAACTAATTAAAAAAGCAAAATCTAAAGGTTTGAATGTCACATGCAGTGTTGCTGTACACAATATAATTTTTAATGATAAAAAACTAAAAGATTTTGATACAAGATTTAAAGTTTTACCTCCACTAAGAGAAGAGAAAGACAGATTAGCCTTAGTTAAGGGTGTTAAATCTGGAATTATTGACATGGTAACAAGTGATCATTTTCCAATTGATTTAGAAAATAAGAAAACTGATATTGGAAGCGCTAAGTATGGTACAATTGGACTTGAATCTTTATTTGGATCATTACTATCATTATTCGATTTAAATAAAACTATTGAAATTTTAACAAGAGGACGTGAAATTTTCAATATCGAAAAACCTGAATTCAAAATCGGCAATAAAGCATCACTAGCTTTATTTACTATTAATGATTATGAGTTTTCTAAAACTGATATTTTATCTAAATCAAAAAATAGTGCTTTCTTAGGAATGAAAATGAAAGGAAAAGCTGTTGGAGTAATAAATGAAAATATGGTTACAATTAATGAATAACAAACTACCTTTTTATCATTTAATTCGTAAGTCAAGTTTAGAAAACATCCCATCCCCTCTTCTAATTATGGTTCATGGTTATGGAAGTAATGAAAAAGATTTATTTTCATTTTCCAGAGCAATTCCTGACCATATTACTATAATTTCGTTAAGAGGAGATATTGAAATACAAAATGATGGGTATGCCTGGTATAACATTTCATTAGATTTTAATGGAAACAAATCCTATGATATAGCTAAAGCTCTAGAATCAAGAGATAAAATTGTAAAAAGTATTGATCAATGTATTGAAATGTACAATGTTGACAAAAAGAATATCACACTAATGGGTTTTAGTCAAGGATCCATGTTAGTTAATGCTGTTGCTTTATCATTTCCTGAAAAAGTTAATAACGTAATATCATTAAGTGGAGCATTTGATCCAAATATAATTGACATTTTGAAAATTAAATCTCTTAAAAAGCTATCCTTTTATGTATCGCATGGGACACAAGATGAAATACTTCCATTTGAACTTTCTAAACAAAGTTTAGAAATATTAAATCAAAATGAAGTTAACTATATCTTCGAAGAATATCCGATAGGCCATGGAGTATCTCCTGATAATTTTAAATCTATGTTAAAATGGATGAATGAAAAAATTAATTCACCTCAATAACTAGTCCGTCATAAGATAAGTGAATGTTTTCTGGCAATTCCTTTTCAACATCATCGTGAAACCCTAACATATGACTTATATGAGTTAAATAAGTTTTTTTTGGATTTATTATTTTTATTAAATCTAATGCTTCTTCCAAATTTAAATGTGAAAAATGAGGTTCAATTCTAATTGTATTTAATACTAAAACATCTAAGTTTTTAAGCTTTTCTATTTCATTACTGTCAATTGTTTTCAAATCTGTTATATATGCAAAATCATTAAATCTATATCCAAATACTTGTAAATCTGCATGCAGATATGAAATGGGAAGAACCTTGCATTTGTTTAAAATCAAATATGAATTATAATCTATGTAATTCGGAATTACAGATGGAGCACCAGGGTATTTATTATCAGTTTTAAATATATAATTGAATCTTACAGAAAGATTATCTAACACTCTTTTATGACCATAAATAGGTAATGCCCCATTTCTAAAACAAAAGGGACGAATGTCATCAAGACCTGCAGTATGATCTGCATGTTCGTGAGTGAAAAGAATACCATCAATTCTTTTACAATTACTGCTTATCATCTGTTGACGAAAGTCAGGACCGCAATCAATTATATAAGTATGAGAATCAAAATCAACTTTAATTGAAGATCTAAGACGTTTGTCTTTTATATTTTTACTTAAGCATACTGGATGACTACTTCCAATCAAAGGAATTCCAGTTGATGTTCCAGTTCCAAGAAAAGTGATTTTCAAAATAATTTTTTATAAAAATATATTTTTTAGTTGATAAACTTTTTAACTTAGCATAATATTTTTAAAAATATGTCAATTTCTCTTAAAGGTGATCAACCTTTTGAAAACATCCCTTCTATTAAAGCTAAGGCTTTAAGAATAAATTTAAACGAGCACATTTATGGAACTTTTGCGGAAATTGGTGCTGGTCAAGAAGTTGCTAGACATTTTTTTAGATCAGGAGGTGCTTCGGGAACCATAGCTAAAACAATGAGTGCTTACGATAAAGCATTTAGTGATGCAATATATGGTGAAGAACCAGACAACAGATATGTATCTGAATCTAGATTAAAAAAAATGTTGTCTCATGAAGTTAATTTACTAGAATCTAGAATGGATCGTAAAGATCATCCTAACAAGATGTTTTTTACTTATGCAAATACGGTTGCTACAATTGATTTTGCAAAAAAATATCGTGGTCATGGTTGGATGGGTATTAAATTCCAAACAGATTCATCTGAAGATTATAGCGAAATATTAATTCATGTTAGATTTAACTTATTTGAAGCTAGAGCACAACAAGAAGCCTTAGGTTTAATGGGTTTAAATTTAATATATGGTGCTTATTATAAGCATGACGAACCCAGAAAATTACTAAAATATCTTTATGATCATATTGACCCTGAAGCTATAGAAATTGATACTGTTAATTTCTCTGGACCATTATTTAAAAATGTAGACAATAGAGTAATGAGTCTAGAACTAGTTAAAAACGGTATGACCGAAGCGGTTATGTTTGGACCGGATGGAAACAATATACTACCAGCAAGAGTTTTATATAAAAAGAATATTTTAGCAATAAGGGGGAGTTTTAGACCTGTTACTAAAGTGAATGAAGACATGTTTGACAAATCGATTGAAATAATGTCTCACGAAGAAGATTTTGATGAAAACAAACATTTAACTGTATTTGAAATTACTTTATCTAATTTAAAAACTTCAAATGGAGACGTAAATGAACTTGATTTTATTCATAGAGCGACTCTTCTGTGCTCCCTTGGGCTAACTGTTATGATAACTAATTTTAAAGAATATTACAGATTAGCCGAATATTTTTCAAACTACACGCAAGAAAAAATTGTTTTAACAATGGGAGTAAATAACTTAGTTGAAATTTTTGATGAAAAATATTACAATCATTTAAGTGGTGGTATTCTAGAAGCTTTTGGTAAACTTTTTTATAAAAACTTAAGAATCTTTTTATACCCAATGAAAGTTAACGGGGATATAGTCAATAGTAATAATCTTCATGTTGCACCAAGAATGAAGAATCTTTATAAATTTTTCAAATTCAACAATAAGGTTATTGATATTTTTGGTTTTGATAAAGCTCTACTCGACATCTACTCACAAAGAGTTCTAGAAATGATCAAGAATAACGAAGAAGGTTGGGAAAAAATGATTCCAAAAAAAGTTACTAAACTGATAAAAGAGAAAAATCTTTTCGGTTATAAAAAACTATAGATCAAGTATCTGACTTGTATGATCTTTTGTTTTTACCTTTTCTATCACGTTAGTTATAACACTATCTTTGTTTAAAACAAATGTAGTTCTTAAGATACCTTCGTATTCTTTACCCATAAATTTCTTAAAGCCCCAAACTCCAAAACTATTTATTAATGTTTTCTCTGTATCCGCAAGTAAAGGATAAGGAAAACCAAATTTATTAGAAAATGAAGATTGATGTTTAACTTGATCAGCACTTACACCAAAAATTGAGTAACCTGCTTTAGTAAGTCTTTCATAATTTTCAGACAAATTACAAGCTTGTGCTGTACAACCAGGCGTGTTAGCTCTTGGGTAAAAGAATAAAACAATATTTTTTCCTTTAAAGTCTTCTTGTGTTACTGTATTACCTTTGTCATCTTGACAAGAAAAGAGAGGTAAATTATCTCCAATTTTTAACATATTTTAAAATATTTAATTTTTAAATTTACATAATAATTATGAACAAAACTGAAAAAATTAATTACATAATAGACACTCTGGAATTACTTTTTCCCTCAGTTCCTGTTCCACTAGATCATAAAGATCCATATACTCTTTTAATAGCGGTCTTATTATCTGCTCAAAGTACTGATGTTGGAGTGAATAAAGTAACTCCAATTTTGTTTTCAAAAGCTGATAATCCCTATGATATGATTAAACTTAGTGTAGACGAAATAAGACAAATAATCAGACCTGTAGGCTTATCTCCAATGAAGTCTAAAGGAATTCACGGATTATCGCAAATTTTAATAAAAAAACACAACGGAAAAGTTCCTGAAAATTTTGAAGATTTAGAAGAACTTCCTGCAGTTGGACATAAAACTGCTGGAGTTGTATTAGCACAAGCATTTAATATACCAACCTTTCCTGTTGATACACATATCCACCGTTTGATGTATAGATGGGGAATGTCTAATGGGAAAAACGTAAAAACAACTGAAAAAGACGCTAAAAGACTTTTTCCTAAAAAACTTTGGAATAAGCTTCATTTACAAATTATTTGGTATGGAAGAAAATTTTCACCAGCAAGAGGATGGAATTTAAAAAATGACCCAATAACCAAAAAAATTGGCAGAAAATCAATAATAAATACTTTTGAAAAATAAAATATTTAAAGTGATTTAAAGATTATATTTATAGATTATTTTAAAATTTGGAAGATCAAAAATTAAATCCAGGATTTATTAAAATTAGAGGAGCTAAAATGCATAATCTAAAAAATATAGATTTAGATATTCCTAAAAATAAATTAATTGTTATTACTGGTCTTTCAGGATCCGGAAAATCAAGCTTAGCCTTTGATACTCTATATGCTGAAGGTCAAAGAAGATATATTGAAAGTTTATCATCATATGCGAGACAGTTCTTAGGTAAACTAAATAAACCATTAGTAGACAGTATTGAAGGAATTTCACCTGCAATAGCTATAGAACAAAAGGTGAATAATTCAAATCCGAGATCGACTGTTGGAACTTCATCTGAAATTTACGATTATTTAAAATTATTGTTTGCACGAATTGGAAGAACATACTCTCCTGTTTCTAATTTAGAGGTTAAAAAAGATTCAATAAATTCTGTATTAAAAAAAATAAAAGAATTTAATGAAGGTGATAAATTCCTTTTAATGTCTCAAAAAAAAATAAACAAACTTTCTGAAAGTCAACAATCATTAAACTTGATAAAAGAACAAGGGTTTGCTAGAATAAAAATCAATAATGAAATAAAAAGAATTGAAGAACTAGATAGTTTAAATAAAAAAGAGTTTTATTTGGTTATTGATAGATCAGTTTATAAAAATGATAATGATTATTTAAACAGACTATCAGATTCGATAGAGTTAGCATTTTATGAGGGTAAAGGAAAAATTACTGTCGAAAACTTAGAACTTAAAAAAGAATTTAATTTCAATAATAATTTTGAAAAAGACAATATAAAGTTCAATGAGCCTACTCAACACTTATTCAGTTTTAATAATCCGTTAGGTGCTTGTTCTAAATGTGGAGGGTACGGAGATATAGTTGGAATAGATCCTGAGTTAGTAGTGCCAAATACAGGTTTGTCTATATACGAGAATGCTATAGCACCTTGGAGAGGAGAGAAATTAAAAAAATATAAAAATGATTTAATAAAAAATGCTTCAAATTTTAAATTTCCAATTCACAAACCATACTACAAACTCACAAACGATCAAAAGAAGGTAGTTTGGGAAGGAAATGAATATTTTAAGGGAATAAATTATTTTTTCAAAAAGCTTGAATCTAAAATATATAAGATTCAAAACAGAGTTATGTTATCTAGATACAGAGGAAAAACAACCTGTTCTGATTGTAATGGAAATAGATTAAAAAAAGAATCCTCTTATGTTAAAATAAATAATAAATCAATTACTGATTTAGTTCAAATGCCAATAAACTCAGTGATTAGTTTTTTTAATGATCTTAAACTAAATAATTACGAAAATGAATTAGCTAAAAGAGTTTTAAAAGAAATTAATAGCAGACTAAAATTTATTAATAATGTTGGGCTTGGATACTTAACACTCAACAGAAGATCTAGTACACTTTCTGGCGGTGAGTCGCAAAGAATAAACTTAGCGACATCTCTTGGAAGCTCTTTAGTAAGTTCGCTTTATGTTCTAGATGAACCTAGTATAGGTCTTCATCCCAGAGATACAGAAAAACTTATTGATATATTAAAAGAATTGAAAGATCTTGGTAACACAGTAATTGTGGTAGAACATGATGAGGATATTATTAGATGTGCTGATCAAATAGTTGATATAGGTCCTGAGGCAGGCTCTAATGGAGGTCTGGTAGTAGCTCAAGGAACTATAAAAGAAGTATTAAAATCAAATAGTTTAACATCTAAATATTTAAATAATAGAGAAGAAATTACTAAGCCTAATAAATCAAGATATAGTGCAGGGAAAATTATAATTAACGGAGCAAGAGAGAACAATCTTAAAAATATTAATGTAGAATTTCCATTAAATAATTTAACGGTTGTAACTGGTGTTTCAGGAAGTGGTAAGACTACATTAGTTAAAAAAATACTATATCCTGCTCTATTAAAGGAAAAGGGAATATTTAAAATAAAACCTGGTCAATTTGATAGTATTAGTGGTGATATTTCAAAAATTGATGAAATTGAATTTATAGATCAAAACCCAATTGGAACTTCGTCTAGATCTAATCCAGTAACTTATTTAAAAATATATGATGACATCCGTAATTTATATTCTTCATTAAAATTATCTAAACTAAATAATTACAAAGCAAAACATTTTTCTTTTAATGTTGATGGTGGCAGATGTGAAAATTGTAAAGGTGAAGGTAACGTAAAGATAGAAATGCAATTCATGGCAGATGTTAGTCTAATGTGTGAAAATTGCAAAGGGAAAAGATTTAAAAATGAAATTTTAAAAGTTAAATATCATAAAAAAAGTATTGACGATATTTTAACAATGACTGTTGATGAAGCGATCATTTTTTTCTCTCTACATGAAAATAAAAAAATAAGTAATAAACTAAAACCATTACAGGATGTTGGTATGGGTTATGTTCAACTTGGGCAGTCCTCCTCTACTCTATCTGGTGGAGAGGCTCAAAGAATTAAATTAGCTACATTCTTATTGAAAGGAAATAAAGGCAAGAAAACATTATTTATTTTTGATGAACCAACTACTGGACTTCATTTTCACGATATAAAAAAATTACTTAAATCGTTTGATTCATTACTTGATAATGGTCATTCAATTGTTGTTGTTGAACATAATCTAGATCTAATAAAATGTTCAGACAACGTAATTGATTTAGGTCCTGACGGAGGAGAAAATGGAGGTGATCTAATTTTCAATGGTTCGCCAAAAAAACTAATTTTAGAAAAAAAATCAAGACTAAAAAAATATTTAGAATTAAAATTTTAAATTAAGTAAGTTTTTGAGTTTTTGTGAAATACCAAAAAAGTAAATCATTATCAAGTACAAAATTGTAATTCCAACCGATCTTATAAATATATTTAATAATGGATTATAATCAAGGTTTATAAAATAATTTATTAAATAAACTATGAAGATTGAAAATAATATTTTCAAAGAATTTAAACTGTAAGGTTGAATTTTAATCTTAAAAACTATGTATAAAATTTTTAAAATTGTGAATATAAGTAGAACTATAAAAGTTGAAATTGCAGCACCATTTATTCCATACAAGTCTATCAAATAATCATTAAGTAAATAAACAGATATTGCCATTGAAATAGAAAACGGAAGTGTAATTCTATAAAAGGTAGATGTAGCTAAAATTGCAGGACCGCAACCAAAGCTCATTTGAATCAATTTAGCAGATGAAATAATCAAAACAACTAAAGAAGCATTAGAATAAAATTGATTGTTTAAAAGCAAATAAAAAGAATCAATATTTAAATTAATTAACAAAAAAAACAATCCACTAATAAGTAACAAGTTTTCTGAACTCTTCTTATATAAATATTTAAGTTCAGAATAATTCTGATCATTTAATGATTTTGCAACTAATGGATTTAAAATTTGAAACATTGCTCTCCCTGGAATTTCAACAACTGTAGCAATAAAAACAGCAACAGCATAGTAAGCAGTTTGACTAATTGCTTGTTTTTGAGGAATCATATACTTGTCAATGTCTATTAGAAAACTAGCGGCAGATCCAGCTAATAAAATGTAAAAAGAATAAGAAAGTATTTCTTTAAAGTTATCTGGAATTGTAATTGAAAAAACAGGTTTATATAAGTAAAATGAATATACAATCATTAAGATTAACCTTAAATAATACAGACCAGTTAACCACCAAACAAAGTTCTCTTTGTTTAATACTTCAAAAGAAACTAAAATCAACAGAAAAAGAACTGAAATTCGTGGATAAATTTCTTTTAAAATATTTCCAAATATTGACTTGAATTGAACTCTTGACCAAGAATAAAAAACCTCAAAATATGAGGTTGCAAACGAAACTAAAAAAATCACCCATACATATGATTCAATTATTGGATTTTTTACTGAAAGAAATTGTGCAATAATATCATGAAACTGAACAACAAGAAAAGTAATAGGAATAATAAAAAAGAGAGGTAAAAAAATTACACTAGATAAAAATTGATCTTTCTTTTTCTTGTCGTTAAAAGAACTAAAAAACTTAATAATAGTATGTTGAGCTCCAAATGACATTAATGGCTGTAGTAGGTTGGAAGTTGCTAATAAAAAAACTACTAGACCATAATATTCATCTTTTAAAAATTCAGGATAAAAATATAAAGTATTGACTCCTCCTATTAAAATGGCAATAGAAATTGTTACAATATTCCATGAAGTTTGTTTAAAAACTATACCCACTAATTATTTGTTTTTTTAATAACAGATTGTAATTCAGAACTTAAATTCAAATATTTATACTTTTCAATATCATTTATATTTATTGAATAATTACCGTTTTTAAAATTAGAATACAGTTCTAAAATATGATTTTTTAAATCAATTTCGTTTGAAAAGTCAAATACATTTCCACTTTTAGTTTCTTTTATAATATTATGTGTATCACTGTTTAATGATGAAAAAGCAATAATGGGAATTTTGTATGATAAATAGTGATAAAACTTTCCTGGAATTAAATTTCCTCCACCAATCTGATTAACATCACATAAAACAAATACTTTTCCAAGTGATAATTTTTTATCTAAAATATCTTTACTCATGTAATTTTTAAACACAACTTTTTCCTTAAGTTTTTTTAAATATTTATTTTGATGTATAGATTTATCAAAGCTACCAATCAGATTTAATTTAAAATCTTTTTTAAATGATAAATTAGATTTAGAAATTTCATAAAGAACCTTCCATAACAATTTAGGGTTTTGTAAAGATTTCATTACTCCAGAGTAAATGATTTCAAAATTTTCACTTTCAATAGTTTCTTCGATGTCTTTAAACCCATTGGTTATTAAATGTGTATTGTCATTAATTTTTGAATAAATATTTTTTAAAGACGGAGATGTAACAATTACAGAATCTGCTAACGTTAAACATTTTTCTTCCCATTTGATATGTTTTTTTTTAACATATTTAAACATTGGCATATTTTTAAATTGAAAAAAATCTGACCAAGGATCGCGGTAATCAGAAATCCATTTGATGTTGTTTCTTAATTTTAATTTGTAACCAATTATATTTAGACTAAAAGGAGGTGACGTAGTAATAACATAATTTATATTATTATTATTTATAAAAGAGGATGCAATATTTACAACATCGTTAATCCAAAACATTCTAGAATCAGGAAAAAAAAGGTTTGCTCTTATAAATAGCTTTAAATAATTTATCATTCCATTACCTTCAATATTATCTGAATTATTTTTTTTTGATTTAAAAAACTTAGCTGGTTCAAAAACAGGAACTTTTAAAATTTTAATTAAAGGGTTGATATAATTATTCAAACTCTGGTCAGTTAATGGATAGTTAGGGAACTCTGCAGTCAAAACAGTAACATCATAACCCATATCAACTAAGTTGTTTGAAAAGTTCAGCCAGCGTTGAACACCTGAACCTCCAGAGGGAGGCCAATAATAAGTAATAATTAATATTTTGTTATTAATCATACATTTTTACAATTTCAGCTGAAACAATATCATTATTTAAAAAGTTTTTGATAGCATTTCTAGAATTTATGCTATATAAATTTATTTTATTTCTATCATTATATAAATCAACGACTCTTTCAGAAAATTCCTCAACATTTCCAGCTTTAAACAATTCTCCTAACTCATACTTTTCTGTTATTTCTTTCTGAGCCTTAACATCACTACAAATCATAGGACATCCAAATGACATATACTGAAATATCTTATTGGCATAAGTAGTATCATGATGGATGTTTGACTCTAAAGGAGATACTCCAATATCACAAATAGAGAGATAGGATTGAAAGGAATTTTCATTTTTCCATCCCTCAAATGAGACAAAGTTCTGTACATTATTAGCTTTTGATAAATATTTTAATTCATTATCATAAGAACTAGATCCAACAATAATAAATTTAATTTCAGGGATTTTAGTTTTTAAAAACTTTAAAGAATTAATTACCGTAGAAATACCTCTTCTCTTAGATGTATTTCCTAAATAAAGTAAAACAAAATTATCTTTATATTTTTTAATTAAATCAGTATCTATTTCATAATCAGTATAAAAACTTTTTCTAACTGTATTTGGAAAGACTGTTATTTTATCTTTATTCTCTCCTGTTCTCTCAACTAATTCAGTTTTAGCAGCATTAGTTACTACAATAACATTATTAGCAGTCTTAATGAATTTTTCTTCAGCAATTTTCCATTTCTTTGGAGATATTAATAATTTACCAATAAATGAATTTACATGTTTGTAAAACTTCATTATTTCAGGACGATTTTCATGAAGGTCCAAAGTTACAGGAAGAGATTTTAAATTTGCTTTAAAAACTGAACTAGCAATTTGAATATCATGAATATGAATTTTATCAATATTATTTAAATTAAGAAAATTATTGATTTTTTTGCTCATAACAACTTTGTAGTACGAAAAGGTATAAGCCAAAGCAGAAAATTTATAAGTCAACTTTGAACAATAATACCTTCGAATATTTATGGAATCAATCACTTCTTTTTCTACAAATTCTTTTGAGTAGGATAAACAAAATAAGTAAACTTCATGTCCCGCTGAAATTAATGCACTTGCTTCATTACTGACCCTTGGATCAATTGGAAAAGGTGCATCTAATATCATACCTATTCTCATACATTAAAGATTTAAAACTCCTCTGTAATAGTTAGTATAAGAATCCTTATTGGGCCATTTGCCTGACTTATCTCGTTCAGCATATACTGCGTAGTATCTGTTATGAAAGTTTCTTAAAAGAGGTCTTAAACCTAATTTAAAAGAGGGATTTGTCCACTTTTCTTTTCTTATAATTTTCCAACCTGCCTTTTCAAGTAACCAATCAAATTGCCATTCTTCAAACTCATGAAAATGACGATCTCTTTGATCAGTTTTACTTTTATATGCTTTTGAAAACCATAAATTTAAAGGAACTGTTATAAATAATCTTTTAGCATTTAATGAACTTAGTAACGGAAAAGGAGAAACAAGATGTTCAAGAATTTCAAAGCCGGTGACTAAGTCGACATCATCAGGAATATCTAATTTAAAATCAATGTCAAAATCTTGGCCACTAGAATTATATACTTTATAGTTGTTTTCTTTCATTATTTCACTGAAAGGATTAACTACACCTAAATCATAAACTGTTGAAGGAGACGGACATACTTCTTTAAGCATTCTTAAAGTTCTATCATATCTTTTTTTTGGTATTTTATTATACATTTTTTTTATTTAAAATAAATTTAATAAATACAACTATAAAAATTAAATATGAAAATAAAGAAAGATAAAAACCTGTATTTATAACTTTAGGAATAAATTCAAACTTGATTTCATGTGATCCTGAGGGTATTTCCATTCCCCTTAGTAAATAGTTAACTTTAAAATGATTTACTGGTTTATTATCTACATAAGCTTGCCAACCATTTTTATAATAAGCTTCAGAAAAAACTGCAAATTGATTAGAAATGGCTTTAGAACTGTAGATTAATTGATTTGCTTTTCGTGAAATCAGTTTAATTTGATTCATTTCATCTAGTTGAAAGTCAGTTTTTTTTATGTCAGAGTTCTGAGTTAAACATGAAGTTACTAAATCAATATTATTTAATCCTAATAATTCATCATTTGGAGTTTCGACATTAATAATATTTTTAACAAACCAAGCATTACCTAAATTATTAGGATTTCTTGTAACACCTAATGGATTATCTTCACTTTCTTGAATAATGTATTTAACGTTTAACATATCAAGCACATTATAGCTGTTTTTGTCGATATAGAAATCATATAGATTCTGAATTCTCTTTGGTTTTGCAGCATGATATCCTGCTATTGATTTGTGAAAATATGATGTTCTAGCGTTGGAAAACCCGCGCATTGGCTCAAACACTCTAAAATCTGAATTGTCTTTTAAAATAGCTTTATCTGCAATTGTTTTTTGAAATGGAACTTCAACCAAAGATTTTTTTACAAATTGTTCAGAATTAACATAATTTTTATTTACGGACCATAAATCAAATATTAAAATAGCTGAAATAATAAAAATGGTTAAATCTTTTCTGATTAATTTCTTTATAAACAAATAAAAAGTCGTTGAACAGCAAATAACAATTATTAAAGATCTTAACACATCAGATTCAAAAACATATTGTCTTTCTTCAATAATTAATTTCAGAATTTCAGGGTATTGAGAAAAAATTTCAAAATCAGATTTAAAATCAAATAAGCTAGTTCCAAAAAAATAAAAAATTAAAATAAGTGGTATTATAAATAGTGATACATATTTCAATGAATTTAGTTTATGTATATCATCTATATTGCTAGACAAAAAGTTTTTTAAGCCAATAACAGCAAATAAAGGAATACAAAATTCAACAATCACCTGAATTGAGGAAACTGCCCTGAATTTATCGTATAATGGAAAGTAGTTAATCATTAAATCTGTCAAAAATGAAAAATTCTTTCCCCAGGAAAGTAATAAAGATATTACTACAGCTATTAATATCCATTTTCTATTTAAATCGTTAACAAGTAGAAGAGAAATTAAAAAAATAAAAAATATGGAAATACCTATGTAAGCAGGTGCTGCCACTATTGGTTGATTCCCCCAATATACTTTGGAATATTGATAAACTTGTTGAGCTTGACTAGGATCTAATGTTCTGATAAAATCCATAAGCTTTGAGTCTTCTCTAATCCTTTCTGAACTTCCTCCACCCATAAATCTTGGAAAAATCAAATTAAAACTTTCCAAAATTCCATAACTGTATTCTGTAATATATTCTTTGTCTAATCCGCTTAATGATTCCTTTGCTGAGCCATCTGGATTAATTGTTATTTCATTTTTACTTCTAGTGCTAAACTCTGAGTATTCTTTTGTAGCAAGTAAAGAAGGTGAATTCATAAGCAGAGCGAGTAAGCCAACAGAAATGAAAACAAAAAAAGATTTATATATTTTTTTTAAATCTTTTAATTTTATAAAATTATAATAATGAACTAAAACTACAACTGATAGCATTATCAATGTGTAATAAGTCATTTGATAATGATTAGCATGAACCTGAAGACCTAAAAAAAGAGTAGAAATCAAAAAACCTTTTAAATAATTCCCTTTTAAAACCATTAAAAAACCAGCAACTATCAAAGGTAGATAACCTAAAGCCAATGCTTTGGTATTATGGCCGACTCCTAAGATTATTATGAGATATGTTGAGAAACCAAAAGCAATTGAACCAAACAAGGCATATCTAAAATTTATATTTAATGATATAATTAAAAAATAAAAAGATAACAAGTATAAAAATAAATAATCAGCTGGTCTAGGTAGAAATCTTATAGTTTGATCAATATAATGTAATACGTCATATGGATATTTAGCACTTACTTGATAAGAGGGCATACCTAAAAAAGCATTATCCAACCAATAAGGTTCCTCATTAAATTCTTCTCTGTGATCAACTATTTGTTTTGACATTCCCATAAATTGAGAGATATCAGATTGTTGAATTGATTTACCAGAAATAACAGGATAAAAATAAGTAACAGAAATTAGCGCCAATATTATTACACACACTATATGGGTTAAGTATTTTTTCATTCAAGTACAGTTTTAATCTATCTCTTCAAAATCAACATACTCACCAACTTTTTGCTTTTTAGAATTATTACTTTTAGGAGAAGATTTAAAGTTTTCAGAACCACCTTGATTAAACTTACTTCTTACTTTTTTTTCAAGTCTTTTTAAAAAATAAGCTAAAATATAGGGACTAATTTTTCTTATTAAATAAGATATAAGAATTAGAGCGAGTATTATTTCAAGAAAAGTTTCCATTTTTACAAAAATTAAAAATACAACTTAAGAATTTAATTAATAATCTAAATGATCATTAAATGATATTATTTAAATTTATATCTTTTATAATATGAAATTTAATATTTCTTTTTTTTTAATTATTGTAAATTTTTCTCTACTGAATTCTCAGTATACTGAAACAATAAACTCAAATCGTCCAGGATCTTCTCATGGAGCATTTAGTATTGGAAAAAATGTATTACAGATAGAAACAGGATTTAAAAGTTCTGATTTTAAAAATGTTAATTTAAAAAATTCGGAAATATTAGAAAACAAGATTTCATATACAATTAGGTACGGTTTACTTTTAAATAAATTAGAAGTATTTATAGACGGTTCTTATAATAAAAATGAAATAAGTGATTTATTAAAAAATGAGAGTTATAATAAATCAGCACTTGGAAAACAAACATTGGGATTCAAATATCTAGTCTTTGATCCCTTCAAAAATAAAAAATGGCACAGCGTAAATTTACTAAGTTGGAAAAAAAACAGAACAATTAGATTAGTAGACTTTATCCCTGCTATTTCAATTTACACTGGAATAAATTATAACTCTAAAAACTCGTTAAGTTTTGATGATCCGTTTTCAATTATTAAAAAAAATACAGTCTATGAGTTAAACGAAAAATCTATTAATTCCAAAATTGGTATAATTACACAGAACCATTTTTTGGGAAAATGGGTATTAGTGAATAATTTTACACTTGACAGGTTAGGCGATTCTAATTCTGTTTTTAATTACCTAACAACTTTAACTCATAATTTTAAAAATCCTAGATGGTCGTCATTTATTGAATATGAAATAATTAAAAACAATGTATACTCTGATAATTATTATAAATTTGGAGCTGCTTATCTTTTAAACAAAGATTTTCAAGTTGACACTAGTGTTGGATTAAATCATAAAAAAACCCCTAGCAATTTAAATATTAGCATTGGTGTTTCCACAAGATTTGATTGGTATAAGGATGAAATTCCAGTTGATAAAAAAGAATTAAAAGCAAATAAAAAGAGAAGAAAAAAGAATGATAAAAATATAAAGAGAGATTATAAACTGACAAAAAAACAAGATAAAATCAACAAAAGATTTGATAAAAAAGAAAGAAGATTAATTAAAAAAAACAATAGAAAGAATAAGAAATGATAGTCATAAAAACAGCTGAAACTTCAAAAGAATATAAGGATTTTGTGAATTTTCCGTTTTCATTATATAAGGATTCTAAATATTGGGTCCCTCCTATTTCTAATGAAGAATTAAACACGATGGATAAATCAAAAAATCCTGTTTTTAAAAATGCTGAAGCTGAGTATTTTTTAGCGTATAAAAATGATAAAATTGTTGGTAGAATTGCAGCTATTGTTAATTGGATTGAAGTTAAAGAGCAAAACAAAAACAAAGTTAGATTCGGATGGTACGATGTTGTAGATGATCTTGAAGTTTCTAAAAAATTAATTGAGGCCGTAATAGATTTTGGTAAAAAAAGAAAACTTTCTTTTATTGAGGGTCCTGTAGGCTTTTCAAACATGGACAAAGCGGGATTACTAACTCATGGTTATCAAGAATTAAATACAATGATTACGTGGTATCACAACTCTTATCAGAAAGACCATTTAGAACAACTCAAGATGAAAAAACTTGCAGAATGGGTTGAATACAGGATACAGATTTGGGAGGAAGATAAAGCTCCTAAAAAGGTTAAGAAATTTTCTGAGCTAATAATGAAAAGATATAATCTAAAACCATTGACATTTAAAAGTACAAAAGAAGTTGTTCCATATTTAGATGAAATGTTTGACCTTTTAAACAAAACTTATAATACTTTACAAACTTTTGTTCCTATCCAACAATATCAAGTGGATCATTATAAAGAAAAGTATTTAAGATACATTCATCCGGATTTTATCAAAAGTGTTGTAGATAGTGATGGAAAACTTGTTGCATTTGCTATTGACATAGAAAATAACACAGAAATTATAAATGTAGACTGTTGAAGATGCTGTATTGATCAATGAAGGTAGTCTAGGGCGCGGATTATTTCAAACTACATATTACACTACTTATGAGAGTCATGAAGAAATGAAAGACACCACTGTTGGTCTTATTGAAACCAAATTTGCTAATATTGAATCTGTTAGTAATATTATTGGATTAAAAGCCGGTTGTGATTATAGTCAACTTGATAAATATGGATTAATTAAAGAGAACACACTTGTAGATGAAAACACCATTATTATTGGAACTTATAATAAATCTCCTAACAACCCATTTGTTGATATGTCCAAAAAACCCAAGAAGGGGCAATTAGGTTTGGTTGATAAAACATTCATTACTGATAATGATGAAGGTCAGCGTATTGCCAAAGTCAGAATTCGTGAAGTCAGAATACCCAATATAGGTGATAAATTAGCTTCACGATGTGGCCAAAAAGGAACAGTGGGACTAGTAATTCCCGAGGCGGATATGCCTTTTACAAAAGATGGATTGAAACCTGATATTATTATTAATCCACATGCGATTCCATCTCGTATGACCATCGGACAACTTATTGAAACACTAATGGGTAAAGCATGTGTTATAAGTGGTGGATTTGGCGATTGCACTGCTTTTGCCAATAAAGGACAGAAGATTGGGGTATTTGGAGAACTATTAACAAAACATGGATATCATTCTAGTGGAAATGACATTTTATACAATGGAATGACAGGAGAACAAATGGAAAGCGAAATTTTCATCGGTCCTAACTATTATATGCGTTTGAAACACATGGCAAAGGATAAGATTAATTATCGCGCACAAGGTCCTGTAACTGCAATGACAAAACAACCTGTAAGTGGTCGTGCAAATGATGGCGGTTTACGTATAGGAGAAATGGAACGTGACTCTCTT
>ENA-ORDA01001681-ORDA01001681.1-marine-metagenome-genome-assembly--contig:-NODE-1681-length-18176-cov-6.332781_pt1 | contig 18176 bp, 16 predicted proteins | sample MGYA00237778_ERZ508506 | MGnify/ENA primary metagenome ERZ508506 (study PRJEB26177, sample SAMN06267891) | marine metagenome | isolation source: Monterey Bay, California, USA | place: Pacific...
ATTTTAACAGGATGTGTAGGCACAGCATCAAAAGGTATATTTGGAACTGGTGTTAGTATTGGTCTTGACCCAAGGTCTTTAGGAACTCAAATAGATGATTCTGTTATGGAAAAAAATTTAACAGCAAGACTATTATTAAGAAATAAGAAGCATTTATTATCAGTAAGAACAAAAGTTATAGATGGCAAAATTTTTCTCACAGGAAAAATTGAAGATCCAGAAGAAAAACTTCATATTACTAAATTAGCATGGGAGACTAAAGGTACTAGATCAGTTAAAAATGATATAAAAATCAAAGAGGATTTTAATTTTAAACAATCAGCTAAAGATCTATTAATAACCTCACAATTGCGTACTGCACTTATATTCAACAAAAAAATTAAGGCTACCAACTATCAAATAGATACATATAAAAAAAAGATATATATTTACGGAATCTCTTTAGAAGCAGATGAAAGAAAAGAAGTAATCAACGAAGCAAAAGAAATCCTTGATGTTGAAGATGTTATAGCAAGTATTGTTTTAGTCGAAGACTTGAGAATTCAAAAAAATTAACTCTTTTTGATGGTGAAATTGATATTCAATTTGATGTAGATAAAAGTATCATTTATCCCAACGAAGAAGTTTTTTTAGAATGGAATGTAAAAAATGCCCATCAAATTGAGATTGAGCCTTTACAAGACAAGCTAGACTTTAGTGGGAAAAAGAGTTTCCTTTTAAAAGAAGACACCAAGTTCACTTTAGTTGCAAAAAACAATGGGAGTCTACAAAAGAAAAGTATTTTTATTAGGGTGCTGAAAGCCAAAGAAATAGAGTTTGATGTCGAAGTTTACGATCCTTTAATCAAAGAATACATATTGCTTAAACCTATTTCAGCAGGTCAAGGAAATTATGCAGTCTATTTAGGGCAAAAAGTGAAAACGGCGGAAAGTGCGAGACTTCGAGCGGAGAAAGAGAAGAGCTTGACCGAAGAGCACAACAGTTGGTTACAATCGGAGCTGGAGAAGAAGAGCGAGGAATTGTTTCGGGCGCGACGAGAGGACGCGGAAAACGTCGCCGGATCGAGGAAGAAGATTGAAGATTTAGTTTCCGAGAAGGGATTAACATTTGGTTTTGATGTTGAAAAGTATAATTAAAGAATAAAAGATTAGAATAAAATGAGACACGGAAAAAAGTTTAATCACTTAAGTAGAAAATCTGCACATAGGAAAGCAATGCTTTCAAATATGGCATGTTCATTAATAGAGCATAAGCGTATTAAAACCACATTGGCAAAAGCAAAAGCTCTTAGAGTATACATAGAACCTTTAATTACTAAATCTAAGAATGATACAACTCACTCGCGAAGAATTGCTTTTTCTTATTTAAAACAAAAAGAAGCAATTACAGAATTATTTAGTGATATCGCAACAAAAGTTTCAGATAGACAAGGAGGTTATACAAGAATTCTTAAGCTTAGTAATAGGCTAGGTGATAATGCTCAGATGGCTCTTATTGAGTTAGTTGATTATAATGAGGAATATACAACAAATAAGCCTAAGAAATCAAAATCAAGAAGAACAAGGAAAAAGAATTTAGATCAATCTACAATAACTGAATCTAATAAAGATAATATTATAGAGGATGTAACTTCTTCAGAAATTATAGACGTTGCTACTAGTGAGAAGGTAGAAGAGAATATTGTTGAAAAAAAATCATCTGATGTAAAAGATGAAAGTAATATAAAAACAGAAAAAGAAGTTACTGACGCTGAAAATAAAGAGGAAAAAGGAGAGTAGTATTTAATCTTCTTTTTTAATATTTAATTAAGGGTAAGGCTTTGGCTTTACCTTTTTTTTTAAAATAAAATGAAATATAACAAGAAAAAGAATGCAGTTTTATTATTAGAAGATGGCACTGTCTTTCATGGAAAAGCTAACGGTATTGATGGAATAGCTACTGGTGAGTTGTGTTTTAATACTGGTATGACTGGTTATCAGGAAGTATTTACTGATCCTTCTTATTTTGGGCAATTAATGATAACTACCAATGCTCATATAGGTAATTATGGTGTAAAGAAAGAGGAATCTGAGTCATTAGATTTAAAAATATCAGGATTAATCTGCAAGAATTTTAATAATGGTTTTTCTAGAGAAGGAGGAGATACTGATTTACAAACATTTTTTGTTAACCAGAACAAAATTGTAATTTCTGATATTGATACCAGAGCAGTTGTACGTCATATTCGTGATAAAGGAGCTATGAACGCTTTAATTTCAACGTCTATATCAGATTTAAATGAACTTTCAAATATCCTTAGTAAAGTTCCTTCAATGAAAGGATTAGAATTATCATCTTCTGTTTCAACAAATAAATCATATACTTTAGGAGATAAGAATTCAGATATTAAAATTGCTGTTTTAGATCTTGGAGTTAAAAAAAACATATTAAAATGTTTAATCGAAAGAGGTTGTTTTCTTAAGGTTTTTCCAATGAATACAAAATATGATGAAATGAAAATGTGGCAACCAAATGGTTTCTTTTTATCTAATGGTCCAGGTGATCCATCTGCTATGCCAAATGTGATTACTGAAGTTAAGAGAATAATAAAAGATGGAAGAGCTGTCTTTGGTATTTGCTTAGGTCATCAAGCTATAGCAATTTCTGAAGGAATTTCAACTTATAAAATGCATAACGGTCACAGAGGAATTAATCATCCTGTAAAGAATTTAGAGACTGGTAAAGCAGAAGTTACATCACAAAACCATGGTTTTGGAATATCAAAAGAAGATATATTTGAAAATTCTAATATTAAGATTACACATATTAATTTAAATGATGATACTGTTGAAGGTATTAGATTGATAAATAATAATTGTTTCTCTGTTCAATATCATCCAGAATCCTCTCCAGGACCACATGACTCAAGATATTTATTTGATAATTTTATTAATAATATTAAAAAAATAAATGAGTAAAATCACTAAAATTCATTCAAGGCAAATATTAGATTCTCGTGGTAATCCTACAATTGAAGCTGAGGTTTATACATCAGATGGTATTATATCAAGAGCAGCTGTCCCCTCAGGAGCTTCAACTGGTCGTTATGAAGCTGTAGAGTTAAGAGATAATGATAATAAGGTTTATTTAGGTAAAGGAGTTTTAAAGGCTGTGAAAAATGTAAATACTATAATTAATGAAGCATTATGTGGAATCGATGTAACTAATCAAAGATTAATCGATACCAAAATGATTAATTTAGATGGTACTAGCGAAAAGAAAATATTAGGTGCTAATTCAATGCTTGCTGTATCTTTAGCATGTTCGAAAGCTTCCTCATTAGTATCAAGAACTTCACTTTATAAACATATTGGTGGAGAACTAGCAACGGAATTACCTATTCCAATGATGAACATATTAAACGGTGGGTCTCATGCTGATAATAGTATTGATTTTCAAGAGTTTATGGTTATGCCAGTTGGTGCAAATTGTTTCTCACAAGCATTACAAATGGGGACAGAAGTATTTCATCATTTAAAGGCTGAACTTAAAAAGCATGGATATTCTACTAATGTTGGAGACGAAGGTGGTTTTGCTCCAAATTTATCATCTAATGAGCAAGCTATAGAAATAGTTTTAAAATCTATTGAATCTGCTGGATATCGTCCTGGTGAAGATATGTATATCGCAATAGATGCAGCAGCTTCTGAATTCTACGATTCAAAAGAGAAATTATATCACTTTCATCAATCAAGTGGTGAAAAACTTACACCACTTCAAATGGTTGATTACTGGAAAGATTGGACTAAGAAATATCCAATTTTATCAATTGAGGATGGATTAGATGAAGATGATTGGGATGCTTGGAAAGCTTTGACAATAAAGATAGGAGATAAAGTACAGCTTGTTGGTGATGATTTATTTGTAACTAATGTAAATCGACTTACAACGGGAATAGAAAACAAAATTGCAAATTCAATTTTGATTAAAGTTAATCAGATTGGTACTTTAAGTGAAACTGTTGATGCTATAAATCTTGCAAAGGATAATAGCTATACTACTATTATGAGTCACAGATCTGGAGAGACTGAAGATACAATTATTGCTGATCTTGCAGTTGCTTTTAATTGTGGGCAAATCAAAACAGGATCTGCTTCAAGATCTGATAGAATAGCTAAATATAATCAGCTTTTAAGAATTGAAGAAGAACTTGGTGAAAAGGCGATTTACACAGGAAAGGATTTCAAATTTCTAAAAAAATAAATACATGAATAATTTAAAAAATTTAAAATGAGTAAAACAGCAGAACTACATTATAATGGTAAAATTTACAAACTTCCAATTGTAACTGGATCAGAAAATGAAAATGCATTAGATATTAGTAAGTTGCGTGGAGAATCAGGTCTAATAACATTAGATCGTGGATTTAAGAATACTGGTTCATGTGAAAGTGCTATAACTTTTTTAAATGGTGAGGAAGGAGTACTTAAATACAGAGGATATTCAATAGAGGAATTAGCTGAAAAATCTACTTTCTTAGAAGTTTCTTTTTTATTAATTTATGGCGAATTGCCAACCCAAAGTGAACTTGACACTTTTACTAAAGATATAACAGAACATTCTTTAGTTCATGAAGATGTCAGAGCAATATTAGATGGTTATCCCTCAAAGGCCCATCCTATGGGAGTATTGTCTTCTCTTGTGTCTTCATTAACTGCTTTTTATCCAAGATCTTTGGATCCTAATCGATCTTCTGAACAAGTTGAAGGAACAATTATCAGAGCTTTAGCAAAATTACCTACTCTTGCAGCTTGGAGTTATAAAAATCGCGTGCGACAACCAATCGTATATCCTAAAAATCATTTAAGCTATTCTGCAAATTTTATGCAGATGATGTTTTCTTTACCGACAACTGATTACGTAGTGAGTCCCGTAATTGCAAAAGCTATTGATAAACTATTAATATTGCATGCTGATCATGAGCAGAATTGCTCAACTTCAACTGTAAGAGTAGTTGGATCCTCTCATGCAAGCTTGTATGCTTCAGTTTCTGCAGGTATTGCAGCCCTATGGGGACCTCTTCATGGAGGTGCTAATCAAGCAGTAATTGAAATGCTTGAAGAAATTAAGTTAGATGGTGGTGATGTTGACAAATTTGTAGCTAAGGCAAAAGATAAAAACGATTCTTTTCGTTTGATGGGTTTTGGGCATCGAGTTTATAAAAGTTTTGATCCTCGTGCTACAATTATTAAAAAAGCTGCAGATGATGTTTTAACAGAACTAAATGTAGTTGATCCTGTTCTTGAAATAGCAAAGAAGTTAGAAAGAGTAGCTTTAGAGGATGATTATTTTAAATCAAGAAATCTTTATCCAAATGTCGATTTTTATTCAGGAATAATATACAGAGCTTTAGGAATCCCAACAGATATGTTTACAGTAATGTTTGCCTTAGGTAGGCTTCCAGGTTGGATTGCGCAGTGGAAAGAAATGAGAGAGAATCATGAGCCAATTGGTAGACCTAGACAAGTTTATACTGGAGAAAATGCTAGACCTTATGTTGATTTAGAAAACAGATAAATATTTAATAGTGGGTTATAAATCTTTAAAAGCATGTATTTCTGATTTAAATTCTGTTAACGAACTTAAAAAGATTAAAGAAGAAATAAATCCAGAATTAGAGATGGCCTCAATTCATCTTGAAGAGTTTGCTAATGGAGGAAAAGCAATTCTTTTTGAGAATATTAAAAATTGTAATTATAGAGCAGTTTCTAATATTTTTGGTACGTTATCAAGAAGTAGGTATATATTTCGTGATAGTTTGAGGATTGTGAAAGATTTAATTGCTATAAAAACAAACCCAATAGGTGCTTTTAAAAATTTACCTCGTACTATTTTTGCTGTCTTAAATGGTATTTATGCATTACCAAAAAAAGTTAGATTTCAAGGATTTGAAGAAATTACTATTAAAGATTTGCCTCAGATTAAATGCTGGAAAAATGATGGCGGTTCATTTATTACCTTACCACAAGTTTATTCAGAAGATATAAATAATCCTGGTATTCTAAATTCAAATCTAGGTATGTATAGAATCCAATTGACTGGTAATGATTATATATTAAATAAAGAAATTGGTATGCATTATCAATTGCATAGAGGTATTGGAGTGCATCAAAAGAAAGCCAATATAAAAGGAAGGCCTTTAAAAGTATCTATTTTTATTGGTGGTCCTCCAGCACATACTTTTGCTGCTGTCATGCCACTACCAGAAGGAATGAGTGAAATTTCTTTTGCTGGTGTTTTAGGAAAAAAAAGATTTAGATATTCTAAAAAAGATGGTTATACAATATCAGCAGATGCTGATTTTGTAATCTGTGGCGAGTTGCATCCAAATGAATTAAAGCCTGAAGGGCCTTTTGGTGATCATCTAGGATATTATAGTTTGAAGCATGATTTTCCTTTATTGCGAGTTCATAAAGTATATGCTAAGAAAAATGGAATATGGCCTTTTACTGTTGTTGGAAGGCCACCACAAGAAGATTCTCAATTTGGATCTCTTATTCATGATATTACTGATAATGTAATTGAAAAAGAAATTCCAGGTTTAAAGGCAGTAAATGCAGTTGATGAATCTGGAGTACATCCGTTATTATTGGCTGTTGGTTCAGAAAGATATACTCCTTACAATCCCGTTAAGCAACCACAAGAAATTTTAACTATAGCAAATCATATTTTAGGTACTGGCCAAATGAGTTTAGCAAAGTATTTATTTATATGTGATGATGAGACTTTAGTTGACGTCAATGATGAGAAAGCCTATTTTACACATTTTCTTGAAAGAGTTGATTGGAAAAGAGATTTGCATTTTCAAACTAAAACAACTATTGATACATTAGATTATAGTGGAGATGATTTAAATAAAGGATCGAAATTAGTTTTAGCAGCAGCTGGAGATGTAAAAAGAAAATTAATTAAGGATATTTCATATTTAACTCTTTCAAAAAATATACTTAATGCTCGAATAGTTAGTGCAGGTAATTTAGTTGTTGAGGGAAATGGAAGTATTGAAGATTTAGTAATTTCATTAGAATCACATAGCTTAGATGGAATTGCCCTAATTACAATTGTAGATGATGCGATTTTTACTGCAGAAGATTTCTCAAATTGGTTGTGGGTTACTTTTACTAGATCAAATCCTGCAAATGATATGCATGGATTAAATTCTCAAATTATTAATAAACATTTTTCATGCACAATTCCTGTTATTGATGCTAGAATTAAACCGCATCACGCACCTGTGTTAAAAAGATAGCATAACTACACAATTTCTTTTACTGTCTGCTTTTTCAAAAAAATCTAGAGTAATCAACTTTATTTCTTAAATTTTCTCCACTTCTTTTTAGTTTTACCATTTTTTAAGATTTTATAAAGAGGAGCATTTTCAAATCCTTTAGGTAATACTAATTTGTTTACTTCTTTACCAATTAAACTTTCTATATCCATAAAATTTTTAACCTGTTTGGAATTTATAAGGGTTATTGCTTCTCCAGTTCTATCTGCTCTTGCTGTTCTTCCTATTCTGTGTACATAGTCCTCAGCGTCATGTGGAACTTCATAGTTAATTACTATTTCAATCCCTTTAATATCAATCCCTCTTGATAAAATATCAGTAGCAACTAAAATTCTTATTTTCTTATTTTTAAAATCTCGAATAGTTTGCTCTCTTTGCATTTGATCTAATCCTGAATGCATTTCACTTGCTCTCATTCCAGATTTGTTTAATGTTTGTTTAATTTCCTTTACATTTTTAATGCTTGAAGCAAATATTAGAACATGACTTAGATCCTTACCTCTTAACTTTAATATTTCTCTTACTAATTTTACTTTTTGGTTGTCGTTTACCATATACGCATTTTGCGTAAGTCCTTCAGCAGGTTTTGAAATTGCTAAGCTTATACTCTTTGGATCTTTTAATAATGTATTTGCTAGTTTTCTGATTTTTGGAGGCATTGTTGCAGAAAAAAGTAGGTTTTGTCTATTTTTTGGTAATTGTTTAGCAATTAACATTATGTCATCATAAAACCCCATATCTAACATTCTGTCAGCTTCATCCAAAATAAGATAATCTACATGAGAAGTGTCAAAGTAATCAAAATCCAAATGAGCGAGTAATCTTCCTGGAGTACAAATAATTATATCGGCACCTTTTTTTAAGGCTTGCTTTTGATTGTCAAATTCAACTCCTGTACCTCCTCCATATACTGGGTATGATGAAGAATTAGTAAAATATGAAAATCCTTCGATTTGCATGTCGATCTGTTTTGCTAGCTCTCTAGTTGGTGCAATTATAATAGCTTTCACTTTATTACAAATATCTATTTTGGTTAGATTATCTAAAATTGGTAATACAAATGCGGCTGTTTTTCCCGTTCCTGTCTGTGCGCAAGCAATTAAATCATCTCCTTGTTGTATAATTGGTATTGCTTTTTCTTGAATTGGAGTTGCTTTAATAAATCCCATCATATCAAGACCTTCTCTTAATTCTTTACCAAATTTAAATTGTGTAAAATTCATTATGTAAATATACTAAAAGGAATATGTTTAATCAGTTAGTATTAAACTGATTATTTTGTGCTATCAATGATTTTGTTAATTTTTTTTAGAATGGCGAAGAAAGTATCCATTTCTTCTTTTTCAAAATGTGATTTAACATTCTCGTTAAAATCAATTACAACCTTTTTTGCTATTTCTCTTCTGTTTATTCCCAATGGAGTTAGATGAATAACTGATTTTCTTTTATCATTTGGATCTGATCTTCTTTCAATTACCTTATGTTCTTCTAATTTAATTAAATATCTAGACAAAGATGTTGCTTCCATTCCCATATTTGGACCCAATTGTGTTGATGGTGTACCTTCGTATATATCAATATTTAATAAAACCATACCAAGAGCCATACTTGCCATGTACTCACTTGCAGTTCGATTATATAATTTTGAAATATTATACCAAGTTTTCCTAATGTTATAATCGATTGTATCTTCTTGTTCCATTTTTTTTACTAAAATAACAAAAATTTCACATCCAACTAAATCTATTGTTTTTCATATTTTATATGATTAAAATTTATATTTTTATGACATTATAAAATAACTATATGAATTATTTATCTCCACTAGAAATGTTTTACAAATGGGAATCTCAAAATCCCAATGAAATTTATTTGTCTCAACCAATTGATAATGTTTGGCATAATTGGACTTGGAAGGATTATGGCTTAGAAGTTAGAAAAATGGCGTCTTATCTACAGTCATTAAATTTACCTCAAAATAGTAAAATTGCCTTATTGTCTAAAAATTGTGCTCATTGGCTAATGGCTGATATGGCAATTATGATGAGTGGTCATATATCTGTACCAATATACCCTAATTTAAATTCTGAAACATTAGAAAAAATTTTAACTCATTCTGAGTCTAAATTGTTATTTGTTGGAAAGCTTGATAATTTCTCGTCGATGAAGAAAGGTGTTCCTTCTAATATTGATTGTATAACTTTTCCTTTTTATTCTGAGAATTTTCCAAGATGGGATGAGTTAATTAAAGATGTTGAACCTATTACAGATAATCTCATTAGAGATTCTTCAGATCTTGCTACTATCATTTATACTTCAGGAACTACAGGAGCTCCAAAAGGAGTTATGCATACATTTTATAATTTTTCTTTCTCAACTACTAATGCTGTAAATACTTTAAACTTAGGAGGAAGTATTTTCTTTTCTTATTTACCTTTGTGTCATATTGCTGAAAGGTTATTAGTTAATATGGGTAGTTTATATAGTGGAGGGAGAGTTTACTTTGCTGAGAGTCTCGATACGTTCACTTTTAATCTTCAGGAGGCATCTCCCACAGTTTTTTTAGGCGTCCCTAGAATCTGGTCTAAATTCCAACAAGGAATTTTAAAAAAATTACCACAATGGAAACTTACTCTTTTACTTAATATTCCATTCGTTTCATCATTAATTAAGAAAAAGATAAAGAAAGGTCTTGGTTTATCAAATGCAACAAATATCTTTACAGGTGCAGCACCAACTCCATCAGCTTTAATTAAGTGGTTTTCTCGATTAGATATTAAAATTCAAGAGGCTTATGCTATGACTGAAAATACTTGCTATTCTCATGTTAGCTTGAGTAATAAAATTAAAGTAGGTTCTGTAGGTCAGCCATTGCCTCTTTGTCAAGTAAAACTATCAGAAAAAAATGAAATTTTAATTAAGCACGATGCATTAATGACTGGTTATTATAAAGATAAAAAAGAAACAAATAACACCATTATTGACGGATGGCTATATACTGGTGATCAAGGTTCTATTGATAAGAGTAATTTCTTAACTATTACTGGAAGAGTAAAAGATTTATTTAAAACTAGTAAAGGGAAATATGTCGCTCCATCTCCAATTGAAATGATGCTTTCGGTAAATAATGACATAGAACAGACTTGTGTTGTTGGTACTGCACTTCCTCAACCAATTGCAATCATTGTTTTAACTCATTTAGGTAAAGCAAAGAGTAAGGAGGACTTAATGTCTTCTTTAAACTTAACTTTAGATATAGTTAATCCTAAACTAGATAATCATGAAAAAATACATAATTTTATTGTTGTTAGTGATGAATGGACAGTAGAAAACAAACTTCTTACACCAACAATGAAAATTAAACGAAACGAAATTGAAAGTATTTATAAGCATAAGTACTTAGCTTGGTATGATGGAAAAAGAATATGTTTTGACTAAGTTTTTAGTTTCTTTTTTTTAGCTGCAGGAAACAAAATGTTGTTTAAAATTAGTCGATAACCTGGAGAATTTGGGTGAAGAGATAAATCTGTTTTAGGGTCACCAACTTTATGTTGATAGTCTTCTGGATCATGTCCCCCATAAAAAGTCCATGTTCCATTACCTATTTTTCCATGTATGTATCTTGCTTCATTCTTTGATTTGGTTTCTCCCATTATCAATACATCTGATTTTATATATTCATTCTTAAATGCTGTAGTTTGTCCCATAAAACCTGCAATCACTTGAGAATGATTCTGGCATAGCATTGTTGGAACCGGATCCCATTTAGCTGAAAAATCAAATAATGTGAAAAAGTCAATTTTTGGATTTAACTTTCGTGTTTGTGTCGCATCAATAGATGAAAACTCATATCTATTTGGATTTTTTTCTAGTGTAAAGTCTTTGAATGCAAATGTTTTTGAAAAATCTAAATTTTCTTGAATATTATCATCTAGCTTATCACCATCAAACATAGGTCCACATATATCAATATTCTCAGAAGCTAAAGCAATATCATAACTGTCAGTTGCTGAACACATGGCAAATAAGAATCCACCTGAGTATACAAATTCTTTTATTTTCTTTGCAACCGCAAGTTTTGATTTCGAGACTTTGTTATATCCTAATTCTTTTGCTAGCTTTTCTGATTCTTTTTTATTTTCTTTATACCATGTGGCATTTTTAAATGATGAATAAAATTTCCCATATTGACCAGTAAAATCTTCATGATGAAGATGAAGCCAGTCATAAATTGGTAGTAAATTGTTAAGGACTTCTGTATCATAAATAACTTCATAAGGAATTTCTGCGTAACTTAAAGCCATTGTAACTGCATCATCCCATGGTTGTTTATTTTTAGGTGAATAAATAGCAATTTTGGGTGCCTTTTCAAGTCTGACTACATCTTGATTTACTTCTGGGCTCGAAATTGATTGTAGGATAATGGTAGATTGAATGTCTGCAATAATGTTATAAGATACATTTCTCAACTTACATTCTTTTTCTATATCTAGGTTTTGTTTTATTAAAAAACTACCTCCTTGATAATTTAATAGCCAATCTACTTTAATGTTACGTTCAATAGCATAATAGGCAATTCCATATGCTTTTAAATGATTTTGCTGATTTTCATCCATAGGGATAAAAATATATGAAGCATTTACTGAAATCGATAAGCTAAATACTATAATTAAAGTAAGTATTTTCTTTGCTTTTCTAGAAAGGATCATTCTTTGTTTCTTGGTTCATGCTTGAAGACATTGATATCATAGACGAATTATTGTCATTATCATCAAAGTCACCTTCCTCAAAGTAATCTAGATCTGAAAATTTAGCGAATTCTCCGATGAATTTTAATCTAACATTTTTTAACGAACCATTTCTGTGTTTTGCAATAATTAATTCTCCTTGCCCTCTTGAATCATCTCCGTTGTCCCATTCGTATATTTTATAATACTCAGGACGATAAATAAATGTAACTATATCAGCATCTTGTTCAATTGCTCCTGATTCTCTTAAATCAGAAAGCATTGGTCTTTTACTTCCTACACCTGTTCTGCTCTCAACACCTCTATTAACTTGGGATAGGGCGATTACTGGGATTTTTAATTCTTTAGCAATTCCCTTTAAAGATCTTGATATTGTTGAAATCTCTTGCTCTCTATTTCCTGAATTGCCACCCGCTTGCATTAGTTGAAGATAATCTATCATAATTATTTTTACTGCATGATTCTTAACAAGTCTTCTAGCTTTTGCTCTTAGTTCAAAAATAGTTAGGGCAGGAGTATCGTCAATAAATATAGGCGCTTCAGAAAGATGTTTGATTTTTTCATGTAGTTGAACCATTTCGTGATCAGCAAGATCACCTTTTCTAAGTTTTGAAGCTCCTAATTCAGCTTCACTAGCAATTAATCTATTTACTAATTGTTCAGATGACATTTCTAAAGAAAAGAATCCAATTGGTGTGTTGTGTTCTACAGCTATATTTCTGGCCATGGTTAGAGCAAAAGCAGTTTTACCCATTCCTGGTCTGGCAGCACAAATCACTAAATCTGATTGTTGCCAACCTGATGTTACTCTATCTAAGTTAGTAAATCCTGATGGTATTCCACTTAAACCATCTTCCTTGTTCCTTAGGGTTTCTATATTTTCCAATGCTCCTTTAATCAAGGTGCTCATTTTGTCGTAACTTTTTCTTAATGTTCCTTCTGTTACAGTAAATAGTTCAGCTTCAGCATTGTTTAGTAAATCAAAAATATCAACTGCATCATCAAATGCATCTGTACTTATTCTTCTCGATATATTTATTAAAGATCTTTTAATAAACTTTTCAGCAATAATACGCGCATGAAATTCAGTATTTGATGATGAGGCTACATTATTTGTAAGTTCAGATATATAAGCCAAACCACCAATGTTATCAAAATTTTCTAATCTTTTAAGTTCCTCTGAAACTGTAAGAATATCAACTGGCTTAGTATTGTTAAATAAATTTACTATTGCTTCAAATATTTTTTGATGTTTAGGAACATAGAAATATTCAGCTTGTAATGAATCGATAGCATCAGATAAAGATTCATTATCAATCAATAATGCACCAAGTACTGCTTGTTCAAGCTCAATTGCTTGGGGTTGAAGTTTCCCTTCTATTTGATTTGTTGGTGTTGCTTTTAATTTTCTTTCTCCTACTCTTTTCGCCATTTTATTCTTTTATTTCTCCCATATTAGAGAATTTTTCCATTCTATTATTAACAAGTGTGTCTTTATCGATTACCTTTAACTCGTTTATAACACTTACAATTTTCTTTTTTACTATCTTAAATGTTTCTTCTGGAAAAGTATGAGCTCCACCTAATGGTTCTTTAATAATTTCATCAACTAGACCAATCTTCTTCATATCTTTTGCTGTCAATTTAAGTGCATCAGCAGCTGTTTCTTTATGTTCCCAATTTCCCCACAAAATTGTAGAGCAATTTTCAGGTGAAATTACAGAGTACCAAGAATTATTTAGCATTAATATTTTGTCTCCAACTCCAATTCCTAAAGCTCCCCCAGATGCGCCTTCTCCAATTATAATAATTATTATCGGAACAGTTAGCTGTGTCATTTCTAGAATATTATTGGCAATTGCTTGCCCCTGTCCCCTCTCTTCTGCTTCTAGCCCAGGAAAGGCTCCTGGAGTATCAATAAAGCATATAATTGGTTTGTCAAATTTTTCAGCCATCTTCATAAGTCTCAGAGCTTTTCTGTAACCTTCTGGATTCGCCATTCCGAAATTTCTATATTGTCTTTCTTTGGTTGTTCTTCCTTTTTGTTGACCAATAAACATGACAGATTGTTCGTTAATTGTTCCCCATCCACCAATCATAGCTTTATCATCTTTCACGCCTCTGTCTCCGTGTAATTCAATAAAATCACCATTTGATAAAGCATTAAAGTAATCTAATGAGTATGGTCTTTGTGGATGGCGAGATAATTGTACTTTTTCCCATGACGATAGGTTGTTGTAAATTTCTTTTCTGCTTATACTAATTTGTTTTTCTATATCAGAAACTGTTTTACTAACATCAACGGCCTTATCTAATCCTAACTCTTTAGCTTTTTCTAATTTCTTTGTTAGCTCTTCTATTGGTTTTTCAAATGCTAAATATTCCATGTATTTTCATTTATGATATTTAACAAAGTTAAATAAAATGATGAATGATTAGCTATATATTTTAAGTTGATTATTTTTGTTGTTGAAAACTTATCTTATGATTTTATAATGATTACTTATCCAAATGCTAAGATTAATTTAGGATTAAACATTATCAGTAAGAGATCTGATGGTTATCACGATATTAATTCTATTTTTTATCCAATAAAAACTATATTTGATATTTTGGAAATTCTTCCTTCAAAAATGTTTTCCTTTTCAAGTAGTGGAATAGCAATCCCTGATGGAAAAAACATTTGTATTACTGCATTTGAACTAATTAGAAGAGATTATAATATTTCAAATGTTAAGATACATTTGCATAAACAGATTCCTATTGGAGCAGGGCTTGGTGGAGGTTCTTCTGATGGAGCTTTTACTCTTCTTTCTCTTAATAAAATTTTCAATTTAAGTTTATCTGATAATCAATTAAGGAAATATGCATTAGAGTTAGGTGCCGACTCCCCTTTTTTTATCGAAAATATCCCCACATTCAATCATGGTATTGGAGAGAAAATGTCAAAAATTAATATTAATTTATCATCTTTTAAATTTAAATTTTTTTTTCCAGATTTACATATTAGTACTGCAGAGGCTTACAGTAACTTGAACTTTAAATCGACAGAAAATTCTATAAAAGAGATAATTAAACAGCCAATAAGGAATTGGAAGAATATTCTTAAAAATGACTTTGAGATTTCTGTGTTTAATAAATATCCAGATTTGAAAAAGGTGAAAGAAAGATTTTATAATGAAGGCGCATTATACTCTAGTATGACTGGTAGTGGTAGTGTAATTTATGCAATATTTGATAAAGATTAAAAAATCTATATATAAAGCACTTAACCATTCATTGTAACTAAAAACTCTGTATTATCTTTAGTCTTCTGTAATCTATCCTTCATAAATTCAATTGCTTCGATTGGATTCATATCTGCAAGATAATTTCTTAAAACCCAAATTCTTTGAATATATTCCTTATCTAATAATAAATCTTCTCTTCTTGTAGATGATGCTACTAGGTCAACAGCAGGGTATATTCTTCTGTTAGCAATTTTTCTGTCAAGTTGTAATTCCATATTCCCAGTACCTTTGAATTCTTCGAAAATAACTTCATCCATTTTACTTCCAGTATCAGTTAATGCTGTTGCAAGGATTGTTAGAGAACCACCGTTTTCAATCTTTCTTGCCGCTCCAAAAAATCTTTTGGGTTTATGAAGTGCATTTGCATCAACTCCACCACTGAGAATCTTTCCTGATGCAGGTTGCACAGTATTGTATGCTCTGGCTAACCTTGTTATTGAGTCTAAAAGAACAACTACATCATGTCCACATTCTACCATTCTTTTTGCTTTCTCAAGTACCATGTCGGCAACTTTGACATGTCTGCTTGCAGGCTCATCAAATGTTGATGCAATTACTTCTGCATTTACACTCCTTTCCATATCTGTAACTTCTTCTGGTCTTTCATCAATTAAAAGAATTATCATATACACTTCAGGATGATTATCTGCAATTGCATTTGCGATATCCTTTAGTAATACAGTTTTACCAGTTTTAGGTTGTGCCACAATTAATCCTCTTTGACCTTTTCCAAGTGGAGTGAAAATATCTAGCATTCTAGTTGAGACATTGTTATGCCCATTGCCTAAAAGATTAAACTTTTCGAACGGAAAAAGTGGAGTGAGATGATGAAAAGGTATTCTATCTCTTACAATTCCTGGATCACGTCCATTTATATTATCTACTTGTATAAGTGGATAATACTTTTCACCAGTTTTTGGGGGCCTAACTTTGCCATTAATTGTATCACCAGTTTTTAGCCCAAATAATTTAATCTGAGAATGTGATACATATACATCATCAGGAGATGTTAAATAGTGATAATCACTTGAGCGCATAAAGCCATATCCATCTGGCATAATCTCAATAACACCTTCAGTATTAATAATACCATCAAAGTTATAATCATATTTTGAGTTACTATTACTATTATTATTATTATGCTTTGGCTTTGGATGTGATGATTTTTCCTCTGTTCCTTTCTTAGGATGATTGTGAACAGGTTTTTTAGATTCTTTTTTAATTACTTCTTTTTCTGTTTTAACTTTATTAACTGAAATTGAATCTTCAATTTTTGGCTTATCTTTATTTTGGGCTTTGTCAACACTTATTTTCTCTACCTTAATTAGAGGTTCAGATTTAGTTGTTGTAGTTTTAGTTCTTGCTCTTTGTCTCTTTACAGGTTTTTCAGAAGTTTTTAAATTTTCAGCTTGATAATCTAGAATTGCATAAGCTAGTTCTTTTTTATTTAGCTTTTCAGTTTTTTTGATATTTAAATCTTTTGCAATCTCTTGTAATTCAGAAACTTTTTTTGTGTTTAATTGTTCTAATTTGTACATATATATTTATATAGTGATATTAATTTGGTCGTTAAGGATGAAATGGAAAAATTAATTTGAAATGTATCTTAAGATAAGTTATGCAATAATACATTTTTTTTAATTGCTAGACAAATTGTACAATTTTAATTAAATTTGCTAAAAATATTTAAAACTATGATTCAAAGAGTTCAATCCCTTTTTTTTATCTTTTCATGCATATGTTCAATAGCTATTATATATAACTTTCCTGTTTTGCAGAATGAAACATCTAGTTTCTTATTAAAAGATCATTTTTCATATTCTAGATTATGCATTTTTTTATCTGCTTTACTTTCACTATTTGCTGTTTTTCAGTTTAGGAATAGAAAGAGACAGCAACTAATTGCTTCTTTTGCACGTCTAATGATTACCATTAGTTTTTTTATTCTTATTTTCTTTCATAAAGCTGAAAATCATATCGGAATTGGTATGATATTACTTATTATTCCTTTTATTACTTTAATCGTTGCTAATTTTTTTATCAAAAAAGATGAAGAGCTGGTAAAGTCAGCTGATAGGATTCGTTAATTTCTTGTTCTAGGAAATTCAATAATATTTAGATTTTTAACTTTTTCATCTTCAATGATAAAGCTTAGAATTGTTTTTACTTTATGTATACCATAATCTCCTATAGCACCTGGATTCATATGCAATAAATTATTTTTTTTATCATAGATAACTTTTAAGATATGTGAGTGTCCACTTATAAAAATGTCTGGATTTGCTTGTTCTATTATTGGAAATATTTTTTTTGAGTATCTTCCAGGATATCCACCTATATGTGACATCATGACTTTCATACCTTCACATTTGAAGTATAAGTTCTCTTTAAATTCAGATCTAATTATATGATTGTCAATATTTCCCCATACTGCTCTTACTTTTGCATACAAACGTAATTGATCAATAATTTTAATATCACCTATATCACCAGCGTGCCATATCTCATCTGCATTTTGAAAATGTTTAGTAAATCTCTTGTCTAATGAATTATGAGTGTCAGATAATAAAATTATCTTCTTCATTACTTAACTACTGTAACAGTTCCAGTGTATATAAAAATTCGACTATTGTAATCAGTTACAGTGATAGAGTAGGGGTAAGTGCCATTATTGACTAGATTTCCGTTTATTTTTCCTCCCCAAATTTTATTATCTTCATTATAAATCATACCACCCCATCTGTCAAATATTTTAATATTATATGAGCTACTTCCTAATATAGATGGCATGAATACATCATTATCACCATC
>ENA-ORDA01001683-ORDA01001683.1-marine-metagenome-genome-assembly--contig:-NODE-1683-length-18159-cov-3.209988_pt1 | contig 18159 bp, 16 predicted proteins | sample MGYA00237778_ERZ508506 | MGnify/ENA primary metagenome ERZ508506 (study PRJEB26177, sample SAMN06267891) | marine metagenome | isolation source: Monterey Bay, California, USA | place: Pacific...
TTTTTCCATAATGAAGAAACTCCCCAATGAATAGAATGTGGTACAGCAATAGAAATTAATAAATCGTACACAATATTTTCTTTTAATTGCTTTTTTAGCGCCTTTCTTACTAGAAAATAAAACTCTAAATTTGGATAATATAAGAACAGTTGTGCCGCTCTTCGTATAAATCTCTTACATAAAATAGCTCTAGCATTTCCTTTTATTTCTGGGGTTTTCCAACTAGGTTTTCCTAAATCAACAATAGATAAATTATGTTTTACTTCAAATTCATTGTGTATCTCTAATTTGGGAGTTAATACGGTAACATCATGTCCTTGTTTCGCCAATTCTATTGCTAATTCAGTAGTACGAAATGAACGTGGTGTATTTGCGGGGTAAAAAAACTTAGATATTATTAATATTTTTTTCATTTTTACCTTTTTAACAATTTAGTAAAATGTGTAAAATTAAGCTTAACTATCGTTTTCATATATAATTGAAAATCTATTTTTATTATAGGTTTAACTATTAATCTAAAAGCAGGATAAATTGAAACTACCGAGTACAAACATAGTGTAAAACAAATCGCTTTTATGCTATACAGCGAGCCCAGATAGACAAATATAGGGAGAATAAAAAGTGATAAGAGATTCCAATAAAATTCTAAATGGGTTTTACCCGTTGCTACGACTAAGCATCCAACAGGGTTTCCTAGTGACCTGACATACATATAAAAACACAAAATTTGAACAATTGTTACAATACCAATAAAATCGCTACCGTACAAAATTATAACAACAGGGTACGCAAATATGCAAAGCATAGAATAAGCTCCGAAGTTAACCGAGCTGATAATATTTAATAATTTTAAATATGCTAGATTGAATTGTTTCTTATCATTTTGAATTTTTGCAAGTGCTGGTGAGGCCACTGTGGTAAAAATTGGGTTTATTATTGAAGTAGGCCTTAAAACCAATTGTTTTGCCAAACTATATCCCCCTAGCACCTCAGCACCTAATAGCTTTCCTATTAATAGCGTGTCTAAATCTCTGTTAAAATAGTTTATAATCTGCCCTCCTAACTGATAAATTCCAATTTTAAAAAAAGGTTTGATTTCTTTTAATCTAAAGTGAAACGTAAAACCTTTTTTAAGAATGCCGTCTGAAAAGTAAATGATATTAGAGAAAATAACACCAATTAAAGAGGAGTATACTAAGGAGTATACACCATAACCGTTAATTGCAAGATATATAGAAGAGATTAAAGAGATGATTGCTGCTACTATAGAAACTATTGAAATAAATTTAAACTCTAACTCTTTTTGTTTAATTGTTTGGTATTGTTTTCCAATGGCAGAAATAATGATAGTTAAACTCATTATTATTATTAAATCTCTTAGGCGTGGCTCTGTATAAAAATTTGCTATAAATGGACTCGAGATCATAACAAGCATCATTATTAAAATACTCATAAAAACATTCATCAAATATAAACTTGAATACTCATTTTTAGTAATGTTTTGTTTATGTATAATCGCTGTATTCAATCCCAGACTTACAAACATATTCATAAAACCTAAAACCACGTTAACAATAGCCATTAACCCAAAATCTCCTTTATCCAAATATCTGGTAAGAACAGACAGTTTAACTATTGCAAAAACAGTAATTACAATTTTATTTATGGTCGTCCACTTCGTACCAGAAATTGTTTTTTGTTTTAAACTCATTGTTTAATTGAAAATGATTTCTTTAAGGCTTCAATTATAACACTGCGGTCATAATATTTTTTTAAAGCTGCTCTATTAGCGGTTATTATTTCATTCTCAAGTATTTGCAAATCATTAACCGAATTTAAATCAGTTTCAATACAATAAATATTAATACCTAAGTTTTTAAAATGTTTTAGTAATGGTGATTTATGACTCAAGAAAACTTTACACCCCATATTTAATGCCGCAATTATATTACCACATGCTTGCTGCCTGTAATGATTCATGATAACAATGCCACAATCTATTTGTATTTTATTATATTCCTCAAAGGGAAGAAATTGATTTAAGGCAAAAAACTTATAGCCAAACGTATCTGCACCAATTTTAGAAATTACTTCGGCGTAATTATAATCTCCATAATTTAGTGGACAAACCATCTCATTATTAACTTCTAATCGCTTTAAAATTTCAAATACTTCAAGAAAACTTAAAAGTGAAACGTTTAAAAACATCGATCAGATATACTCTTTACTTTACGATAAATACAACAAATGTATTTGGATTGGGAACAATAGGGGGCTTTTCAAGTACAATCTAGAATCAGAAAAATTCAATTTAATCAACGAAGAGTTAAATTTTGAAACTGGAACTGTATTTTCAATTCAAAAAGTTTCACAAAATGATTTGTGGTTAGGAACTTATTTAGGCTTGTGGAAGTTGGATATTGCGAAAGGATTGATCAGGAAATATGATAATGCTGATGGATTGAATATAGAAACTTTTGGCTTTGGTGCCAGTGGTCGCAATGGCGGCTGGTGCATGGGGACTGCGCATGGGGTTGAGACGCTCCTCGCACGACCCGAAAGCCGAGGTTCGGGGTTGGCACTCGCGCGCGCCATGCAGGCGACGGTTGATGAAATCGGGCAGGTGACCAAAACCCTCGACATTGATTGCCATTTCAAAAAAGGCGGCAACTTAACCGTTGCGACCCAAGCCTTTCACGTGCCGCAGTTACAAGCAGAACTTCAGCACCTTCGGGAACTTGGATTTTCAGAAGATGATTATGCTTGGTTACCGGCAGGCGAGGCTCAGCAGCGGGTTCAGACGCAGCAGAACTTTGGCGCACTGTTTACCCCTCACTGCGCGGCAATTCACCCCGCCCGACTGGTTCGCGGCCTTGCGGCATCCCTCGCAGCTCGGGGCGTTGAATGCGTGGCATCGACTCGGGTGACTGAAATCAAGTCGGGTCTTGTGAAGACCGATCGCGGGGAGGTTCGCGCAAAAAACATTTTAAGAGCGACAGAAGGTTATACCGGAACTATTAAAGGCCAGCAGCGCCGCGTACTACCGATCTACTCGATGATGGTCGCAACCGAGCCCCTACCGAGCGCGGTCTGGCAGCAGATTGGGCTTTCTAATCGAGAGACCTTTGGGGATCCTCGTCGCGTTGTGATCTATGGGCAGCGAACCCAAGATGACCGCTTGGCTTTCGGTGGCCGTGCCGGTTATTTCTATGGTTCAAAAATCAAACACCGGATTGCACTGGATGATGCGGGTCCACGGGCGGTGGCGGCGACGCTTCGCCAACTGTTCCCGGTTCTCAATGACTATCAGATAACCCATGGCTGGGGCGGGCCACTGGGCGTCAACCGGCATTGGCGACCTTGCGTATCCTTTGATGCTAAAACGGGCATCGGTGCGGCCGGTGGGTATGTTGGTGAAGGTGTTGCAGCCGCCAACTTGGCTGCTCGAATACTGGCTGATTTAGTGCTCAATCGAGCAACCGAGATCACGCAACTGCCTTGGGTCAATGACCATGCCCGAGGGTGGGAGATAGAGCCGATTCGGTATTTCGGCGCCAAGACGCTGCAGTTTTGTGCGGAACGAGCGGATGCGCAAGAAGCGCGCCTTGGCAAACCTGCAGGGCTTTGGGCGACAGTGTTTGATGCTGTTGTTGATTAGCGCCGCGGCAAAGCGGTTGCTGGCATCATCCATCAGTATCGTTTTAGGACTGTTAATAGACACGAATAAACTGGAGGGTAGCGCATGTTAGATCTACATTATTGGCCAACGCCAAATGGCAAGAAGGTCACCATTCAGCTCGAAGAGTGTGGGCTCGATTACCAAGTGGTGCCCTGTAATATCGGTCAAGGGGATCAATTCACGGACGATTTTTTGGCGATTAATCCCAATAACCGCATGCCGACCCTAGTCGATCACGCGCCGGAGGATGGTCAAGGCCCGCTTAGTGTTTTCGAGTCTGGCGCAATGATGCTCTATCTCGCAGAAAAAACGGGGCAGTTTATGCCGAAAGATCCTCGCGGCAAGTTTGCCGTTGTGCAGTGGGTGATGTGGCAAATGGCCAATCAAGGCCCTAAAACGGGCGAATGTGGGCACTTCAGGCGCTTAGGGGAAAGCGAGGGCGATCAAAGTTATGCCATCACGCGGTTTACGGATGAGGTGAACCGGTTCTACGGCGTTATGAATAACCAATTGTATCGCCAGCCCTATCTTTGCGGCGATGATTACACCATCGCGGACATGATTTGTTATCCCTGGTGCGTCAATTGGGCGGGTCAAGGTCAGGATATAAACGACTTCAAATATTTTAAACGTTGGTTCGAGGCGCTTTCAGAGCGCCCCGGGGTGCAGCGTGGCATGGCCGTTGGCGAAACGCTTCGAAATGACCCGGCCGCGCTGTCGAGTGATGAGCGCGCGGCGCTCAAGGCGATGCTCTATAACCAGCGCGCACGCCCTGCCCCGGAAACGGGCGGTTTGTTGTAGAGTCCTACTCGAAGGTCTGCTCGGTCCACCAGGGGAAGTACTCGGGCATGTCGCTTGAGACTTTTCCTGGAAACACCGGCGGCCGTTTTTCAAGGAAAGATTCGACACCTTCGATCGCATCGGCGGATTTGCCGCGATGATAGATGCCGCGCGAATCAATTTTATGCGCCTGCATGGGATGGTCTGCGCCCAACATTTTCCACATCATGTGTCGGATCAAAGCGACAGAGACTGGCGACGTTGACTCTGCGAATTCATGCGCTAGATCAACGGCTGCGGGCAGCAAGTCTGCAGGCTTGTGGACACTTCTGACCAAGCCGCCGTGCAAGGCTTCCTCAGCATTGAAGACCCGGCCGGAAAAGGTCCATTCCAGAGCTTGTTGGATCCCGACGATTTTAGGCAGGAACCAGCTGGAGCAGGCTTCTGGCACCACGGCGCGCTTCGAAAATACGAAACCGTAGCGGGCGTTTTCAGAGGCAAGCCGGACATCCATTGCACATTGCATGGTGGCGCCAACTCCGACAGCGGGACCGTTACAGGCTGAAATGATTGGTTTGAGGGATTCGAAAATCCGCAAGGTGAGAACCCCACCACCATCGCGCTTTAAGCCGCCATCCCGGCCTGGGGCATCATTGTTAAAAGTGTTACCGCCACCTGAGAGGTCAGCGCCGGCGCAGAAGCCGCGCCCGGCACCTGTAAAGATAATCGCTCTAACCTCATCATCGGCATCCGCCGCATCAAGGGCTTTAATGATTTCTGCTTGCATTAAGGCAGTATAGGCGTTGAGTTTATCTGGGCGATTGAGCGTGATCGTCAAAACCGGACCATTTTTTTCATAGAGAATCTGTTCAAAATCCATGTTATTTCCTAGCTGTAGTGGTGAATGAAGTCTGTAAAAAGTGCGCGCTGGGCATGCGAGCCGCCAATTTGGTGCAGTTCTGGCGTAAGGCTCATAAGCTGATCCACGCCGCGTTCGGTGGATCCCTGGACCAGGTCTACAAGGGCCCTGGCCGTCTCTAAACCGACAGCGTGACAAATTCTACCCTGCTCTTGCGGCTGTTGCGCCCAGTGTTGGAGATTGCTCAGGGCCGCCTCGATGATGCCCTGATCACCATTTTTGACGGCGACCATAACGTAGTGCAGGGCGATGAAAACGAGTTCTTGATCCTCTGCGCGATGATAAAAGGGCCTGAGCATCTCCCATCGCTCACCGAGATCGAGGCCCTTCATTTCCAATCGCCAGAGTAGGCTTGCGGCATTGCAGACATCGAGATAAAAGTCGTCCTTTAAGCAGTCTACTAGGGCCTCATCAAAAAGTGTTAAGGCCTGCTCGGCTTGACCAGAATCGATCAACATCAACGCTTTATGCCAAATCAAATGATTCGAAAAGTTGTTAGTCTGAGCCCAACTTGGGAGGCAATTATCGATCCAACTAATGCCTGCCTTAAAGTCCCCTTGCATTTGATGGACATGCGCAACGGCATGGGCTGCCCACATATCCAAGGGCTCGGCTGCGACCGCCGCCTGCCCGCAAGCAAGCGCTTGGTCATAGTCACCGCACTCCTCGAATCCAAAGGCCTGCATGCCAACAATAAAACTGCGCCAAGGATGGTCTTGCGGCCAGTGCGGTAGGCTGTCTTGAATGGCGGCGAGCATGGCGTGCGCGTCGCCGCGATAAAAGTGTAGATGGTTAGAAGCTTTGAGCGCGATCAGGTCCGTCGGATCTGCCGCTAAGATCTCGCCTAATATGGCGCTGGTTTTGTCGGTGTCATTGCGCTGCCAAGCCTTTAAGGCGGCGACGTGTGCTTGCTCTCGAGCATTGCCCGCCGTTTGCTGGGCTGCGTGCAGACTTTGCTCAAGCGGTTGAGAAAACCGCGGATCGCTCGCCATTTTTAATTGGTATCCTCGAAACAAATGCCCCAGAGCGAAGTCTGGATCATTGGCTTGGATGCCTTCCAGGGTCGACAGGGTCTGCGTGCTGTATCGAAGATATTGATCAATCACGCCATCAAAGGCGGTAAGTGTTGCAGGGTCATGGCTGGAGCAAGGCATGAGTTGATTAATGATGGCCATGTGATTGTCCGTAACGTTGAGGTTGCTGTTTTAAATACTCGGTTTCTTGCGGGCTGGTGGCGCGGTTAAGGATGTCATTTCGGTGCGGGAAACGCCCAAATCGTTCAATGATTAAAGCGTGCTCATGAAAGGAGTTCAAGAAGCCTTGAAATAGGGGCAACCAACAGGATGAAACTTGCTGGGTTAGGGTTTCGAGCTTTAAAATGCCGATGCGTTGCGCTGATCGATTCTCTGAATGATGGTACGGATGGAGCGCAAAAAGTTGTTCGACGGGATGAAGGTCAACCACCGTCTCTGCGTCATACAACTGGCAGCTAAAAATTAATGCCAGCGGGTCGAAGGCGAAGGCCTTGGGCGTGCCGCGATACAGGTGCCTTGAAAATTGATCAAGCAGTATGATCCGAGCCAGAATCTCACGATCGGTGAGTCTGTCGCCAATTTCTGCAGCCGCTGCTGAGGCGTGCATTGCTTTAAACTGCGCTGCAATGAGTCGGTCCAGGGCGGCGCCACCACGATACCAGCGCTGCTTTGCTCGCTGGATAGAGTTAGGCTGATGAACGGCGTCGTCGAACCAAAAGTATAGGATGGCCTCACTATCAATCGATTTCGTAACCAACCTCACCGTCCTTTAGACCAAGATAGGGTCTTAAGTAATGCACGCAAATGTAGAGCGGAATGGTATCGAGTAGCGCAACCGTGAGTTTGAACAAATAGTTCCCTGCCATCAGGCTGAATAACGTGGCAAGGGTCATTGCCCCAGCGAGGAACTGAGCGCCAAAGGTGACGGCGACGACCATGAAGGAATCAACGCCTTGGCTAATCACCGTGCTGCCATTATTGCGTAACCAAAGATGCTTGCCTTTCGTTAAATTCTTCCAAAAATGAAATAGGAATACATCGCAATACTGCGCGGCAAAATAAGCCAGCATTGACGCGAGTACCGCGCCTGACGTGGTGGCATAGAGCAGGCTAAAAAGCTCAATCTCGCCGGTAACACTGTCGCCGTTGGGCAGTCCAACCGGCTCTGCGAGCATGAGCGTTTGCCAGGGTGCTTGGATCTCGGCTGCCGGTAGCGCATTGCCTAACCACATGAAGCCCAAAATGAAAAAGTTTAGGCAGAGCCCAAAGGTCACTAAAAAGTTCGCACGACGCCTGCCATAAAGCTCGCTGACCAAGTCGGTACATAAAAAAGTGATGGGATAGGGTAGAACGCCAACCGCCAGCGTCCAGGGCCCAAGTTCTATAAACCGGGTAATGCCAAGCAGGTTGAGCATGGTCATGGCACATAAAAATATGCCTGATAGAATGAGAAAGACCCGTTCTCGTCGAATGAGTAGGGTGGTCTTCGTTGGCTGCATACTGACGACCTCCTTAAAGGTACGCGGTTTATTAGGATTCGATTTGACCCAAATTGCCGTGAAGGACTGCGCCGTTAATAATTGGATTCTCGGCTGAAAAAAACAATAAATCCGCAATTTCTGTCGGCTCAATCAGTCGACCGAAGGCGCTGCCGCCAGCGATGCTGTTTAAAATTGCAGAGTCCTGCCCAACATGGGCTCGAAGCATTTCAGTGTCTGTAAACCCAGGGCAGATGCAGGCAGTGTGAATTTTAAGGCCGGCAAGGTCTTGGCAGGTCGCGCGCATCATGCCAAGCATGGCATGCTTGCTGGTGACATAGGTGAACGAATTGGCGACCGCTTTCTCGGACAACGTTGAGCCAACATACAAAATGGCGCTACCGGCAGACATTACTGGGAGAAACATTCGATTGAGCCGTTGTGGGGCGGTGACATTGAGCGCCAAAATATCGGCCAGGGCCTCGCCACTGGTTTCTTGTAGAGATCCAGAAGCGAGCTTGGCCGCATTGTGGATCAGAATTAATTTTTCAGGAGACGCTATTTGAGGTAACAATTTGGCGGTGATTACGGCTTCAAAATCGGCGCTCGATAGATCAATGGCGATGTCTGTAATGCCTGGTGTCGCGGCCGCAGATCGCGAAACGTTAAAGACCTGATAGCCTGCGGCTAGGAATTTGAGCGCGGTCGCATGGCCGATTCCCTTGCTCGCGCCAGTGATCACAACGGTATTCATTTAGCCCTCCATTGTGCGCACCCATCCTGTCCCGGACTGGATGACACTTTAACGGTAATCTCGGTGACACCATGCACCATAATTTCTGGGAGTTGAAGAATCTTTTCTAAGAAGTAATGGGAGAACTCTTCAACCGTTGTGTTGGCAACGGGGAGCACTAAAACATCTCTCGGCAAAAAAGGAATCCGCTCGCCATTGAATACTGCGACGGTGTAACCCGCATCTTCGGTGATCAAAAGAAACGGAGAATGTGCCGGCAGTAACATTTTCTCATCAATTTCATCACACAAGGCGCGCATTGTTTTTTTGATGATGGCGTAGTCAAACATCAGTCCGGTGTCGTCAACGGGCGCTGTCACTGAGCAGGCGAGTTGGAAGTTATGCCCGTGGAGGTCTTCCCGCTCTGTTGCGCTAAAAATCGTAAAATGTGCAGCGGAAAAATTCATTGCTTGCTTTGCTACGTCAATCCGCGCAAGCCTTGCTGGTCTAGCCATGTTCGTGCCTCTTATTTGAGCCAAGAGTGTATCGCAGTCCCACCGAGGGCGCGACCGCTCTGGTCAATGCAAAGGCTTTCTGAGAGACTCAAGACAGATCAAGAAATTTGGAGAAATCATGCCGCGACTCAGCCAACTCAGCCGTTCGATCGAAGGAAAAGTAGCCATTATTACGGGTGCCGGGAGTGGCATGGGGCGTGCCACAGCGCACCTGTTTGCAGATGAAGGCGCGCAGGTTGCGCTAATCGATGTGAATGAGGCGAGTTTGCTCGCGGTGCAAGATGAACTGAGCCAGGCCGGGTATGTAAGCCGGGCATGGGTACTTGATTTGTTGGATCGAGATGCGATTCAGACGGTTGTGGCGGACATTGCGTCCCACTTTGGCAGGATCGATATTCTAATTAATAATGCGGGAATCTCGATTCCCGCCCCCTTAGATTCAGATCACTATATTGAGGCGTGGGATAAGGTTGTTGGGGTATTGCTAACAGCACAAACGTTGATGGTTCGGGCCGCGCTGCCGCACCTTCGTGCGTCGAATGAGGGCCGGGTCGTGAACATCGCATCGACAGAAGGGCTCGGTGCAACCAAATATGGTGGGCCGTACACCGCGGCGAAAACGGGCGTTATAGGATTAACCCGGTCCATGGCGATTGAATTTGGGCGTGAGGGGATCACGGTCAATTGTGTCTGTCCCGGGCCGATCAATACCGGTATGACCCAAGGGATCAATGAGGAGCATAAAGTTATTTTTGCCAAACGGCGGACCGCTATCGGTCGCTATGGTGAGCCTGAAGAAGTGGCCCATGCAACACTAAGTCTCGTGCTGCCTGCGATGCGCTATGTCACTGGGGTGGTGCTGCCCGCGGATGGCGGCTTGACCATCAAGAACGCCTGACCACGGTCAGGAAACGCGCATAGGTTCGCCCGCAAGCGTTGTGTTTGGCGCAGAGCCTTTGCCGTGCTGTCGGTCGGTTCTACTGGGCTAAGCCAGAAGGCGCTCGGGCACCTCGATGTGCTTCATTCGAAGGTACTCCCCAAAAGATTTTGCTTGGCCATCAATCCGGTTATTCGATGACACCCCATCTTTTAAAATACCTTTGATGTAAAAGTTGAGCGATCTAAGGTTTGGCAGCTCGTAGCGTTCAATATTGTATTGCGCAACATCGGGACACAATTGCTTCAAGCGCTCAACGGTTAGGTATTCGTGCAGAAACGCGAAGCTCTCGTCGGTTTTGGCCCAGACCCCACAGTTTGCGCAGCCGCCCTTATCGCCCGACCGAGTACCAAACAAGCGGCCAAAGACGGTGGTTGTTTTGGATCCACCTGGCACAGGCGCTCGCTGAGCGGGGGGTTGCTGGTAGGATTGCTCCGGCAAACCAAGACGCTGGGTGGGCAGTACTTCGATGGTTTGGCCGTCAATATGCAAAAATTCCGTGATTTTCTGGCTATCAATCAGCGCAGGCCAATAGACAATGGTGGCCGCGCCGCCGCCCATACTGTTACCGCGCCCGGTATTACCCGGAACGGTCGCTAAGGCAAGCTCAGTGATTTTGGCTTGAAAGAGCCGACCGACTTTTTTAGGATCCGATGACAGGCAGGTAATGCGCAAAGCCGCATGGGCTTCTTCATTGCTGTTTGGGTTCTCTTTATCCGATCGAATCAGCTGTACCTCAACGTCATCAAACTGATCTCGACCGCCTAAGTTGTGAAAAATTTGGTCAAGATAAAGCTCGGCTTTTTTCTCGATGTCTAGGCCAGTCAGTAAAATTTCAACGCCATTTCTAAATTGTCCCTTGGTGTTGATGCAGACCTTGTGGGTTGGTGGTGGGCTGCTGCCGCGGCAACCCGATACCCGGACCCGGTGCGGACCGATATCCTCAATTTTTAATGTATCAAAGTGCGCGATCACATCCGGGTTGTAATAGGCAGGCGTTGAGATTTCATACAGAAGCTGGGCGGTGATGGTGCCCGATGAGATAAGGCCGCCAGTGTTGTCATGCTTGGTGATGACAAAACTGCCGTCGGATGCGATTTCGGCAATCGGGTAACCGACATTGCGGAAACTTGGCACTTCCTCAATAAAAGAATAATTGCCGCCGCAGCATTGGGCCCCGCATTCAATGATATGCCCGGCTGTCAGGGCACCCGCTAAGGCATCATAGTCATTGCGTTGCCAGTTGAACTTCCAAGCGGCGGGACCAATCACGACAGCCGCGTCGGTTACGCGCGGACAAATGACGATATCGGCGCCGAGATCTAAGGCCTCTTTAATCGACCAAGCGCCAAAATACGTGTTCGCGGTCACCACTTCATTACCACATTCACTAAGTGATTTTCCCTGATCGATATTGATGAAGGCTTCGCCGCCGGCTTGCAGTGCAGCAAGGTTGGGCATCAGGTCATCGCCATCTATATAGGCGACCTTTGCCTGCAAGCCTTGGGCTTTGAGCACTTTTTCGACCTCTTCGGTTAGCCCAGCCGGGTTGAGTCCGCCCGCATTGGTCACGATTTTGATGCCGCGAGCGAGGCACGCGGCGACGACTTCTTCGAACTGCTTTAAAAAGGTGCCGACGTAACCTAGGTGCGCGCCGCGTTGCTCGCGTTGATCGTACAGAATCTTCATTGTCAGCTCGGCTAAATAGTCGCCGGTCAGAACATCAATTGGACCCCCTTCAACCATCTCAATCGCGGCCTTTAACCGATCGCCGTAAAAGCCGCTGCAGTTACCAATTCTGATGATGTCGCTCATAGGATGCTCCAATGCTGTGCTGTGCTGTGATCTGGCTAAGGGCTTGGGTTAAGAGTGTTCGATCCAGTTGGGGCTGCGTTTTTCTCGAAAGGCGGCCATGCCCTCGGCACCTTCCTCGGACTGAAACATGCTGACGCTCCAGCGTTGCGTTTGTGCAAAGGCCTCATCTCGATCCCAAGCACTAACCGCCCGAACCAAACGTTTACATTCTTTAACAGCCACTGGACCGCCTAAGTTAATCATCGCGACTTCTTCCTCGACGGCTTTAACCAGTTCTGCATGAGTTACGGCGCGATGCGCCAGCCCCATGGATACCGCATCACGTCCGCTAAAGCGTTCGCCCGTTAAAAAAAGTTTCATGCCATGATGGGGGCCCAATTTCGGTAGACAAACCACGCTGATCACAGCTGGAATAACCCCAATTCGGACCTCAGAAAAACTGCATTGAATATCATCGACCGTAATCACAATGTCGGCAGCACCAATGAGGCCTAGGCCCCCTGCAAAGGCGGCGCCGTTTACGGCGGCGATCACCGGTTTAGGGCTCTCTTGAATCGCAATAAGGACGTCCGCATAAGGCACGGACGCCTCACCAGAGATGGTGGCCCCTGGGGGGCTTTTTAAATCGGCGCCGGCGCAAAAAGCTGTGCCCGCGCCAGTGATGACAATGCACCGCACAGCGTCATCTGCGTTGGCTGCTTGGAGGTGCTGATATAACTCGTTTACCAACGCCGCGGAAAGCGCGTTTCGGTTCTCGGGTCGGTTCAATGTGATCCAAGCTGCGCCTTGCCGCGTCTCCAGGCGTGTTGCGGTTTGAGGGTTCATGAGGCGTCTCCTGGTGTATCACGATCTTTCATCTCAATAAGCAACTCGCCATTGGCGACTTGATCACCTTCGATGACTTTGACACTGGCAATTTCGCCATCGCGTGGCGCGATGATTTGATGCTCCATTTTCATGGCTTCCAAAATCAGGAGCGTGTCGCCTTTTGAAACCTTCGCATTGTCGGTGGTCTTGATCGCCAAAACTTTGCCTGGCATTGGAGCGGTCAGGCCTCCGCTGAGGCCGTCCATATCTTTCCTCGGGAATCGTGGCTTGCGCTGCAAGGTGATGTCGCCATCAGGGCCATGAATCAGTAGCTCATCACCGCTCGCATTGACCAGAAACCGTAATCGCTGGGCGTCAATGCGGCAATCCACGATGCCCTCGCCAGCTTGATAAACTTGGCAGTGGTAGGACTCATCATTAATGCTGAAACGCAAGGTTTGATCCCGCTCAGTTCGATATTCAAGATCGAGTTCGACGGCTCGGTACTTAAATGAAACCCGTTGTGGTGGCAGGTGCGAATTGCGCCAGCCTCTGGGAATGCCTTTTAGAACCTTTGCTTGCCGCTGACGTTGAGCGCGTAATTCGATTGCCGCGGCAATGGCGGCGTGCTGTAAATGCTCGTTGGCAACGATGGTCTCTCGTGCGGGATTAACGCGCTCAATGAAGTCCGTTGTGGTGTCGCCGTCCAGAAAGGCCTGCGTTCTGAGGGTTGCGACCAAAAAATCTCGATTGGTGGTTAGTCCCTGAATGCGGGTCGTTTCCAATACTCGGGCTAGACGTGAGATCGCTTCGGCTCGGGTTTTAGCATGAACAATGACTTTCGCGATCATCGGGTCAAATTGCGTTCCAATAATGCTGCCAGTTTCAATGCCTGAATCAAATCGGGCTTTGGCAACGGTTGAGGGTTGCCAGGCTTTGATAGTGCCCGGTGCGGGGAGAAAGTCGCGCGCAGGATTCTCTGCGTAAATTCTCGCTTCGATCGCATGACCGGAAATACTGAGATCCTCCTGGCTGAATTCAAGGGCATGGCCCTCAGCAACCCGAATTTGCTCGCGGACAAGATCCAGGCCAGTGATTTCTTCGGTGATGGGATGTTCCACCTGCAGCCGCGTATTGACCTCCAGAAAGAAAAATTCTTCACCCGAAAGTAAGAATTCGACCGTGCCGGCAGAGTAGTAACCTATCGCTTTGGCCGCTGCAACCGCTGCATCCCCCATGGCGGCCCGAATGGTTTCTGTTACCGCTGGAGAGGGCGCTTCTTCGATTATTTTTTGATGGCGTCTTTGGATGGAGCATTCGCGCTCAAAGCAATGCACGACATGGCCCAACTGGTCTCCCAGGATCTGGATTTCAACGTGCCGAGATGTGCTCAGCCATCGTTCTAAGAAAACGGTATCATCGCCAAATGCAGAGCCAGCCTCTCGTTGCGCGGAGGTGACTGCCGCTTCAAGCGCCTCTGGGGTTTCAACCACGCGCATTCCGCGCCCGCCTCCGCCGGCAGACGCTTTAACCAGAACGGGATAGCCAATGCTTTCGCCAGCGGCTGCTAAGTCTTCAGCGCCTGTCAGAGCAATGGCCGGCAGGGTCGGCACGCCGGCTGCTTGCATGCGTGCTTTTGCGGAAAGTTTGTCGCCCATCTGATCGATCGCAGTGGTCGATGGCCCGATAAAAATCATGCCGGATGCCTGAACGGCTTGAGCGAAGCCCGTATTCTCGGAGAGAAAGCCGTAGCCCGGGTGGAGGGCGTCAGCGCCGCTCACGCGGCAGGCCTCTAGCACTTGCTCGGTATCGAGGTAGGTTTCAGCTGGGGTGGTCCCTGTTAAAGCGATGGCGATGTCCGCCTCCAGCACAAACGGGGCAAAGGCGTCCGTTTCAGAATAGATCGCAACCGTTGCAATGCCCATATCCTTCGCCGTTCGAATAATGCGGCGGGCAATTTCGCCCCGATTCGCGATCAGAATTTTTCGTATTGGGGTTACATTCGCCATGTGCCGAACTCCTTAGTGCCTTGGATCGTATTGTTATGGCAGGTCGATAGGGTGATGCCGATCACATCTCGGGTGTCGCGTGGATCAATCATGCCATCGTCCGTCACTCGGGAGGTAGCGTAGAGCCCTTTTGAGCGTTCCTCCGCCCAGTATTCCGCGACTTCGGCGCGGGCGGCGTCAGCGGCTTCGTCGAACGCAATGCCACGTCGCTCCGAGGAGGCGCGGCCGATGATGCTCATCACGCCAGCCATTTGCTTGGGCCCCATTACGGCGATCTTGGCGCTGGGCCAAATAAAGGTGAACCGCGTGCCAAAGGCGCGACCACTCATGCCGTAGTTTCCTGCGCCGTAGGATGCGCCGACGATTATGCTGATGTGCGGCACCGTTGAATTTGAAACGGCATTGATCATTTTCGAGCCGTTCTTGGTAATGCCCCCTTGTTCGAATTCCGTGCCGACAATATAACCGGTGATATTGTGTAGGAAAACAAGGGGTGTATGGATCTGGTTACACAATTGAATAAACTGCGCGGCTTTTTCCGCTGACTCCGAAAACAAAGCGCCGTTGTTGCCGAGGATGCCCACTGGGTAGCCGTGAATTCGACTCCAGCCGCAGACCAGGGTAGGCCCGTATAGCGGTTTGAACTCTTCGAATTCCGAGCCATCGGTAATTCGATTGATAACTTCTCGGATATCGAAGGGGGTCTTGAGATCCTTCGAAACTAAACCGAGTAAATCTTCTGCGTCCTGGATAGGCGGTGGCGCATCTGGCGCGGGGTTCGGGCCTAACTTCTGCCAGTTGAGGTGCGCCACGACCTCTCGGCAGATTCGAATGCCGTCGTGTTCGTCATCGGCTAAATAGTCGCCCAGGCCGGAGATCGTCGTGTGCATGTCGGCGCCGCCCAGACTCTCCTCATCGGCATCTTCGCCGGTCGCCATCTTAACGAGGGGCGGGCCGCCGAGAAAAACCTTTGATTGTTTTTTGATGAGGATATTGTAATCACTCATGCCAGGTTGATAGGCGCCGCCCGCGGTCGAGGCGCCGAAGACGACTGAGATGGTGGGTATTCGGAGTTTTGACAGTTCGCTGATTTCATAAAACAATCGGCCCGATTCTGCAAAGTGATCGATACCGCGCCGGATGGCGGCTTCAGGGTCCTCGCCCGAATCACCTCTTAAGTCCGCCCCCGCAGATTCAACCAGTTGAATGTAGGGCAGGCGGTTTTCCCGTGCAATTTCGAGCCCTCGCATCAATTTTTTCTGGTTAAAGTCGTTGAACGCGCCGGCCCGAACGGAGGGATCATGACCTAGGATTAGGCACTCTATGCCAGAGACCACGCCGATACCTACGATGAAGCCAGAGCCGACCGAAACATTGGAACGCCAACCGGCAAGCGGGCTGATTTCTAGGAAGGGGGCATCTTCGTCCAGGACCAACGCGATTCGTTCGCGCACCGGTTGCTTGTTCCGGGAACTCAAGCGATTCATTGCCTCGACGCCCCCACCTGCCTCGACCTCCGCATGAAGGTCTTCAAGTTGGGCAAGCATCGCCATCATGTCTTGGCTGTTTTTTTGAAACTGCTCCGACCTTCGGTCAACCTTTGTTTCTAGAGCGGTCATTGTTTCTCCTTTCACTTTTTTAGGTCTGCGGTTAGCCTCAGATTCACAGTGCTTGGGTGCCTGCTGGGTCTTTTACGCACGCAGATTTGTTTCACCAGACAGTATCAAACTTCGCGCGCGAGGACATTGATTTTGGAAAACATTTAAGCGACCTTTGCGTTCGGCGGCAGCGGTGCTGGATTGGGTCATAATCGTTGGTCGTGATCTCGAGCCGCCAGCAAAAACGTGTGAACAGACCCGAGTACTTTGTTATGGTCGTGGGAGCCGGACTGGATCCAAGGCAAGGCCTGTATCAATATAGGGCCAAGGCAATGCGTATTGCCGGTAACGAACGAAAGAGGGAGCATAAAGGTATGCCGCATTGGCAAAATTGGTCCGGTAAGCAGCGCAGTAAAGTTGATGCGATTCACTTTGCCCGCAGTGTTGACGATATTGCCGCCGTTGTAACCCAGCTGTCAGAAACGCCCGGAAAACGGTTGCGCGTTGCAGGGGCCGGCCACAGTCATGCGCCGCTCGTGGTGGGCGCGGATCAAGTGCTGGATATCTCGGGTTTGTCAGGGGTCATTGCAACCGATGTCGCCCATCAGCGCGCCAAGATTTGGGGCGGCACACCGATCTACATGCTTGGGAGAACACTTCATGATCAGGGCCTTGCGCTTCGCAATCAGGGTGATATTGATCGGCAATTTTTAGCCGGTGCCTGCGCGACCGGAACCCATGGATCCGGTAGTCAATTACAAAACTTGTCGGCATCGATTGAGTCCATGACGCTTGTTGATGGCGTAGGACAGGTTCGAGCGTGTTCTAAGGCAACACTCGGCGATGATTTTGAGGCCTTAAAGGTTGGATTGGGCGCCTTCGGTGTGGTGACCGAGATTGAGATCAATTTAAGGCCGGCCTTTAAGCTCCGTGAGCAAAGCAACGCGTTAAGTGGTGCTGAGGTGCTCGAAAATCTTGAGGCATTGCAGGCCGGTGGGGCGCGATTCGAATTCTTTTGGCAGCCGCGAAAAGATGCCGCGCTCGTCAAAACTCTCCAGGAAACCTCAGACCCGCCGGCTTATCCGATTGGCGAGGAGGGCGAGCGCTGCGGTTGGAACTTTGAAGTGTTGCCGAACCATCGACCGCATCTGCATACGGAAATGGAATATTCGGTCGCAGCAGAGGATGGCCCGAAGTGTTTCGCTGAAATCCGTGATTTGCTCTTGCATCGATTTACAGACGTGCAGTGGCCCGTGGAATACCGCACTTTGGCCCGCGACGACAGTTGGCTATCCAATGCTTTTGAACGAGAGACAGTCACAATTTCGGTTCATGAGGATGTGCGCAATGACGAGCGTGGCTATTATGAAGCTTGTGAAGCGATCTTCAAAAAATACCAAGGGCGACCGCATTGGGGCAAAGTGCACTACGGGCAAGGCGCTGATTTCCTGGCGCAGTATCCCCGGTGGCTTGATTGGTGGCGTCTTCGAGACACGTTTGACCCATCCGGGTGCTTCCTCAATGATTTTTTGACGAGCGTTAGACCGCCACAGGCGCCTTAGCCATGACACAGGCCTGGGTTCGAGGTGGCTTTTTGCCCGCGCAGTTTAAGTCGGTCAGTCAGCAGTAAGCCTGCGAAGATGAAGAGCCTTACCCGAGGCGGACGGGTTACAACAAGACGATTGTCTTAACCTGTCCCGTGTTATGGTTTTATAACTTAGAAATTTAAGGAGTCACTCCGTTGAGTTTACCTGTTTTATATGGGACCGCTGGCTCTCGCGCTTTTCGCTCTATTTGGGCTGCCGAGGAGATTAACCTCGCCTACGAGCATGTCCCAACGTCGTTTCGGGGCGAT
>ENA-ORDA01001690-ORDA01001690.1-marine-metagenome-genome-assembly--contig:-NODE-1690-length-18101-cov-17.325510_pt1 | contig 18101 bp, 16 predicted proteins | sample MGYA00237778_ERZ508506 | MGnify/ENA primary metagenome ERZ508506 (study PRJEB26177, sample SAMN06267891) | marine metagenome | isolation source: Monterey Bay, California, USA | place: Pacific...
ATGGAAATTTATAAGTTTTTAAGTGACCGTGTTAATTACTTGTGTGGACGTATGATGATGCATGAGCCTACCTGGGATGAAGTTATCGACTTTAGTAACAGACTAAAAACAGAGATGAGTGAACACAACTGGCGTGTGGAGTATGTGCCTATCTTTGAAGAGCTTAGTCACACAACACGTCCATATAATTATAAAAACCCAGCGCACAAAGAGTTCTTAGAGAAAACTAACTTAGAACAAGACATTAAATACAACGTGCCAGCAAAAGCAGAAGGCATGGGTAGTATGGAAGTATATGCTGACGGAACTGAACAACCTATTAATTGTAATAGATTAGTAGCAGAAAGTAAAAACTTCTTCAAAGGGTGGAAATGTTTGATACCAATGGAGAGTATTTTTATTAACTGTGAAGGACATATTGACATGGGTAGCTGTGGTGTTATGCCACGAGTAGGTAACTTGTATGATCCTGAACTAGAATTAGACTTGCCTGAAAGTGTAATTTGTCCTAAGTCACATTGTCATTGTGGCACAGACATTTATATTACAAAATACAAGGATAGAAATTATGAATCAACTCAACACTAAAACATACTGTGTATTGCCATATAATCATTTAAGTATAGATCCAGTTGGAAATATTCGTCCATGTTGTAATTATAATTTTCATGCGGAGCACTATCCTGGTAAACTAGGTGGCTGGGAGTTTAAGAATATTACAGATTGTGAAGGTGGATTACTTGACGCAGTACCACATCGTGAACTACGTAAAGATATTGAGTCAAATAAAAAACATGATTTTTGTAATAGATGTTGGACAGTAGAAGATAACGGTGGAGTTAGTTATAGACAAAACTGGAATGCAAAATTTAACGCTCAAGAACAATCTAAATTACATACAAACATAAACATTGAGTACTTAGAACTCACGCTAGGAAACAAGTGTAACATTCAGTGTAGAATGTGTAATCCTTGGTCAAGCAGCATGTGGGCTGATGATATAGTTAAGAATCCTGAACTTAATCATTGGGATGCTGAAATGAGTAGTAACAATTTTGAATGGTATGACCATCCGAATTTTGATAGAGTATTTGAGGAAATTATACCTACACTAAAGCACCTAAACATGCTAGGCGGAGAGCCACTATTTGTTCCCAAATATTACGAATTATTACAACGTATAATTGACAGCGGTCGAGCACCAGAGGTCACTATACAATTTAATACTAATATGTTAGCAGTACAAGATAAAGTATTTGACTTATGGAAACATTTTAAACAAGTTGGAATTAACATGAGTTGTGATGGTGTCAATGAAGTCAATGAGTATGTACGTTGGCCTGGTAAATGGAGTAAATGGGAGCGTAATTTACAAAAAGTAATTAATTGGCAAAAGCAAATGGCACCTGGGCAGTTTGTGCTACAAATACACAGCACAATGAGCAGTTTAACTTGGTTAGACTTAGCTAATTTATATGAGTACACTCAAACAATAGACATTTGGACCAAGCTGCCGTTTCTTATTGCTGTAAACCAACCTGCTTATATGGATGCTGTACACTTACCTGATGCTATTAAACAACAGGGGTATGATGCGGCATCCGCAGTATTAAACAATAGTAATGCTCTAGATTGGGAAAAAGCAAATAATCAAGCATTATTAGATCATGTCATGAATACTCCACGTGATCCAGATAAGTGGGAACAATTTATAGATCATACTAATAGACTTGACAAAGTAAGAAACCAAACTATACTCGACGTTATACCAGAATACAAGGAATACTGGCATTTTACCTAGTACTATACACCCACGGTCTATCGCAGAATCATACTTACTAAGAGATGAGTTATCAGAAATGATAGACAAAGATAAAAACATATTATTAATAGGTACTCCTTATCATTTGCCTAACGGACAAGTAGATGATGTAACTGTACCATTTGATCAAGTCAATTATTTTAAAAACTTTGGAACAAACTTTGCTGATGTTATTCCTGACATCAAGAGTGGAAAGACAAAATTAGTTTTTCTTTTTAGTGACGCTTGGAATACATGTAATGAGTATGAAACAAATCTGACATTGAATGGAAATTTTCTCACCATAGATTTGTATAACATATTGTATAACGTTGTTACAGAATTAGGTATTAAAGAAAACAGTGTATTCACAACACCAAGTAGTGTAACTGGATTAAAGCAACACAGCGACTGGCCAGCACATTATTATTTGGAATCGTTTAACAGATATTTTGAATTTAACTTTGGTTACCAGCCTAGTCCAGGACCACACAAGCATAACTATTTGTGGCTTAATAGAAGGTCACGACAACATCGTGTATATGGATTACATGAGGCGTTTCGTTTAGGAATGATGAAAGATGCCTTATATACATTTCATAATTTTAATGAAACTAAAACAACTGAAGAGCAAGTTACACATATGCTATCTCAATACTTACCTGAACAACAGATTGATTTAGATTTTCTAAATCATACTAGAGCAGGATTAAATGACACTTACGATGTCAATAAAGATCTTCAAGATGTTGAGCAAATAAAAAATTTAAAAAGCCACGCTAAAAATTGTCGATTAGAAATAATAAGTGAGTTCAATTGTAGTAATAATAAGCCTTTCTTAACTGAAAAAATAAGTCGTAGTATTGTAATGGGTAAGCCGTTTATTGTACTTGGTGACCGTAGTTCACTTAGTGAACTACATAGGTTAGGATTTAAAACATTTAGTTCACAATTTGATGAAACATATGATGAACTTCCTGATATTAAATCACGAATTGACAGTGCTCTAGCGTCAGCAAGAAGTTATAATTCAGAAACCTATAATGATAAAATGCAAGAAATACTAGAACACAACTACAACCATTACTTTGGTGCGTACCGTGATCAACAACTTGCGTTATATAAACAGGTAATCATTAAATGACAAGTTTAAGTCCTCAATATGTTATTGAGCATGTTGCTAACATGACTATATGGGATGATCGAGTATGGGTTAATCATACAGAGAAAACCTTTTTTGTTCCAATTTGGAGAAACGGTAATACTGAATTTATGTTAGCTGCTGAACAGTTTGGCTATACATTAGAAAAGTATTTTGATCTCACTAGTTACACAGGCTACGCATTTGTTAGACACCCTAGTAAAAGACTAGCTGGACAAATATGGAGAGCTATGCAGAATCAACAGTTTAGTTTTGAACAGTGTGTTGATTATATTATGCAAGGCGATCTGTCTAAAGATCCTCATTTTAAAACACAGCAAAGTTTCCTTGAAGAATATGATGTTGAATATCTAATAGACTTAGATGATATGAAACTAGTAGGTCATGAACATATTGACAGTGTAATTAAACATATGCTGCGACCTCGAAAAAAAGAAAGTGCTATTGACAGCGTTTCCAGAAACGATATTGAAGTCCAGTTAAAAGATACTACAGTTATTGAAAAGTATAAAGAAGATGCGTTGCTTTGTATGCCAACAGTTGGTATAGTAGGCGTAGGCAAAATTGGATCTATACTATATCAAGCACTAACAGAAAAAGGTGTTAAAGTCAAGAGATATGATGTAAAAAAAGAATACGACAGTCTTGACAGTATTAAAAAATGTGACATAATATGGTTGTGTGTTGACACACCAACAGTTGATGGCGAAAAAGATTTTGACTATACTAATTTACAGTTAGCACTAGATAACTTTTCCAATAAGAGTGTTATTGTTGGATGTACAGTAGCACCTGGTACATGCGCAAAACTTCAAACACAGTGTAACTTTGTTTACATGCCATTCCTTATTAGCCAAGGTGACGTAATGTCAGGATTACAAGATCCTGATTGTTGGTTCATTGGTGGCGATTATAATTCACAAGTAAGTAATCTAGTCAGTATTTTAAGCCCAAGTGTACAGCATTGGGGAACATATGAAGAAGCAGAACTTGCTAAAGCTATGTACAATGCTTGGATAATTCAAAAAATAAACTTTGCTAATTGGGTAGGAGACCTGGGTACAGTATACAATGCTGACGCACATCAAGTAATGGACTGGCTTAAAGGCTGTGATAAACTTATTACTGGACCAGCATATATGACACCAGGATGGGGAGACGGTGGTCCATGCCATCCCAGAGACAACTTAATGATGAGTTGGGCCAGTAGAGACTTGCCATATGACTTAGCATGGAATAATCATACAGTTAGAATAAAGCAAGCAGAACACCTAGCACAACGTGCGATAAGTACTAAGTTACCAGTAATAATACTTGGTAAAAGTTACAAGCCAGGTATTGATGATACAACTGGCAGTTATGGATTACTAGTAGCAGAACAAATAGAAAAATTCGGAGGCACAGCCTACTTTGAAGACCACTTGACACCAGGTGATTATTGTTATATACTAGCACATAACACATGGTATGGACACACTCCATCACAAGAGAGCAAAACAATAACAATATGGAAAAACAATTTATAAACGCAATGCGGTCAATTGACTGGCAACCCGCAGTAGATATACGCAATGTAGGGTATTTAAAAGACAGTGTTAATCCAGATTCTGGCTGGTGGGACACTGCTATCAAACATTTGCCTGATCTTCCACACGATGCAAACATTTTAGATATTGGAACTTGGTTTGGAGTATTTCCTAGAATACTTAAAGAGATGGGATACACCAACGTAGAGTGTACAGAGTGTGCGGCACACAATACTGGTGTGCGTGATGATTTACAACGATTGCATCAGCTTTTTGATATTGCACCATTTGAGTTTGAGGTGACGCCAGGCAAGCTGTTTAGTTTACCTAAAACATATGATTTGATTACTGTACTGCACACAAACATGCACTGGCAAATACATGACTTATATTGTATTCAAAAGGGCGATGGTATTGAACCAAGAATAACAAAAGATTGGCAAGTTGTTGACAGTAACGGAATAACTAATACATTCTTTATTCCATGGAATTTAGAAGATTGGCAAATTTTTATAAAATGTATAAAACAATATCTTAAACCTGGCGGTACATGTGTTATGCAACCACACCCGTGGCCATACAACCATCCTAATGAAATCCTAATACATGAATTTTTAAGTCCATACATTGTAGAAGATGGATTAGAGAGTACTACACTGTGCATCAAATAAACAACATTCATACAGAAAAATTCGGTGTAGATTTTCATAGTATTACTGACAGTCAGTTAGCAGACTATTGGGTAATGGATACACTGGGAGATATCGACGACGGAACATTTATTGAAGCAGGCGGCAGCTTACCAAGTACTTGTATTAATCTTGAAAAGTATTATAAATGGACTGGTTATATATTTGAACCTAATGATCACAACTATGAAATAATTTCTAAATTACGTGATAATACAGTAAGTAAAATGTGTCTATGGAAAGATAGGAACGGTGTAGAATTCTTAGAAACTAACCAACCCAATGACAGTTATATTGACGGATGCTTATCGCCTACAATTAAGTATACCCCTGAATCCATTACTAGTGTTAATAAAGTTACAAAAAGTTCAGTAACACTAAATGAAGTGTTTGAGAAAGCAAATTGGAAACACTGTAACTTTATTAGTTTAGATATAGAGGGAGCAGAAGGCAGTGTTATCGAAATATTTGACACAGATACTTACAGTGTAGATTGTTGGCAAATAGAAGGCGGGCATAATTATTTTCATATGCTTCAATCTAAAGGGTATACATTAGTTGAACAGCCGTTTGCTAGAATGTCTGGCCATGATGGTCCAGAATGGAGCCCCAGAGATACATTTGATAAGTTTTATATAAACAATAAATTACTCGATAATTATAAACATCGTATTTTCGAAAATATACATCAATACTTTGCATGGTGTGACAATGGTTGAACATGTTACAGTGTGGTGTTTACCACGTACCGGAAGTACAGCTTATTGTAATCATCTAGAAAATATAGGTGTAGTACAACAATCTAAGAGTATGGAAATATTTAACAAGGACCACTTACGCCCTTGTTTTAGACAATCTGGCACCGATATATTATTACATCATTTGCCAATGGATAATACTGTGCCAGAAAATTTTACAGGAGAATGGATACAAAATAATTATAATCCAGATTGGGTTTGGATAAGACATGTTGAAGACGGAAATAGTATATATCCAGCGATCACTGACAGTCCAGTTACACAATATGAAATAGATCAATTTTATAATATTGCTATGCGTAAATTACGACATACGCCTTCAAAGCATGTAGTAAAAGTATATGAAGATAAAAACTGGAATCTGGCAGATATTGATTATGATACACAACATCATTTGCTAATTAGAGATCCTGTAGATATTACACTAAGTAAAGAATTTGCAAAACGTACTGGTGTGTGGCATCAAACACATGCTGATGAAAACACCACTTTAAAAGTGGATTTTAAACTTGACTTTAGACAACAAGACTTGTATGATAAATTAAAATATAATATAGAATATCAAAATAAATTAAAATCTATATGTGGTGTATTTTCTAAGATTGTAAGATACGAAGATTTAACAATGAATAGAAATAAATATAAAAAAGTATGGACAAGACAACAAAAACTTAAATATGCTGTAAATCTGGACGAAGCACTAGAGAAAATAAAAGATGAACTTAATTATTAACGAAGCAAAAAAATGTCGTGTATGTAACGGCAAAATTATAAGAGTTGCTGACTTTGGTGAGATATACATCAACGACTTTCCAAAACAATCTGGTGAACACAAAGGCCGAGCGCCTATGACACTAGATAAATGTAATAGTTGCGGACTAGTACAGTTGAGACATACAGTTGATCCAGATATATTGTACGGTGATCATTATTGGTATGAAAGCGCACTCAATCCAAAACTAAAACAAAACTTATTAGATATTGCTGAGTATGCAAACGAACATACTGAACCAGGAGATGCTGTACTGGATATTGGAGCAAATGACGGCACGTTATTAAGTGGTGTACTAAAAGATCGTATACGTATTGGGTGTGAGCCTGCGAGTAACTTGTGGAGCAAATGTGCCAAACACTGTGATGTATTATTACCAGACATGTGGGACAGTACAAAACTAGACCGCAAGTGTAAGTTTGTAACAGCAATTGGTATGTTTTATGATATGGATGATCCCAATGACTTTATTCAGGGAGTATCAGACGTACTAAGTGAAGATGGTGTGTTTGTAGCACAGCTAATGACACTCAAGCCTATGCTAGAACAAAGCGATTTAGGCAATATATGTCATGAGCATCTGGAATACTATAGCTACAAAAGTTTAGTTAAACTATATGAAAAAAATGGTTTACAAATTAATGATATACGTACAAACGATATTCAAGGTGGCAGTTATCAAGTTTGGGCTACACCATATCACAGTGGAAGTATTGAGTATTGGGAAAATACTGATGAGATGTTAGATAATTTTTTTGATAAAGTTCATAACAATGGGCGTTTACTTAGAGCAATGATAAAAGACCGTGTAAAACAAGGTAAAAAAGCATACGTATATGGAGCAAGTACCAAAGGTAATACTATGCTACAAATATGGGATCTAGACCACACTCTGTTTACGGGTGCCGCAGAGATACATCCTGACAAGATTGGACGTTACACTGTTGGTAGTAATATTCCTATTGTAACTGAAGCTGATGCGTTAGCTGATGCTGATATTTTATTTGCGCCAAACTTTGGTTTTCGAGACCTATTCGTTAAAAATTTACAACCCTGGCTTAAAGCAGGAGGACAATTGGTATTTGCGATGCCAGAAGTAGAGGTAATTACATATGAAGAAGATAGTATTAGCAACACCACGTAGCGGTAGTCATGCTTATTGTGACTTACAGGAAAACAATCTTAGTGAGTGTATGAATATAGAAGACATGCTATTGCCACGATTGGACAATGAGCAAATTGACTTTAGTGTATGTAGTGACGTATTCTTAGATGCGCTCAATGACCTAAATTTTATTACAGCATGGTGTAATCGACCAAAAATTACACAACAGCATCGTATGTATACGTTTGATGATAATATGAATAAGATTAGTATTACTGAGCAGCCTACACTTGACGCAGTTGTTAACGAACATTACAGGCGTTGGCGAATTATAAAAAATATGGATAGTTGGTGTGTTAAACTGATTAAGTATCAAGGAACACCACAAAACGTTATTGATCAAATGCTAGATCAAGCTGACGAAGTAGTGATACTAAAAAGACGTGACCGTTTAGCACAAGCACTTAGTATGACGAAAGCAACACAGTCACAGTTATGGCATGGTAATAATTTAACTGGCGATGCTGGTGATATTGATTATGATGTATTTAAGAGGTCAGTAACTGATGTTTTTAATAACGAAAACTGGATTGACCAATATGATGGTACTACAGTATACTATGAAGATTTAGATTTAACTAGTAGTTCATTCAACAAGAATAATATATTATTGAATTACGATTTAGAAAGGTGTAACGATATTATGAACGCAACAAACGAACCAGAAGATTTTAAAACTTGGTTTAATAATTTTATAAACACTAGTGATTTCACTAACGCATATCAACACAACGACAGTGGATATTTAAAAAGTATAACTTCAGCTGGAACAGACTATTGGGACGTACACATTGCTGGACTAGAACTTGCATCTAATAATATGAGTTTATTAGATAAAAATGCTAAAATATTAGACATTGGTACATGGTTTGGAGTGATGCCGTATGCGTTAAAGCAGTACGGGTTTAACAATGTTAGTACTACTGAGTGTGCGGAACACAGCAATGGCATACCAGGACTTCGTGAGTTGTGGAATGATTTTGATATTGATCCGTTTGAGTTACATATACTTCCAAAGAAACGATTTGAGTTACCAGATACATATGATCTGATTACTATATTTAGAAGTAACGTTTTTTGGAAAACACAAGAAGTTTTACACCATACTCCAGGCAACACAGTAGCAAATGATACTTGGCAAATACAAGATCAAGATGGAGTTAATCATACATTCTTTACAGTATACAATCGGTCAGAATGGGAATTGTTTATTGAAAATATTAAAGAATTTCTTAATCCAGGTGGTGTGGCAGTAATACAACCTAGTCCATACGTGTATGACAAGATTGAAAGTTTTAAAGAGGAACTTGATTTCTTAGCACCATATTGTCACCCAGGTCCAATTTATGATGCTGCTAGTGACCATAGAGCATTTTATATTGTAATAAGAAAATGAAATATTATATCGCAGGAAATCGTGGACTAGTTGGACGTAACTATAACGAATTTATTAATACAACAATAGGCGGTAATACTAAGACCATAGACTATACTGATCGTACAAGTACTATAGTTGAAATGAAACGTGAGCTTCCCAGTCATGTTGTTATTAACGCTGCAACAGTTGGTGGATTACAGGAAGATTTAGATCGTAGCTTTGAATTAATGTTACGCAACCTAAACATACAAAACAATTTGTTTGAAGCTTGTGCTGAGGCTAGTGTTGAGCGTGTATTGCTTCAAGGAAGTACGTGTAGTTATCCAGAGCATGGCCCACAGCCGTTTCAGGAACAACAACTACTGGATGGAAAACCTTTTGATGGGTATTTGACAACAGCACTACCAAAACTAGTAGGAATGTATCAGTGTCGTGCTAGTAATGATAAACGTGGTACCAAATGGCGCACTGCCGTATGTACTAACATGTTTGGTCCTGGTGACCGTACTGGAGAACATGCTCATGTTATTGGCGCACTTATGCAAAAGTTTGTTAATGCGGTAAAGCACGATCATACTGAAATAGAAATATGGGGTAGTGGTAATCAGAGCAGAGACATACTTTATATTAAAGACGCTGTGCGTGGTATGGATTTAACATTAAACAACAACATGTACGACACAGTTAACATTGCTAGTGGTGTAGAAACTAGTATCAAGGAAATTGCTGAAACACTTAAACGTATTAGTGGATTCACTGGCAGACTGTGGTATAATACTGACAGGCCAGAAGGCATAAAAAATAGAGCAATAAGTAATAAGCGGTTACAATCACTAGGATGGCGACCTGAATATACTGTGCAACACGCACTTGAAGAAACATACGAATGGTATTACAAACAATGACACAATTTATATTATGATTTGGTTTTTCGGAACAAGTCATACAGATGGATTTGCTGATGGTAAAAAATTTCCCAACAGTCTAACATTTTCAGATATGGCAGCGGCAGAATTAGATATGAATTATATTAATTTTGGGACTTCGGGATCAGACAATACACAAATACTTAACTGTCTGAAAGCAGCGATTGATGACACAACGATTCCAAGACCAGACACTATTATTATAGAGCCCAGAAATCGATACGATTATAAACTTTTTCCAAAACTTTATAAATTTAGCGACAGTATTGCCAAACCTTTTAAATGGAGAAATAAAAATGACGCAGTATACACTGGGTTTTGGAATGATTATGTAAAATTATATACCCCTTGGGTAAAGCTAGTGGAATCAGGTGTGGACCCTAGTAGTAGCAGATTTTTAAAAAAATTGAAAGCATCTTTTATTAAAGATTATCCTGTTGCCAAAGACGGGTATATCAGGCATTTAGTAAAACCAGAGGAACTTGATCCAAACGATAGAATAAACTACGCAGATGACACCATTATTGTTAAATGGAGACCAGGTGATAAGTTAGACGAATATGATGAATGGTGGGGCAAGTGGTACGAGAGTATGTTGTCGCAATTATTAGAGATTGAAAAACAAAATCATGATATTTTACATGTTAAATTAGAACAAGAAATTTCTGCTTTACTACTATTGGCAAACAGTATTACTGATAATGTTGGATGTATAGTATGGGAAATGAATACAGCTCATTGGCGTAAATTTAGATCAACAACACAGCATCTGAATAGATACATGATTTTTAATGAAACAGTACATACTGTATTAGAACAAAATCATTATGAAGATTATATCATAAGCAAAAATGAGTATGTGGACGCCCACTTAGGACCAACTGCTCATCGGGTACTAACTCCATATATTATTAAATGGATAAAAAATAGAAAAAATTATCAAGGAATCTTAAATTTAAGATCATTAAATGATATAAAACCTAAGGAACTATTTGAATGACACAATTTATATATTGCGGCGCAAGCACAGCGACTAAATCATACGAAGATCATGAAGGTACTGACGAACTTTCCAAGAGTATCAATTTAGGAAAGTTATTCAGTCAGTATACTGGTTATACATGTTTGGATGAATCTGGATTTGGATATCCAAACACTATGTTAATGGATATTGTAAAAAAGCATTATAATACCAATATACCTGTATTCTGGGTATATGCTGATCCAATTGGCGGAGTACTATATGAAAATGGTAGTAGAACCTTTCCAGAACTACCAAAAGATCAAACCAAAAGAGATTTACTTTACAGGTTAATAACTGCTGATGATTGGAAAGCAGTCTATTATGAAATTGCTGATGCTGAACTTGCGTATCTTAACAGTACAGGATTTCGTATTGGATTCGTTGGCAGTAGCGCAGATATACAACCTTGGCAAGTTGAAAAATATGAAAACTTAACTGTTGTTGACAGCAGTTGGAAACGAGTACTCTCTGATGATGCTGGCATTAAATATCCAGATCCATACTTACTGCCAGAGGTAGTTCATCCAATTATTAATATGTTCTTCCCACAAAAAATAGATGACTGGCGCCATGTGTGGCAAAATGACAGAGATGATCTTTATGATAACCCACATCTTAATCAAGACTTAGTAGATAAGATATACCAAACATATGAATTTAGACGTAAGATAGAAGATCATGGAACCATAGTTGGAGTACATCCAAATGTACGTGGCAACATGCTGTATCATGAACATGTTAAAAAAGGTATGAAAGAATTTATTGACAGTGGTGTAGAGAATAAAGATAATAACATACTTGATACTCATATGAGCCCAGTATATGGTGATAGAGAACGTCAAGCAGTCTCCACTTATTTGGGCAGTGGCGGACGAATTATGGAACACAAGAAGACCAGAGAGTTAGAACAGATGATCTGCGACTACACTGGTGCTAAACACGCACACATGGTACCCAGTGCTACAATGGGGCTATTGTTGTGTAGTATGTTAAGTGAAATTAAACCTGGTGAAGAATTTGATGTTAGCGCATATACTCAAGCAGCAACAGCAAATGGTGCGATACTTATGGGTGCCACTCCAAATATCATTGACGTTGATAAACAGACTTATACTATTGATTTTGATAAAGTTAGCAATAGAGTAGTATTTGTGTCTAGTATCAACGGACGTGCGCCAGCAGATTATGAACAAAAAATAACACAACTTCGAGAGAGTGGGCATTTTGTAATTGAAGATGCGGCACAAGCATTTGGCAGTCACACAGTTCAAGGTAATCACATTGGTACACTTGGCGATGTTGGAGTGTTTAGTTTTGGCGCACCAAAAATCATCACAACCGGACAGGGTGGGTGTATTGTTACAGACAATCACGAACTTAGTGAGCGTATTCATGCTATTAAAAACTTTGGTAGAACGGTAGGAGTTGGCGAAGTATATAATGTAATGGGACTAAACTTTAAGTTCACTGACCTACAAGCTAGTTTTGGTGTAGAACAAATGCTAAGTCTTGGTAATATTGTTGATCATAAAAAATACATATTTGAACAATACTACAATAACTTAAAAGACTCTATTGAATTTGTTAATACTGATTTATTATATACAACACCAACGTATCCGGAGATATTAGTTGATCGCCGTGATGAACTCAGCACACATTTAACAAGTCTGGGTATTGGCAATAGGGCAGTATATAGTAGTTTAAGCCGTCAACCATTTCATAATAAATGGGCAACTGATACGCCAGTAACTGACTATATAGGAGACCGTGGGCTACAACTGCCAGGGCAGTCAAATTTAACTAAGTCGGATATAGATATTGTTTGTCAAGTTATTCGAGATTTTTATAAACTTTAATTAAGTTTTTAATTCCCTGGTCCAGTGTCTCTTCAGCAGTATATCCTAGTTCACGTATTTTAGTATAGTCAACAAAGTAGTTACGACCGTCTTGATCATGCGCTAGTGTAGTGTTATTCTCAAATGTCCAGTCTGGTATATGACGTTTTATAGTTTCGCATATTTCTAGTTTAGTATGGTTAAGTGTTTCGTCACCTACATTCCATACTTGACCTTTCATTTCGTCAAAGCGTTCAATACCCCAAGCGAAGCTGCGTACTAGGTCGTTAATACTGATAAATGTGCGCTTAAAGTGGCCTTCAAATAATGTCATGTGTTCGCCCTGACATGCTTTACGCACAAAGTCATTGATTAACAAATCATTACGCAGTCTATTACTAACACCAAATGCCGTAGCAGGACGTAGTATAACAGCATCAGTACCATCTAAATATTCCTCACCTACAAGTTTGTAAACGCTATATGTGCTAATAGGATTGGGCTCTACTAGCTCAGTACACACACTATCTAGTGCGCCATATACACTCCCAGTACTTGCGTACACAAACGGCCGGTTAGCACTAGCATCAATAACTCTTTTGGTACCGTCTACATTAATACGATATGCTTCACTAGGATCTGCGTTACATGCTGGAAAACCAATAATACCTGCTAAGTGTACTACAGCATCTGCTTGTTTTAGTATAGGTTCTACTGCTGGTGTACAAATGTCCATTCTATGTAAATGAAAGTTAGGATGGTCTATAATGTTTAGTACGGGCTCAATGCCCCATTTAAGCCAGTCAATACAATCAACTGTATGTCCGTTTTTTAAAAAGTATTCGCTAAGTCTACATCCAATGTAGCCTGCTCCGCCTGTTATTGCTATTCTCATTTATATCTCTACTCTTGTTATAGGTTCATCACAATCGTTCCATCGCTTTGTGATCATCGCAATCATCTTACAATCCGCTGTGGGGTAAAATGTATGCGGAACATTCATTGGTAAGTATATACAATCACCAGAACTTACTGGAGTTACTAATTCTTTACCGTCTGTTAATTCAGTATATACGCCTTCGCCATCAACAAACATTATATATTCATCAAACTCTTTGTGTAGATGATGTCCTCTGACTGCACCTTTGAGTGTAACAATATAATTCCATTCTACTACTGTGTATTGCTCTGGATAATATGTTTGTATAATACCTCTACCATCTTTGAACGTAATGGGATTAATTTCTGGATCTAGTTTAACAATTCGTTTCATAATTAACTACCTATATAACTGTATAAATATATTTATGAACGATTCTAATCATATCGAAAATTTAAAACAATCAGTTGATAATATTGTTATTGTACTTACTGGGCAACCTAGAGCAACCAGCTTACCACAGTGGAAGAGTATAGTGTCTGACTATTACCGTCCAGTTGTGGAGACTTACAACGAGGATACTGGCGAATGGACTAAGAATCCTGGACCGGTTCCTAATGTTGATGTTATTCTTGTGTTAAATGAAAAAGACACACCAGACAAGTATTTTGACGGAGAAGATCCACACTTAGCAGGGTTAGGTTCTAATTATTTAATCCCAGTGGAACACAGTCTTGCCAAATACGACTATAATCGCACTTTGTTCGAAGAACGTTTTGATTTTAAAGTAAACAAAGAGAAATGGGAAAAATATCAGTGTGAATGTTGGAGTTGGGCTGATAGTATTAATTTTGTATACTGTGATCTTAACGATATAATAACTCGTGTACAAGATGTATCTGCGATTGCTGACTACATCCCTACATATGAAACACAATATTGGCATTATAATATAGCATATAGTCAACACACCGATATTTTTGATAAACTCACTAAAGACAGTGTAGTGGTAAGACACCGATATGATTTAGTGCCTACCAAAGAACTGCCAATCTGGAATAAAATTGGTAGACTTTTTACTAATTTTTGGAGTGAGAAGACCGAAAACAATCCAACTAGCTCATATCATCTTCATAATTCTGGAGTAGCAAAGAGGCCGCTAGTACTGCTATCTGGACAACTTCGTGTATTACGAGGAAAATTATTTAGTTCAGACTATCATAATATGTTTGATGGAACTGGAGCAGTTTTATTTGGCAAACACTTTATGGACTGGTGTATGGATCCAGTAACTGGAATGTTTACTGACAAACATGGGGTTCCATCTAAAAATCGTAATAATGGATTAATATATGGAGAGGATTGGAGTGATCCTGAATATGATGTTTCAGATTGGTTTTTACCTGAAACATTAATACCTAAATTCTGTCAAGATTATCAATATACAATACTTGAAATTAAAAATATTATGTTAGATGATCTGTTTAGACAACATAATATGTTTGATCAGTGGAGACTACACTGGTACGATGATTGGACCCCTGAATTAGTACAAGAAATTCAACAGGCACATCAGGACATTTTAAAAGAGAAAAGAAAATCACTATGACAATGCTAACTCGCCATATTGAAAATTTAAAACAATCAGTTGACAATGTTGTTATTGTTCTGACTGGCCAGCCAAGGGCGACTAGCTTACCGCAGTGGAAAAGTATGGTGTCTGATTATTATCGTTCAGTTGTGGAGACTTACAACGAAGATACTGGCGAATGGACTAGGAATACAGGAAATACTCCCAATGTTGATGTTATTCTTGTGTTAAATGAAAAAGATACACCAGATGGCAGTTTGCGTGGGCTAGACTTGGATCATGATCATTTAATGCCGCTAGGACCTAGTATTACTAAGTCAATTCTCAAGTATAGACTGTTTAATGAACGTTTTGATTTTAAAGTAAACAAAGAGAAATGGGAAAAATATCAGTGTGAATGTTGGGAGTGGGCTGATAGTATTAATTTCGTATATTGGGATCACACCGAAGCTACACGCCGTGTAGACAAGATGATTAATAAACATAACTTCATTCCTACATATGAAACACAATATTGGCATTTTAATATAGCATATAATCAACGAACCGATATTTTTGACAAACTCACTAAAAATAGTGTAGTAGTAAGACAACGTTATGATTCAGTCCCATGTAAAGATTTACCAATCTGGGAAAAAATTGCCAAATTGATTAATTATAATTTTTGTGATCCTGAAACCAGTCATCTTATACCTGCTCCTGGAATGGATAAAAGTCCATTGGCATTAATGGGTCAATTTATTATATTACGAGGAAAATTATTTAGTTCAGATTTTGCTAGTATGTTTGATGGACCTGGCGCAGTTTTATTTGGCAAACACTTTATGGACTGGTGTTTTGATGGAATGTTTACCGACAAAAAATGGAATGAGACTGATCCGTCAGAGTGGTATGTGGCTGAAACTTTAATACCTAAATTCTGCCAAGAGTATAACTATTCAATTGATCAAATTTTTGACAGACAGGCTGATCAATTGTTCAGATTCCTTGAGATTCCAATGTATGATAAATGGCGAGAGCATTGGTACGATGATTGGACCCCTGAATTAGTACAAGAAATTCAACAGTATTTTTTAAAAGAGAACAAAGTAACATGATTAGAAACTTATTAATACCATGTAGTGGTCCAGGCACTCGAAGTTCTGGCTATACTAAATTTCATAAAGCGTTAATACGTGTTGGTAACAAAGCTGTAATTGATCATATTATTGACAGTTATACTAACATTGACACTATATACGTTATGTTAGGATACAATAGTGAGTACATTCGTGATTACCTAGAACATTCTGGATATTCAAACATTGAATACATCGACATAGCAAACTGGAGCGAAGGACAGATTCCTAGTTTTCAGCAACTTCCAAAGCATGTATTTGATTCTCCTATATACTATAACGCATGTGATAACTGGAGTTTAAATGTTCCTGAAGTTAACACAAATACCTTTTTTACTTGTACTCCACGTAATGCTAGCCATTATGATACAGATGGTGATTTAATTTACGGTGGTATAAGTTTTATTAAAGACGCTGACGACTATTATCGCCTACTACAGTCTAGTACACACAACCGTAATGACTTATTAGTAATGAAAGAGCTAGATAATCTACAACACTGCCCACTTGACACCTGGTATGATGTTGGTAATCGTGATAGTTATCAAGAGACAGTAAATGATTGGGAAGATCCAATATCAGTACTTGACAAAGTAAATCAAGAAGTATACTTTGTAAACAATAGAGTTGTAAAACTATGGGATACTAAGCCTGACATACAGACAGACAACATAGCCTTTCCACATCCTGGTCCTGTCATCCACTCCAAAAATGGATTAAGTTATCCAAAAGTTGATGGAGTAGTTAATGTAATGGGTACAGTTTTTGAAGACTTATTTGACAGTTTAGAAAATTTATGGAGTCACTGTTTAGCAAACAATGTATCAGCTAATAATAAAAGTCTATGGCAAGATAAAACATGGCAACGATTTACCCAGATGTGCGAAATAGACGAAAAGTATTCAGATAATATTAGTGTCAATGGATTAGAAATAGACAGTACTAGTATATTTGAACGCATGGATTGGAATATACTTAATAATGGGGTTACAGGGCCATGTCATGGTGACTTAACAATGGATAACATTATTATGTCTGATGATCAAATACATTATATAGATCATCGTGCTGGATGTGTAACTGATATATTTTATGACATCAGTAAGTTTTATTTAAGTTTATTTTTAAATTGTCAAAACTTATCTAATTTAGAATTTAATGATAATACCATTACATTAAATTTGACAGTTGGATCTAAAAAACGTATAGAATACTTTCGCAAAAGTTATATATACCAAACATATAAAGATAAACTAGAAGTTAGTATAGCTGTATTATGTTTGTGTATGGCACCACTAAATGTAGATAAAGTATTAAACAACAAACTTTGGTTATTCGGCATTTTAAGTTTACACAATGCGCTTCAATCAAATACGGAAATTAAAACATGACAAAAAATATAACTTGGGGATGGACAGGACAAGCACATGATGCTAGTTTAGCAGTGTTTAGTAAAACTGGATTAGAGTTTGC
>ENA-ORDA01001693-ORDA01001693.1-marine-metagenome-genome-assembly--contig:-NODE-1693-length-18091-cov-7.041135_pt1 | contig 18091 bp, 15 predicted proteins | sample MGYA00237778_ERZ508506 | MGnify/ENA primary metagenome ERZ508506 (study PRJEB26177, sample SAMN06267891) | marine metagenome | isolation source: Monterey Bay, California, USA | place: Pacific...
TGAACCACCGCCTCCAGCATCACCGCCACCACCGCCGCCTCCGCCACCGCCGCCACCACCGCCACAACCACCGCCACAACCACCACCACCAACCCCGACGCTTCCACATCCACCAATCCCGCGACGGGCACGACCAGTTACGAGGAACGGAACAAGAAGGCGCAACAAGCTGCACTGCCGCCGCCAAAGACGGCCACGGTCAGACTCAAAGTTCCAAGGGGATTCATGCAGGGAAGCAGGATGGGCGTCACGTTTAAGAATGCCAAAGCCCAAAGGTGCCCGTGCAACCTCACCATTCCGGAGAATGCTCGCGTGGGCCAGTTGCTGGCTGTGACCTTTGACGTGCCGCGCGACTTTGACGACCATGGATGGGGCCTAGATACGTATTGGCGATTGCCCTCGAATGTGGCACAAACGACGGAGGGCCCAGTGACGGATCCAGCGACGGAGAATGCAGGATCGCTTCCCATCCCGGCGCCAAGTCCATTGGTCAACGTGGGCACGGCGGAACCCATTCCTGCGGGCACTGCCGTGATCGCACCCTGGCAGTTTGCTGGCGCGCAACCCACCAAGTTCCACTATCGATTTGCCATGGGCAATACGCAGGCGGAAGCGCACCAGGTGGCAAAGACGGTCAGCGAGTACCTAAAACTCCTCGCCGATCTCGCTCCCGGGAACATTGCACTCACGACGCCACAACGGAATGCCTACTCGACGTGGAGGAATCCCGTACCAATCTTCATGGAACTGGGCACTACGCGCACGCTCCACGACTGGGTTCAGTATCACCGAGGACGTGGGCTACGACCCTACACGATCAAAGCAGGAATGCTGATCGCCATGCGACCAACGGTGAGTTTTGCCTCGGTGCGTGCCTCAACCGGTACGGCTTCAGACAGGCATTTGATCGAGGGGCTGGCACTCCACTTGTTGTGCCACCCCTTTACAAAGGACGAGGTCCATCAGAGGATGAAACAATTGCAGACGTCCACCGAGTTTGCAAGAGAGCTGAACACTTGGAAGGACGAATCGCGAGGCTCGGTGGAGCCAGCGGCGACCGCGCCGGGGTCGTCGCGGATGGAGATGAGCGGAGAGAGCAAGGAGCGCCCCATCCTATTGGAAGACGACGAAGCCGCTCCCGCTGCCGCCGCTCCCGCTGCCGCCGCTCCCGCTGCCGTCGCTCCCGCTGCCGCCGCTGCCGTCGCTCCCGCTGCCGCCGCTCCCGCTGCCGTCGCTCCCGCTGCCGCGCCGACGACGCCTTTTCCGCACTTGGCACCTTTGGGCGATGATGCCTACACGTGCGACGACTTGAGTACTCTGGTAGACACATTCTTGGGTAGTCTGTAGGCGATTGAATAACAATCCATAACAATCCACAACAATCCACATCCAAGTCGCCGCTAATTTTAAAAGTTGTCCCTTTTTTCCAGCGAGCGTGGTTGTCTTGGCACAGTGTCATGCCGACAACCACCGCCTCGAGCGATGACGAGCCGTTTGTGGTCGTTTGGGACATCGAGACGCAGAATAAGATTTCAGACATGCCGGGCGACAATCGCGAGGAGCAGGTGCGCAACTTGGAGGTGAGCTGCCTATCGTTTTTGAAGATTCCAAGCGCTGCGATTCTGGCAGGGCCCGAGGAGGCGCTTCGGGCCGTGGAAGACGCGCCCATGCGCACGCTCTGGCGCGACGAGGACGAAAAGGGCGTGGGCCCCTTTTACGAGCTCTTGAAAGCCTTTGATGAGGCCGAGGTCATCGTTTCCTACAATGGACTCGGGTTTGACCACCCGGTCATGTACAAGCACTGCAACCCGCGCCGCACCGAAGCCCACCTGTTCAAAGTTCACGACGCGTTTGCGCGGTTGCGCGACCACACGGGCGTCTGGTTCAAGCTGGACAATCTGCTCAAGGCCAATGGCATGGAGACCAAGACGGCCAACGGGCTCTTGGCCATCGAGTGGTGGGCCGAGGGTCGGCGCGACGAGTTGAAGGCCTATTGCGAGCAAGATGTTCGTGCTCTGGCGCGAATGGTGTGTTTACCGCAGCTCACATTGCCACGCATAAACACGGTTTCTCGCAACTACGTTTTTGGCGTGGCCTCGGCACTCGCAGCCTGCCGCGCCTCCAATACGCAAATTGCCTAAATTGGACCAATTCAGCCCTCGGCACCGCGTTTCGACCAAACTGCGATTTCGTGGCAACAGGATGTCTCTAGGTAGAGTGGCACTGTGTAGCGCTTGCGCACGTGCATTTTCATGCGCATTCATCCGTATCCTCGACCGTTTGAAGGGATCACCACGGTGAGAGGTGCTCTGGATCACCTAAACGAGGCCTTTGCGGACCAAGTCGAGGAGGCGATTGCGCAACTGGCAGCTCCAAACACGGCCATCCTTGGCGATGCCGAAGTCAAGGACGCCTTTTGGGCCTTGCTGCCACCGGACGAGCAGCGGCGCTTTTTCTTGCGCATCGCCGGAAATCGACGCGTGTGGCCGCGACTCAAGACGCTCATCGGCAATCCGCCCTATAGCTTTTTGCGCGCCGAGGACGAGGGCGTCTTGCGTGCCGGTGGCATCTGCAAAGGCAGAGTGCGAATGGCACACAACGAGCCCACTGCGACCTCGTACACCGAGTTTCGTCCCCACTATGAGGATCCCGCCGGCCGGCTGTATCGCGTGCTTCAGCGCGAAGGAGGCAGTGGCCATGGGAGTCTTCCGTGGATTGGGTTAGCCGCGGGCGCACGCATCGCCGTCGATGTGCGCGTGTCCAAGCGCAGCACGGAAACCAAGCGGGCCGTGCTCAAGGAGAATCGGGGCTCGATTGTCGCGGCCGGATTGGCCTTTCCGAGAGTGGGCGACATTGTCAAGTTGTCGCTCGTCAAGGCGCTGAGAGCGCCTGTGACCGACGAGAGTCCAGAACCCGAACCCCTGCGCGCAACCGTGCTGTTGGGGCGGCAGCGGAGTCCCGGAAGTCCGATTGCTAGACTCGTGTTAAAACTCGTGTAAAAAAACTACACACGCGCGAGTGCACAACAAACTGGTTCACGGCTCGTCCTCAGATTCGCTGTCCTCGGCGGCCGTCACCGGCAATGCCTTGGCTTCGTCGTGGATGGCAATGAGCAACTCGTTGACGGGCACGGGCTTTTCCTTCGCCGAGGGACCGGAACACACGTGTCCGGCACGTTTTTGTCCACAGATGCGGCAGTAATTCTTCGCCCCCTTGAGCCCGAATTGCGTTGGTGCCACGATGGCGCGCCGACCAGTGCGCATGCGCAGCCAACGATTCCGGACCGACTTTTGCGTGCGCGAACTTCCCCCTTCGATTGAGCGGCCAGTGGCTTCCGCGAGTCGCCGCGTAATCTCAATCCAGCAGGGACGCTCGGTGTTGAGGGGAAGCAGCGTGAGCAATGCGGCGTCTTCATCGGGGGTCCACGCCTGCGATTCGGCGTGCGCGCCGCCGCGCTTGCCGTTGGCAGAGCCACGCACGGGAATCAGCTGCGCCACGCGCGTGCGCTCTTGACGCACGAGCTTTTGTGAAACGCGCTGCTTGTCCTTGGCGATGGCCGACGGGAGACGGTTTGCGCCATTGGTCTTGCGAGTCGTGCGAACCTCGACCTCGGGTACGGCGACGTCATTCTCCCACACCTTTGGTTCAAAAAGGACCGGGTCGTCGACCTCGTCATGCTCAGCCTGCATGGATGGGTGCAGGCTGCCACAATGGCAGCCCAATCCGGGTTGGTTGGTTGGTTGGTTGGTGAGACACACCCAAAAGCCAAGCACACACCGCAAGGATTGGCACGATTGCGCGTGTACTTGCGGCGTGTAGAGTGCCGTGGATACCAACCCGGCTACATCGTAAAGCAAATGTCCGCCTCGGAGACGCCCGAGTCGGGACAACCCAAACGCCAACGTACCGACTCGGAAGCAACCGATGGGACCAAAAGTCGACATCGCCAATTCGCACATACTCGCTTGTGGTATCGAATGGTCAGGTACCTTTCCTCCGAGGAGGACTTGGCCAAGTCGTTGCCGGAGCGCATGCGCCAACGTGCACCGCTGGCCTCGTGGATTGTCCGTGAAATGGTCTGCCCGCTCCTGCCCGAGACGCGCCCCGGCACAACCATTGGGCAATGGCCGATTCCGGATCTCAACGTGCTTTACGATCTGCTTGTCCACGTGCTGCGTGCTGGCGATCCGCGACTGGTGACGCTCGTGTGGATGGCACTGCGCCATCGACTGGAATGGGGTCATCTCAACTTGGAGCCACCTCGATGCATTTCCGACAACCTGATGTCGACTCCCGAAGAAACGATCAAATTAATCCACTTTGTAGCCCTCGAAGTTCGCCGACCCCGTCTTCTCTTGTGGATCTTGTATGCAAAAAAGATCTCGGAATACACAAAGGACGATGGCCCACACGATTGGAATGGAAAGCGGTTTGTGGGCGAGCTCACTGCGATTGCGGCGGCCATCCAAGAGTGCGTCTTTGTGGGCAACATCGAAGGACTAACCCACGATCAAGCAGTGACGCGATTCAAGGAGCGCTACCCGGATCACGCGCAAGAGCAAAATTGGGACACTGACCACACCCTCAACCTAAAGGGGTGGCAGATGGTAATCGAGACCGTGTTGACAAAGTGTCCGGAAAAACTCCCCCGCATGCTGGGCGACCGCCTCATTGAAAAATCAAAGTGCAAAACGCAATCCTCTATTCACAAGGTTAGCTACCTCTTGTGTCTCGGCGCCGAGTTTGCCGATTTTGACACCACGTGGCTCGACACCCTTCTCAAGCACGCCCAGTATCTGGACCGCGTCGTGCTGCATTATGCAATCGACTCGGCGCTGAAGCACGTTCGCGGGGCGAAACTGGCGAGCATCATCGGACAGCTCTACGAAGCACTCCTCCAAAAGTGGATTTCCAACGAGGAGATGCGCGCTCGAGGCGTGGTGTGCAACACGGACGAGCTCGGGTGGGTGTGGCTCACCCTTGCGGAGCGCGCAGCGGGGTATGAGCTCGTGGAGACTGGAAGCGGTGGCAACTGCCCCGTACCCGTGGCCACGGAGCGTGCCAACACCCTCAAGATGGCTCCAACTTCCGACGACGTGCTCATGCGCCACCCCGAAGAGTTTCAAGCCATCTTTGAAACCTTGATTGCTCGTCACACTCCCGACCACGACGACTGTCACTTTGCCGAAGCCTTTGGCAACGTGGCGCACCAATGGGACATCAATTCGCCACTCTTTTGCTCAGTGGCGAGCATGGCCATTGGCAAGCTCTTGGGAAACCGCAAGTACACCAAGCTGCTGGGCTTTTTACTCAAGGCCACCGAAAAGGCGCTGCTCTCGGGACCGTGTCCCGAGGACGCGGACGATGCCACGCAACGCATCTACCTGAAGCGCGCCACGTGGTCGTGGATCGAATGGCCGCGCTTGTTTATGCAAATTTGTCTGCACCACGTTTCGCTCCTGCCAATGGCGCTTGAGCACGCGTGCACCCTGACCAAGTATGGCGACGGCTCCACGCAGTGGAGTCCAAAACCAGAACACGTCGGGCACCTTCAGAATGCGCTCTGGTGCAGCATGGTCAGCGGGAAGCGCCAAGCCACTCGAGAGCTCGTGCGGGTGCTCAAGGGGGACAACTTGACGACCACGGTGACCCAAGATTCGCACGGGCTGGACGGCGAGGCCGACATTGGCTTTTTGGCGTTTTACGTGCTGCGCATGGGCGCGGGTGCCTCGGAAGACGAGCGTGCCAAAAACGACGAAGAGTATGGAGCCTTTGTCAACCAACGCGTCGAACGCGACTTTGTCCAAGTGCTTCGCGCGGCCGACTGGTCCGAGGAGGAGATGTATGCGGCCTTGCGCTTTGCGAGCGCCTACAATCGACCCATCTGTGCCTCGGTCTTGATGTCGACACCCTACCTCCTCGTTCCGGGAGAGGATGCCTTTCTCCAAAACATCAACAGTTGGCTTCATGCTCCGGGCAACACCGGCGCGACCAAAGCGCGTGCCGAGTTCACCAAACGTGCCGCCGCGGCAGAGGCCGAGATGGCCGACTCCGGGCCGTGTTAAAAAAAACAAGACTCGTCATTACGCGACACGACGCGCGCGCGCGTGTGTGTGTGTGTGTGTGTGTGTGTGACACACCATGTCACAGTTTTAATAGAGAACTACCGACATTCGACTCCTTACTGATCCCGTCCTTGTTGAACTCGTCGCATTTGCGCTGCCAGTCGCGAAACTTTTTAGGGGTTTCGAAGCGGTCGGGAGGGTTGTCGCACGCAACCTTCTGGCCGGCATATCCAATCGAGCCTGCGCAGGCGCAGATCAGGAACATTGCAAAGAGAAGGCTACCAATCAGCCCGCCGCCGACGATGCCGATGACGGCCAAGGGCGAAATGGGCTCGGCGGCCGAGGTCGTGGCGGGCGGCGGGGTTGTAGGTGGCTCGGGCGGCGGCGGCGACGTGGGCGGCGGTGAGGGGCATGTTTCGGAGTGATAATCGCAGCCCAAGCAGGCGGCGGCCGAGTCGACTGGGTTATTGTCCCAATGGTTTAGTCCTTGGCTGCCACAGCCCGCGGAGGGATTCGGATTGTGCATGAAATAGAGCTGCTCGTGCGCGTGCACGATATTGTTGTCGCCAATGAAGCCAATGTCGTTGATGTACCAGGCGGCATAGCACTGCTCCTGCACCGAAGTCGGCCGGTTGTTGGACGCACCGTTGCCCGTCCATGCATACCACGAGCTGTTGAGTGCGGACGCGGGTGCGAGGCCCCCTCCACACCCGTGCAAGTTGCAGGCGTTTGCGGCCTCGGTGGCCGTTGCGTGCGGGTACTTTTCGGCAAAGGTCAACGCGCCGCCGCCGCACGTTTGCTTTGGCAAAAGGTGGATTGGGATGAGCTCGGTCGTCGTGCCTTCGAGGCACGTGTCCCCACCCGTGCTCGTGGCCCAAGGATAGCCGTCGGGCTTCCAGTAGCTGACGCCATTGCCGAGGTCCCAGCTGGTAGCAGTGGACGTGCCAGTGGGCGAGTGCGCGTCTGCATCCGCCTGGCTCGTAAAGAGCGGCGAGTCGCCCTTGATGCAAACGGCAGTGTCGCCCAGGGGTCGCAGCGGCGGCGGTGGCGGCAAGGAAGGGGACGGAGGACAAGTGCACGCTTGGTAGGTGCTCGGCGTGATTGTGCCATACGTCTCGCAGCAGAGGCAGGCCGCGCTGCGAAGAACCGATTGGCCATTGCCTTCTTTTGTGCAATCCTCGGTGCCACTGTCCACGAAGACGAGCTCTCGATCCGAGGAGCCACCAACGCTGCTCGAATACTTTGAAAAGATTGTGCACCCCCTGCTGTGGTCGCCCGCGTTGCTTTGTCCCACCAGGTTGTTCATCAAGGTGAACCCGATGGCATCGTTGGCCAGCTGGCAGTCGGCCGGATTGTCGATGCGCGTAAACCCCGCCTCGGCACACGTCGAGGCGGTCGGGTGCGGGGTGTTCCAGCGCGTGACCGTGTCCTTTACCCACTTGCCAACCTGGACAAAGTCGGTGCACGCGGTGTACGGCGCCGCCCCAGTGGGCGTGCTCAGCACGTAGCACAGCGGGTTGCCCGCGCACTCGGCGGTGGCGGCGGCCTCGTCGGCGCCGTGATCGGTGCACGTGGCGTCCGAAACGGGACAAGCAAGCGGGCTTGTGGGCGGGGGAGGCGGCGACTCGAGCGGCGGCAGCGAGGGCGGTGGCGGCGAGGGCGACAGCCGGGTGGCGTGCGACGGGCACGTGCCGCCGTGCTGGAAGCCCACAAACGAGTTGGGCATGTAGTAGGTGACGCCGCCGAAGGCGTGCGTGTGAGAGGCGCTCGCGTCTGTGACCGCGTTGGCCTCGGCCGCGGTCAGGAAGAGCGGCCAGTAGCCCTGGATGCACAGCGCGCTCACTGGCGGTAGCGAGGGCGAGGGCGGCGGCGGCGAGGGCGGCGGTGGCGAGGGCGGGTAATGGGTGCACGGGCACAGGCGCCGAAACGACGGATAGCCCGTCGCGTCGTAGTCGCAGTTCAACGTAAACGTCGACGCCGCCGACGGAGTCACATGATAGCACCCCGTCGCGCCGAGCTGGGTGATGTAGTTGGGAGTTACTGTTTCATAGGCTTGCGCATAATGGGCATCGCACGCAATGTCGATGTGCGGAAGGCTGCTCAGATCCTCAAAGCAGTCCGCCGAGGTCGGTAGGGCGGCGTCGGCCACGCACGTGCGTCCGTCGGCGGCACAGGCGTCCGTGCAGCTCTGCTCCGGCGCACCCGCAAGCCAGTATTCCTCCAGCACGTCTGACGGACACGCCTGGCCGGCTACGAGGCCAACACACGCGGCCAACACGACAAACCGTGACCACACATTGCACGCGCACGGCATGGCGGTGGCAAGGCGCGTGGCGTCCCTCTGCAAGTATGCGTACGATTCGCGTGTTATCATGTGCTCGCACAATACAAAAAAATACACTCCCGTCCTCCTATCAAAATCCGGCTCCTTCGAGCAGCGCCAAGTCGTCCTCGAGGGAGGCGTCGTTGGACGACGCAAACATTGGAATTCCAGTTGTGGCATCGCCAACATCGACTTCCTCGGGCTCGTCCCAGAGCTCCGACAGCTTGCGCTTTTGGGACGCTGCCTTTGCGAGGGCGCTCGTTGTGGAGGCGCCTGTGGCCATGAGCGGCGCATCGTCGCGCTCAACGTCGCGTGGCCGATGCGCCTCCTTGAGGTGCTGAGGCAGGCGCTCAAAGACGTCGGTGCGATCCGAGTGGCGGACCAGCTCGGGAAGCATGCGCGCAAACGAGACGAGCATGGACCGTTCTCGGGTCGAACCGGGCAAGTTGGCACGACCAGTCGCGTAGATTTCTGCGCACACTGGTCAATGGAGGGTTTGAGCGCCACTATGGGGGCTAGGGATGATGGGAACGATACCGCAGCAAATCGACTCCTTGGGCGGTCTCCACGCAAGTCCCACAAAACTGGCGCGATCGTAGTAGCTCGTCGCCGAGTGCGTCGAAGCAAAGGCGTCGCAATCCAGGCGGGCGTCGATGCTCGCAGCACCCACCTGAGCGCCAACGTCGCGGTGGACTACTGGCGAACCATGTGCGTGTTCAAATTGCATCGACACACTTGGTTGATCACTTGGAAATTTCGGACGTGGATGTGCACATTGGCCTCGACTGCAAGCTGTCGTGCGGCCCGCATGATGGAGAGTCGGGCGGCCATCGGCCCCGCGCAACCTGTGGGGCAGTGACTTGGGTGAAAGGGGATGACAAGAACGAGATACAAGTGGAGCAAGAGAGCGAGCGCAACCGGTCCCAACGAGTCGTCCCGTATGGAAGATCAAGACGCGACATCGCGGGCTGTCAAAGGCGAGCTGGACGGCGGCGAAACGACGAGGTGCAAAATATGCATTCGAGCACCGGGCACCAATCGTGTGCAGGTCGAGCGGCAGCTTGAGCCCCGACCCGGCCACCGGGATCGCCTCGGCCAGCTGCCAGCACGCGCACACACGCGCACACACGCGCACACACACACACACTCATCACCGGGTTGCACCATTGGCCGCCTGCCTGGAATCAAAGCCACCACCCCCCCCACTAAAAAATACGCACCGTCACCACGTTGACCAATCTTGGAACCAGATGAATGATGCTGTCATAATCGGCCAGTGGGAGTCGATCGGTCCACCGTGACGCTTTACAAACGGCCTCGTCGCTCAGGTCTGTGGCCGTCTGAATCGCACGTGTCCGCTTTCGCTCCACGCGGCACGTGTCCACTATGCGCCCAATCGCCGTCCTTGTGCGCTCCTTCAGCGCTGGCCCATTGGACTCTGTAGAAACGGTGTTTGCTAGCCCAATGCAGCGCTTCATCCGCTTCCACTCTTCGTCCATGGTCCACGAAGTGGGGAACTGCAGCTCTTCCTGGCTTGGACACTCGCTCGTCTGCGTCGTGGGTGCGCCTTAGCGCGTCGTGTATTTTTTTACAAGTCGTGTTACACACGTGCACACACACACACACACGTGCACCCACACGTGCACGCACACGTGCACGACCTACACAGACACAGACACAGACCCACACACAGACACACACGCAAACCCTCGCACTCGTGCGTACGATACACGCCCTCACAAAGGACTCGCCGTTGACACAAACGTCGTCTGCATTGTTACTCGCGCAAGCGAGCGCCGTTCAATTCACCGAGGTCGGCGAAAAACCTTTGGACCTGTCCCGCTGGCATCCGATCCCGAGGACGGCGTCGGGGAGGCGGGCGCTGCAACGGGGTCCTCTTCCTCGCCGCCACCAAAGATGCTGTCGAATACGGCCGACACGGTGCTCGTCTGCGGCGGAGCCCGCTCCCGTCGGCGCTGAGCCGGTGCGGCCGTCGAAGAGAGCAAGTCGGCCGCCACAGACGAACCGGTCGCCGGAGCAGCCGTGCTGGCGGCCGCGGGAGTCGACGTCGAGACCGCGGGAGTTGAGCTCGAGGCCTTGGCGGCAGCGGCCGCCGCGGTGGGCGCCGCGGTGGGCGCCGCGGTGGCGGCAGAGGTGGCGGCAGAGGTGCCCGTGGTTGCGGCGGCCGCGGGACGGCTTCGTGCCGGCGACTTGCGTGTGCCCCGAGCAACGCTGCCTGGCCTCGATGCGGCGACGGCCGCCATCGCGGCGGCGGTAATCGGTGCCGATGCTGCGGCAGCAGCCGTCGAGGCCGGAGCGGCAGCCGTCGAGGCCGGAGCGGCGGCCGTGGGCGTGGGCGTCGCCGCCGCACCCGTGGAAGCCGGTGTCGGCACGAGCGGCGGTGCGAGCGAGGCCGATGGAGCACCTCCGCCTTCCGCTGCACCCCCCGCACTCGAGGTGGTGGCATCGGCGTCGCGACCTTCCGCGCTCACGCTCAGGAGGGCCATCGGGTTGGCCCACGCGCCGTCGCCAATGTACGACGGCGGAGTCAGATACCGACTCGGAACATTCGACGCGTTTTGGTTGAGACGCACTCGGATGGCCTCGCCACTCGCCTGCGACTTTTGCAGCGTTTGCTGCGAGTAGCTGTAGAGCGCCGATCCAAACACGTTGCCCACCGTCGTTCGCATCGACGGGAACTGCGCATTGTACGTGTCCACGGCCATCTGATTCTTGTACGCGTTTTGAGTGTCGTAGTCGACCCGTTTGCCGTCGCGGCCGATCTCGTTGGTGCCGTGCTCCACGTATTGGCGCGCGACGTCGCCCAGGTCTTCCGAGGTCGAAATCAGGAGGCCGCCCTCCACCTTGGCGTCCCCGCCCACGCTGCCACCAGCGAGCGGTAGCGCGTTGAGCCACGACGTCTGCACGTCGACGGTCAGCGCAAAGCCCGAGTCGGACGGTCCTCCATCGTACGTCGCGTACCTCGCGGCCTTGACGTCGAGAACCCGGCCGACTTTCCAGCACCCGACCATGTTGGCCAAGTCCTCGGTCCGCACGGCGTCAAAGACGTCGTCGTCGAACCGGCTCTTTTTCTCGCCGTGCTTGTGCGACGCCATCGCCGCGTTGATGTCGCGAAGCCTTTCCCGGATCTGCTGCTTCAATTTTGTCAGCTTGGGATCGCCACCCCGTTGCATTCTGTTGCCGACATTGATGCGTGCCTGTGCCTCAGTGATGCCCGGATTCGCGAGAAGCTCTGCCGCGATCTCGTCCCCTAAAAGAGCGTCCTTGATGTTCAGGAGCTGGTCTTGCACGTGCTGGCAGAGGTAGGCCTTGCGCGACGAAAAGGGGATGATCTGGAACATGTACGCGTCCTTGCTGGCGTACTTGTCACCGCCCGGACCGAGACCGGCACTCCCGAGTGCGGCATCGGCATCCGTGCGCACCTTGGCGCGCATGGGGTCCGAGAGCTTGTACGCGCGCAAGCCGAGGTAGAGTGTATTCATTGGCTGAATGTTTCGGTCCCACATCTGAGCAGGATAGGTCGAAAAGGTACCCGTAAACGTCGAAACGTAGTCGTAGGAGCCACTCTGGCTGAGCCACGGAGAGCCGACGCGGCCAGGAACTCCGTGTGAGCCACCGGGTCCGCCCACGCCCGCACCGCCAATGTGGTAGCCGCCCTCGATGCTGCCGCGCGGGTACGACTCGACGGTGCGCAGCGGCGTAGCACCGCCCGTATTGTTGCCAGAGATGGTGTAGCCCGGATTGGCACGAGAATCGTACAGCAAATAGCCATTGTTGCACATCGTCGGGCCCTGGATGACATTGTTGAAGACGACGGCGTCGCGAGAGCCGCTGGACGTGAAGGCGTAAGGCTCATCGTTCGACTTGATGATGCCGTCGAGGCGAATGGCGTCCAAAACGCTCATGCCCGTAAACGTGCCAAGAATGTCCTCGCCCGTCTTGGGATCCTTCTGTGGATCCACGTTGAGCACCTTGAGCGGCGACTCTCCCTTGTCGACCACGAGCACGTTGTCGCCCGCAACCCATCCATCCGGATTGCCTTCGCCGTGCAGCAGCCGATTGACTCCGTCGAGTCCGATGACACGCGACATGGTCGCCGTGCCATTGGTACCATTGTTGGCACCCGGAAACTTTGAGAGGAAGCCAGGGGGAAATTTAAGGATAAAGGCCACATCGCCAGGAGCAACGCGACCCGTCCACCCACTCAAGAATTCGAGAGGACATACCCGCGAGTAGGGTATGGGGATGTTTGAGCCTTCGTTTGGACGATTTGATTGGGCCAGCTTCGGGACCTTGATGTCTCGATCAGGAGTCGGAACGACGCGGCCACGAAAGGCGGGTAGGGTCCCGGGCACGCTCGTGGGGTTGCCAGAAAGGGAACGCTTCACGCCCGTCTGTGGAGCCTCAGAGGGCGTGACGGCGCTTATCAATGACATGCTTGAGAGGCACACACCCACTGCAACAAAACGCCACCCCCCTTGACTTTGACACACACTCAGACACGTTATCATGCATTCGGTATTAGCGGCGCTAGTGGTGTGTGCAAGTGCGCGCGATCGCAATCGCGATGCAATACGCGAATCAAAAAATCTGCTCGCCGAAGATGCCGACAGGGTTTGCCGGCTCAATAGAAATCAGTCCCGAGAGCGTCGCCGTTGCGAGACGGGCAGTTGTTGGCGAAATATCGTTTTCGTAGCAAACCTGTGCCATGAGTTCGCTATTTGCGCCCTCAACCTTCAACGCGGCAGTTGCCGCGTCGAGGAGGACGACGCTGAGGACGTCGATTGGTAATACGTTTGCGGAACGAATCCAGTCGGCTACCGCGGGTTGTCCGAGGGCGTGAAGCGCGGCGTGGCGAACGTCGGTGCGCACATTCGCCTTGCGAGCCGCTCCCGTGAGCGTGTCGCGCACCGTCCACAGCACGTCGCTGGGTGATCCACTTGTGGAGTCTCCGGAGGCGGGCGTCGGGGACTCCGATAGTGGAAAGGACGGATTTTGGACCAGTGGCGGAATTGCCACTGCTCCACCACCCGACACCACGGATGGCGGAAGCTGAAGCAGGGGAGGCAACAAAAGTGCCTGGTGGTGGTTGTTGTGGTGGTGTTGGAGGAGAGAAGGGTTGTTGTTGTTGTTGGTGTTGGTGTTGGTGTTGGTGTTGGTGTTGGCGGTGGTGGCGGTGGTGGCAATAGTGTTGTTTGTGTCGCCGTGGCCGTAACCCGTGACCGAGGAGCCAGCGACGGATTGTTGTCCGAGGGCGCTCCCACACGGTTTGCAGATTTTATCACGCGGCCAATCGACCAATAGACCCATGGTGCTGGAGACGTGATCCTGCTGGCCCAGACTCTGATTTTGGTCGTGCAGTTGCCGCACGCCATCGAGGAGCTTTTGCAGCAGCTGCGGTGTCGCATCGCGTGCCAAGCGCACCAATTCCTGGCTATACGCGCCGTCTGCGCCGTCGTTGTCGCCGTCGGCTACCTGCGTCGTCGCGGGAGCGCGTGCAATCGACAAGAGCCGCTCAAAGCAGTGCTGCATGAGTCCCAGGGCCAAGGTGCTATTCGACCGCTTTCCAATGTTTAGGCAGCAACTGCGCTCTTGGCAAACGCCAGCGTGCAGGAATGCATTGGACACCGCACGTCGCGCTTCGATGCGCAAGTGCGGCTTTAGGGACTTGTTCATCGACTTGCCCATCCAGTCAAAGTTGGTTTCGAGGTAGCCCACAATGCGCTGATACTTTTGAACTTGCGCGGGAGAACCCTCGACGCGCTTGGCCGTCTCATTCTTGACAACCGTGTCCAGTTTTCCCTGGACACCGCCCAAATCCATGCGTCGCGAGACCGATTGCGACATGCGCGTGCCGCCCGCGCCCGCAAGGAGCCGCCGGCGGCGCTCCTCGGGCGTCTCGCCGCCTCGCGCTGCGGCCATCCCCGACTCCTTTTCGGCATCTCGCGTCCAGTGATCGGCCACGTCGGTGTTGTCGTCCTCTCGCGCGCAGTAGCCCTGACGATCCAAGGAAATTGTTTGCTGCCGATCCGCGATGCCACAGTCGTCGCAAACGTCAAAGCCGTCAGTGCCAGGGACGAGTTTGGAATCGTCGGTGGTTCCGCACCCGCGGCAGCTCCACTTTACAGGCAACGGGGTCGTTTCTGGCGAGCTCGTGTACGTTGCGTCTGTTGGCACGCTTGGGCCGGGAAGGGCGAGGTCCGCCGGGGCCGATGCAGATTTGGTCAGTGGCAACGGCGCGAGGGTGGCAGTGCCACCAGGGAAGATCTGCATGTAGTCGAACGGGTCCGCAATGCTGAACCCGAATCGCGCATCGGCACACCTCGATCTCAAAGGGTTGCTCGTATACCGGTCTCCACCACTGCCACCACCACCACTGCCACCACCACCACTGCCACCACCACCACTGCCACAACCACCACTGCCACCACCAACCCCCGACGGGCGGGTCACCCGGGCCAAGAGCTTTGCGCGAGCCTCTCGTCCCTGTTGCAAGGCCACCGACGTACCCATGGACCGCGACTTTCGGATGCCCAGAAGCGAAGCATTGCTTACGCCGCCGCCAATCTGCGCGGGTGCCGATCCCACCGAGGCGAGCGAAGCCGACGACAAGCGCCCGGTTTCACCACCGACCAGTAGCTGCGAAGACGGCGTGGGAGAAATGGGAAGAAACGTGTGCCTCGTCATCAACGAGCTCAGCGACGATTGCGAACGGGGAGAGAGCGAAGACATGGACGACATGCTCGTTATCGAGTTTCGACTGCTCACCCCGTCGGGAGAGTAGCAGCTGCTCTGGCTGCTGTCCAAGGAGGCGGAGCGTCGGTTCCACCGAGTGCCCGATCGGTAAGCCATTGGCAGCGCAGATCAATCTACGGGACGCTATGTGTCGGCGGCTCCTGGTTGCACTTTCAGGTGCCCCAATGCGAGCGGCGCTGTGATAATTGAAAGAATCGTTTCGGACAAACCGCAAGGAACACGACTACTTGTGATGACCGCGGTGGCGATCAAATCCGCCCGCCTGTGCCGCGTGCACGCGCAAACGCAGACGTGCACGCGCACGCGCAAGCGCACGCGACCGTTTGAGTCCGACTCTCTACGGGCAAATACGCGCGAGCCGCTAAAAACCACGCGATTCCCGCCGCGCCAGCCGGAGCAAGCACCGCGTCCGTGGCTGTGTGCGTGAATGGTGGCGGCCGCTTGATGCGCAGACGAGAGCTCACGCTAGTCGGAATGACGCTTGCCTCAACGACCGATGCCGAGGATACAATGGTCGACTTTTCAAATGCGACGCTCTATCTCTCGGGAATGCAAACCGTGTTCACCGTGGTCACGGTTGCCAGTATCTCGGTACTCGCGTGCTGGGCGGTGCCCGAGGGCGGTGTTTCGGCCGTGCGCACGCTCGCCATGTGCACTGCCGCCGGCGCTGTGCTCATGCGCACCCCACTACGAATCGGTCGTGCTCACGGCGTCAACGTGATCTTTTCGTCGCTTCAGCCCGCCGTCGCCTTCTACATAATGGCACTCATAGTAGAACAGCTTGTGCACACTTGTGCGACAACGACTGTAGACGCGCCGTCGTGGAGACGCGTAGTCTTTCATGGCGCCATCCTTGTCATGTGCGCCGCGGGATTGACGCGCGCGAGGACGCCAATGCGCGACACCGATGTCCCCTTTTTGGTCACTGCGGGTGCCCTTCTCACCATTGCCGTGCTTCCACCGCCGAGTCTGGCCCTTGTTGGGCCACTGTGTCAATCTGTAAGCGCATGGGAAGCCGCCGAGCGCTGCTTGCGCGCATTCGTCTTTGCGGTCTTGTACAGCGTGCACGTCTACTCGTCCATTTCGACAAACAGTCCGACGAGGGCCGAGTCGATGGTCGTGATCACGCGCTCGGCGGCGGCCGCGATTTGGACCATGGGTGCCCACCTTTTTTGGCTGCCCCTCGCCATCGTGCAGTGCATGGTGGTCATCGCGGCCCGGATCCGCCTTTCGAACACGGTTGCCTATCAGGCAGTAACCGATCGTCCGCTCTCGGCCCCGTCGGAGGAAGACGTTGGCGATGCCGCCTACCGAAGATCCATCACCGAAGAGGCCGACTTGGAACATGGCAGCACGAACCATGGTCATCACCAAGATCCGGTCGAGCACCAACGACGACTTTTGGCAGATCCGCAACACGCTCGCGGTGGCATGTCCGATGCCCTGTTTTCAAAAGTGGTGCTGCCGGTCGCGCTGCACCCCTCGCAAGCGGCGCCGGTGGGGTCTCTCGCGCCTCCTCTCGATCGCCGATCCCCACGGCCAAGCTCGAGAAACGCAGAGGAAGACTCGCCAGACGCGGTTCCGGCGGTGGATGCGGGTTTTGGGCCCTTGCGGTTTCGCGAAGTTCAAGGCGACCCAGCTGTGGCCGCGTCGCACCACCAGCCAACCGCCGCGTCGTCTTCGTCGTCGTCCTCAGTGGCCCAGCAAGGGCTCCGAGCGGTGGACATGACGAAAGAGCGCATGCGCGACATTGTCAATGCGCTCGACTCTGAGCCGTAGACGAGGCGCGTGCGCTAATGCGCCTCGATTTAAAAAAAACGGTTCCAAGGGGGTCGTCCTTTTCTCCCGGAATGCCCTCGCAGCGGAAATGGACGAGCTCCGAAAAAAGAAGCGTGGGCGCAAGGCAGGGATGGAAGTGTGCCCACTGTGACGCGATGCTGCCTGCGACCTTTGAGGTCGACCACGTCCAGGCGCTTCATCTTGGCGGCGCCGACTGCCTTGAGACGAATTCCAAGGCCCTGTGCAACTTGTGTCATTCGAGAAAGACGCTCCGGGAGCGCATGGACCTGGAGCGGCGGCGCACAGAGGCCATTCTCAAGGCCAAGGCCGAAGTCAAGGCGGAGATCATGGCCTCGCGTCCGCCGCTCAAGGGAAGGGAGCCCTTGCTGCCACCCGAACCGGGCGTTGAAGTTGAGTCGAATCGATTCTTGAAGTTTGCGTTTGTGAATGAATCGCGAAGACGGTAGCTAGCACGTGTCATGTGATTGTTTATTAGGAAAAAACCCTCAAACACCGCTGCCCCATACCATGCCCTCAGTCAGCACGTGGGCAATCACAATGCGCTGCGCCGCCTCGCTGACGGTGACGGTGCGTGTACGCCCAAGAAGGTTCCAGGCCCCCAAGGTGGCCAAGAAGGCCATGCCCAGCCCGCCACAACGGCCGCGCATCCAGCATCGGTGATAGTGCAAAGGCGTGTGCACGCCGGCGAGGTAGGCGAGCATGAGTTCGAGTCCGCGTTGCGCGCTTCCCAATTGCCACACGAGCCCGGCGATGACATGCAGCGAAATCGAGCCCACAAATCCAACATCCTCCGCAAAATGCACGAGTGAGAAGAGCATGAAGAGTGGCGTCACCATGCGATGCGGTAGTAAGGCGGCGGTGAGGTACGCCAGCGGCCAGGTGTGGGTGTCGAGGTCCGTCGCTCCGTGTGCGCCCACGAGGGCCACCACGGGTCGAAGCCACGCTTCGAACACAAAGCCGTACGCGGGCATTCGCCCTTGGCGAAGTGGAAACTCCCATCCCTTTTTACACGCACGCACACTCGTGAGCGTCGCCTAGCGAACGGCCAGGGCCCAGCCGGCCTCCACGGCCTTGGAGGCATAGTGCGCCAGGTGCTTGCCGCCCTCCTTGGAGTGGTAGTAGAGCA
>ENA-ORDA01001694-ORDA01001694.1-marine-metagenome-genome-assembly--contig:-NODE-1694-length-18051-cov-6.177924_pt1 | contig 18051 bp, 18 predicted proteins | sample MGYA00237778_ERZ508506 | MGnify/ENA primary metagenome ERZ508506 (study PRJEB26177, sample SAMN06267891) | marine metagenome | isolation source: Monterey Bay, California, USA | place: Pacific...
CCTATTGAAGAGACAGCTGAGGCTTCTAATGAAGAGACCGCTGAAGCTCCTACTGAAGAGACCGCTGAGGCTCCTATTGAAGAGACCGCTGAGGCTCCTTTAGAAGAGATAGCTGAGGCTCCTATTGAAGAGACCGCTGAGGCTCCTTTAGAAGAGATAGCTGAGGCTCCTACTGAAGAGACCGCTGAGGCTTCCAATGAAGAGACCGCTGAGGCGCCTATTGAAGAGATAGCTGAGGCTTCCAATGAAGAGACCGCTGAGGCTCCTATTGAAGAGATAGCTGAGGCTTCCAATGAAGAGACCGCTGAGGCGCCTATTGAAGAGATAGCTGAGGCGCCTGCTGCAGAAGCGGCTGATGCTTCTGGCGAGGCGGTTGCTGAACAATCTGAGGATAAGAACGAAAGCGAAGCGATTTCAAGAGATCGGTAGTTAGACCCAGACTAACGACACCTGTCGTGGTGAACTGACTACCACTTCAGGTGTAAAAGACGGGTTCGGTTTCAAGCGATACACCGAACCTGCTCTTGACCGCTGCAACGATTAGGCCTACTAATTCCTCTACGTCGGAATAATTCGCATGGGCGTGGTTTGTAAGGACCAGAGCATGCTGCTCTGAAACCTTGGCACCTCCAGCCCGCTTACCCTTAAGCCCGGCATGATCGATAAGCCTCGCAGCGGACAACTTTATTCTGTTGCCAGGCATATGCAGTCCCGTCACAGTCGGTTCGTTTAACTTGATCACCTCAAAGTCAGACAGCGTGACTATCGGATTCTTAAAAAAGCTTCCGACATTGCCGATCTGCTCGGGGTCTGGCAACTTACGCTTTCGGATTCGGATTACAGCATCGCTAACAACTTTCGCGGTAAGCACCGATTCTGTTTCAAGCTCTGATTGTAGCTCGGGATAGTCCAATCGGGGCGTAAACTGTTCGGAAAGTTTCAGCGAAACATCAGTCACGACATACTTGTCTTTTGAGTCTTCCTTGAAAATGCTGGTTCGATAACCGAATTTACACTCGCTGACATCTAGGCTAAGGAAATCTAATGTTTGACGGTCAAGTACTGTTACGGCGGATATGACCGATTCAATTTCAACCCCGTACGCTCCGATGTTCTGAATAGGAGCGGCGCCCACGCTACCCGGTATCAGGGATAAATTCTCCAAACCGAACAAACCCTGGCCGAGGGTAGCAAGCACGACCGAGTGCCAATTTTCACCCGCTTTCACCTTAACAATATTGTCCGTTACTTCAATGCCACCTAGCATGACCCGAACAACCAAACAATTCAAAGAAGGGGCGAAAACAACGTTGCTTCCGCCACCCAGTAGAACGGCGTCAATTTTCCGCTTTTTAGCAAACAAGAGCGCTTCACGCAGATCCTCGCAGCTACGTGCCTCGAAGTAATACCTTGCGATAGAAGACAAACCAAAGGTCGTAAAGGCAGCAAGCTGCTTGTTTTCCTCAATGAACAAACTTAGGCTGCCTCGTTCTGACAAAAGATAGTCTTAAGCGTCAGTTTCGACGACTAGCGCCAACACTTCTTGAAAAGCGTCCTCTGCCAACTTTTCCATCTCAGCATTAGACCGGTCCTGAATTGGATGTCCTACGAACACCTTAGATGGATCGAACCCAAGCGACCGGGCTTGACTTGCGGCAGCTTCAACAAACTCAGCCGATGCAATAAAACCACCAGGTATTCCACGTCGATCAAGGTCCATAATGTCATGCAAACTGCACGACGTACATGAACCTCAGTCAGCAAGCGCCTCAATGACTACGTCGCATTCCGTCGCTATTTGCTGTTTCAGTTCTGTTGGTGCTATACGCGTAAAAGTAGGTTTGCTGTACCGTTTAGTCTGAATACCCTTTTGCCCCAACAAATCGTCAATCCGATCAAGAAAGATGTCTCCTCTCGGCTTTGAAATGTTAAGCAGACCTACCGTCAGCCCATTGAGCGACTTAGGCTTGGGTAGTGGCATACGCCCATCCGGGTTAAGTTCAGCCGTCGGATCCATTAAAACCATCGTCATATCGAAACTCCTTCTCAATTAAAAACCTATCATTATTCATACAACTCGCGTTGCAATATTGCTACCTCTAGTGCCCAACTTTCACGGTGACTGGGACACTACCCATAGAACCGCTGGCGCCCCAGCCCGCAATAATCGCCGAAAACATACCTGCCCCGCCACCTGCGCGTATTATGTTTAGACCACCTGCCCTAAATTTCGGTACAACCTTATCGGCAAACTTATCCGGTAGCCCTTCCGCGATACCACCAGCACCCATAACTAATTCAGCCCCATCGATCTGCAACAATGACTCGAGTTCAGCTTTTACCCGCGTTTTACTCCACTCTGCGTCTCTAAAGACACGTTCATGTTCCGGCGTAATCACCAAAAATGCATCAGCTGCCATCACCATTTTAGGATGAGATGCCACACGTAAACCTGCGGCAAAGGAACGACAGAGTGACTCAGGCGTTCTCGATTTTTGATCAACAATTCCCTGCACACCATCTGCTGCGAATAGCGTCACCGTAGAATCTTGGCTATCGAAGCCTTTTTCCACCGAATAAGAGTCCCAGCAAGAATTAGTTTCGTCTTCGGCAAAACAGAAAGTGTACTTACCAGGGTTACCTAGTGCGGCACGATCCACACCCTGCGGTTTACCACCCCCGACATTACGGATGACTAATTGTAGCGCCCGGCCAATCGTAGCATTAGCTCTGTTACCCTGGCCAAGGGCGTTACCTTTTGAGTTCATACCAATCGCTCTGGAAACCGGTCCATTAACAACGACCATAGGACCCGAGAAATACGTTGTCGCTAATAAACCGTGCATGCAAAACTCATCAAGCAGAGCGGCTTCAACTGCTGCCAACACAACGGGCATATATTCTGGTTTACATCCGGCCATGACCGCGTTTACCGCAACCTTTAGCACGCTGCAGGGCGCGTAATCAGGGGGCACATTACCTATGATTTCGTTGGGCGCCCGTCTAGTACCCTGAAGCATTTTCACAACTCTCAGCTCAGTTGGCGGTACTAGCGGCAAACCATCGCTCCAGCCACGGTCATAACACGCTTCAATTTCGTCCTCTCCATCCTCAATTGCCAATCTTCTAGCCTCAAGATCAGCGGAACCAAATTTTACGGCCAATTGATCGAGCATACCCGGGTCTAATGTTTTAGAGCCACATCCAGGCCTGAATGCAGGAAGATCTTCAAGAAAGTTGAGACCAGTTAGCCGTTGCCACTCATTTCGGTCCCAGCCCTCTGTACGCTCCAGTTCCATGAGCCCACTTTCATTCTCAAACTTCAACAAAGTAGGAACAGTTTCAAGTCTGTGATTAAAAGAATACTCAAGTTCAGTATCATCGATGACCGGAACGCCCGCAGGAAAGTCAGGATTATCCTGTGAGTAGATGGTGATATCCAACTCATCGATCAACCTCTTAGTCAGCGATGCTATAAGCCTACAGGTCTCACAATCTTCTTTTACTACAAGCACGTACTGCGACATTTCGCTACTTCTCCAGATAATCGATTGTTCTTTGCAAATCATCCGGCGTATCGATTCCCGCAGGAAATGATTCTCTCGCCTCGTCAGCAAATATTTTCTTGCCTGCAGCCAACGCTCGTAGTTGCTCCAGTTTTTCACTCTCTTCGAGCGCCGCAACGGGAAGCTTTATAAACTGACGGAGCGCGCCAACCCGATAGGCATAGATGCCAATATGACGCTTGTAAACAATTTCAGAACTTAGCGTTTTTTCCTTGCCAGCAAAGCCATCCCTGTTCCAGGGCATAGGTGCACGGGAGAAATACAAGGCCTGTCCATGGTCATCCGTCACAAGCTTCACCAGATTGGGGTCAAAAAGCTCATTGATAGACAAAATTTGTTCATACAATGTGCTCATAAAACAGTCATTATCGGCGAGACATCGTGCAACTTGATTAATCGCAACGGGAGGAATCAAAGGTTCATCGCCCTGAACATTCACGACAATTTCATCTTCCGCCATACCTTGAATAGCGGCAACCTCTTCAATTCTATCAGTGCCCGATTCATGCGTTCTCGCGGTCATTACCGCAGTGCCTCCAAAGCGTTCAACCTCGTGAAGCACTCGCTCATCATCAGTCGCGACTATCACTCGGCGACAATCACTTTTCATCGCCTGATCATACACGCGGTGAATCATAGTTTTACCCAAGATATCGACCAAAGGCTTTCCAGGCAAACGGCTTGATTCGTATCTTGCTGGAATGACGACAGTAAAATCCATTAGCGATCTACTTTTTGTTCCGCACTCAACACTCGGGCCTCTTCCTGCAACATCACTGGAATGTCATCCCTGACTGGGTATGCAAGCCCACATGCGTAGCAAATTAGCTCAGCTTCCTGCTTTTTGTAGTCCAGCTCGCCATGACAAACCGGACACACCAAAATGCTCAGTAATTTTCCATCGACAGTCATATCTCTCTTCTCTAGCAGGTGGTTAAAAGTTTTTGTTGTAACTCATTATTAGGGGGCACACTGGCTTATCGATCAACATTCCTGATCTTGTCGAGGATGCGCTTTGTGACGTCACCTTCAAGCATCGCCTCAACCTTCAAATACCAGAAATCCTGGTGAATAAGCTCGGGATTCAAAAGCCGACATTTTACAGCATCTTTTTCAGTCATAATAATCGGCAAACTATCTCCAAACATCAGCTCTGAGATCTTAAACCAGTGGTGATCATCAAAATGATGCTCGATCACCTCGAACCCAAGCTCTCTCAACGACCGGAAAAATCTGTCGGGATTGCCGATACCGGCAACGCCGTGAACGGTGCGTTGCATGCCATGTTCAGCGGCAGGTATTTCATCGCCGGTAATAACGTTTACAAGTGTAGTCGGCTGTAAATTCATTACACTGGGTTCTATCGGCAGATCAACCGCACCGTCACCATTCACCACGACCAAATCAACCTCCGTCAGTCTTGAAGGCGGTTCACGAAGCGGGCCCGCTGGTAAACACATACCATTGCCAAGTCCTTTCCGAGCGTCTACAACAGCAATTTCAATATCACGCCCAAGTGCGTAATGTTGTAAACCATCATCACTTATAACGACATCGCAATTGTGCACAGCCAATAGATACTTTGTCGCAGCCACCCTATCTCGATCAACGACGACTGGCGTACCCGTGCGCCGCGCAATCATCACCGCCTCATCTCCCGACAAAGCGGGGTCAGTGAAACCTGTAACCTCCAAAGGATAAGTCGACGACGTCCCACCATAACCACGACTGACAATACCGGGATGGTACCCTGCTTCACTCAGTAGTCTTGCTAGCAATAATACAAGGGGGGATTTCCCTGTGCCGCCGACATTAATATTTCCTACAATGATCGTTGGTACAGGTGGCAGCCAGTGTCTCGATGCTGAATTTTGTATTCGATGTCGCCGAACCTTGGTCAAAAGGCTGAAAATCACCGACAATGGACTTAACACCCGCACCCATACTGAATCGTTATACCAAGCTTTCACCAAAGGATTAAAGTCCCCGGACAACCACGATCCCGATTCAGTGGGCGTTGCAACTGGCTGGATATCAAGTGGAAGAGGATGCGTTCTGGATGCTGTTTTTTGATCCCCCGAGCCACCTACGTTATGTAGCGACGCGTAGTACTGTCCCCGAGTAAGTAACTCGTCATGACTTCCCTGTTCAACGATTCTACCTTGATCTAGTACAAGTATTCGGTCGGCTTTCTCAATTGTCGAAAGCCGGTGGGCAATCACAACTGTGGTTCTATCTTTGGCTACTGCTTCCAGGGCTGACTGAATTTTTCGCTCGGATTCGGAATCCAAAGCAGAGGTTGCTTCATCCAAAATAAGCACAGGTGCGTTCTTAAGAAATGCCCTTGCTATGGCTAATCGTTGACGCTGTCCGCCAGAAAGCAAAACACCGTCATCTCCTACAACCGTATCTATTCCATCTTCCAGCTCGCAGATAAATTCCCAAGCATAAGCCTTTCGAGCCGCTTCGATAATTTCCTCAGTGCTTTTACTCTCTAAATCTCCATAAGCGATGTTTCTTCTCACAGTGTCGTTGAACAGCGTGACACTCTGGGTCACCAGAGACAAATGGTACCGGAGGTTCTCCAGATTAATTTCATCAATCGGAATATCGTCAAGCAGAATCTCTCCAGAACTCGGCATGTAGAATCTAGGTATCAGGCTTGCTAGCGTGCTCTTACCGCTGCCCGATCGCCCTACCAGCGCAATGGTTTCCCCTGGTTTGACTGCAAAACTGATATTCTTGAGGACGAGCGTTTTCTCCTCGCCCTCTTTGTTGCCCCGTTGTTCCTCTGGGTCATATGAAAAAGAAACATCTCTGAATTCAAGCTTTCCGTCAACTCTGTCCAGGTTTCGCGCGCCGACATCGGGTTCAGCATTTTCATCGAACAGACTAAAAATATCCTCGGCTGCGGCTAAACCTTTCTGGATAGTTGAATTTACCTCGGACAACTGCCGGATTGGTTTTGCGAGTAGTCCTCCCGCAGTAATGAACGCGATGATGTTACCACTGCCATCCATCGAGTCCACCAGGGTAGGATCCAGTACCAACCACACCAGACACGCTAATGCCATTGAAACAACCAACTGAATTACAGGCGTCGCGATAGATTGGGTTACAACCATCTTCATTGACTGACGTCTATTGTCATGACTGACGTTGTTAAAACGCTCGCGTTCATAATCTGTGCCGCCAAATGTTCTTACGACCCGATAACCTTGCACTGCTTCAGAGGCGACATGGGTGACATCGCCCATCGAGTCCTGAATTCTGCCGCTAATCTTTCGAAAACGTTTCCCCGCAAAATTGACAATAAACGCAATGAACGGTCCCACGAAAATGAAGATCAGTGTTAGCTTCCAGTTCAGGTAGAAGAGATAAGCCATATAACCTATCACGGTAAACCCTTCCCGGATGACAACCCGCACAGCATCGGTGGCTGCGCCCGTGACCTGCGTCACATGAAAAGTCACTTTAGCGACCAGATGCCCCATTGCACTCTTGTCGTAAAAACGACTCGGTAGCTTGAGCAGATGATCAAATAGCTCACATCTGAGCGTGTGAACAAGGTTTGTGCCGATATAAGTAATGAAGTAGTTTCCGATAAACGTACCCAAGCCTCTGCCGAGCACAACCAGCACAATAAAAATTGGAATGAGTGTACGGTTCAAAGTCTCCGGTTCACCAAAGTACTTGCGAATAAATGACCCGGCAACACTGTCGGGAACAACACTTCGTCCTTCAAGAAAATCGATGATGTAGGCAATTAGTTGTACGAAACCAACGTTAGCAGCGGAATAAATTATGAACCCGAGCATACTTAGCAAGAATGCAGCCCAGTAGATGCTCACATACTTCAGCAGCCTGCCGTAGACCTGTACATCTGATTTCGGCTTTGTGTGAGGTGATGCATCTTTACTCGCCCGATGGGCTTCAGGCTCAGTAGGGTCTTCAATTGATGAATTTGGTTCCATCATCGCGGAGCTACTAATTTTGCTCACGGAAATTCTTGGTCGTGATACTGAGATGACTAAAACCAAGCTGACCCGCGGCATCCATTGCAGTGACAACTGACTGGTGGGGCGTTGCCGAGTCTGCAGTAATGATGAGCGGTAAAGTGTTGTCTCCTTCACTGACTTTCTGGAGTGCATTTATCAGCGTTTTGAGCTGATTGTTAATAAGCGCCACTTCGTTGATTGCAAATTCACCCGAGCGGGTGATTGAAATTTCGAGGGTTCGCTCTGCCAGTGTGCCCGGGGCACCGGAAGCCTCCGGAAGATCAATGGATAACTGGGTGTCCTTTGTAAAAGTTGTTGAAACCATAAAAAAAATAAGCAGTAAAAAAACCACATCAATCAGTGGTGTCAGATTTACCTCAACTTCATTGCGTGTGTGTCTGGCAAATTTCAAAGTTACGGGCCTTTTATCTAACGTGCCATTTCAGGTTCTGGTGAGCGAGACTCAGCTTTCTCTGCATTTGTCCTGTCACCATTTAACACTTCAACCAACTTCAAGGCTTCCTGCTCCATGGTAATCACAAGCTCATCGACCCGGCGCTGAAAAAACCTAAAGAAAAACAGACTGGGAATTGCAACTGATAAGCCGGCCGCGGTTGTAATCAACGCTTCCGAGATACCTCCGGCCAGCACTGCTGCATTACCGGTGCCTTCAAGCTTAATGGCGGTAAACACCTTGATCATACCGATAACAGTGCCCAACAACCCCAATAAAGGTGTAACGGCAGCAACAGTACCAAGCGTATTCAGGTAGCGCTCCATTTCATGGACGACATGCCCGGCAACTTCCTCAATGCTCTCTTTCATCTGCTCACGGCCTCGCTTGTGGTTGCTAATACCAGCAGCAAGAATTTGGCCGAGTGGTGACCCAGCTCTGAGCTCACGGAGCTTTTTATTGTCCATCTCATTATTACGAATCCAGTTCCAAACCTGAACGAGCAGGTTTTTGGGGACAATTTGGGTTGCTCGCAACGTCCAGAATCGCTCGACGCAAATTGCAGCAGAAATAACAGAACATAAAAGGATTGGCACCATAAGCCAACCACCCGCCTGAACTAATTCAAACACAAGTTAGAATCTCCAAATCAAGACAGTGAAGTTGTTGGACTACTCTACCACATACGCTTTAAAATACATCCTGATATCAATCAGGCAGCCCCAATTTATTGAGTAAAATCAACGTACTCCGAAGATTTTAGATAAGAAAGGATTCAAGAACCGACCCTCTGGATCAAGGTCCTGTCGAATCTCACAAAAGCGATTAAAACCTGTTAGAGAATCTGCCAATTCCGCAGCCTCGTAGTGATGGACTTTCCCCCAATGAGGACGCCCCTGATGGGCTCTAAAAATAGCTTCTGCCGCATCAAACAAAGGCGATGGGTCTATTGAGGCATCCTGATGGACCGAAATGGTTACCGTATCTCTGCCAGAAGCGGAGCTGATCAGCATATCGTCTCCCTTCAAGGTTCGATATTCAACCGGCCATACAACTTCTGGGAAGTCTGTCTTCATCATCTGACGAATTTCTAAAAAGCATGCCCACCCTGCTTCCGCCGGAACTGAAAACTCCATTTCATTAAACTTATCTTCACGAGCGGAAGGAATAATGTGATAACTGGGCCCTACCTCCTCCCATTTGCTCGGTTTGTATGATTTTGTTTCCTCGGTCAGGTTGAGACTTTTCATCGAACACTTGTCTGAGGCTGGTAGCCAGAAAAACTCCCAATTGCGATTGCTAGCGATAAGTGATTCTCGTTGTTCCGCGCACTCATCAACACTCGCTAACCAGTTACGCTCATGTAGATAATAGGCCGGGATCCCCCGAAGCGTCACTTCAGTGATTAACCCAAGCGTGCCCATTGAGACCCTCGCTGCCTGAAAATATTCGGGGCTAGAGGATTCGTCAATCGTTAGAATGTCACCCGAAGCCGTCACCATACGTAATCTGCTGACTTGACTAGGAATGTTCTGAAAGGCACTGCCTGTACCGTGAGTCCCTGTGCTGATAGCACCAGCAATAGATTGACGGTCTATATCACCCATGTTTTCCATTGACAGCCCCAGATCCCAGAGTGGTTCGCCAAGTTCATGTAGCTTGGTACCGGCGCGAAATGTGGCTTCTCCTGTCGCACTGTTACTCGAAATCAGTCCACGATAGTTATCTAACGACACGAGATAATCGTCTGTCCAAAAAGGGACAAAAGAATGCGCCGACCCAATCGTTCTAACGGTTCTGTTTTCATTTTCGGCTTTGGCTAGCAGAGAAATTATTTCGTCTTCGGAATTTGGTGTTTCCAACGCTAGCGCGTGATGCCGTTGCCGACCCGACCAGCTTTGCCACTCCAGTGTCACTGTTCTACCTCTCAATAATCCTGAATTTATCGACGAGACTACACGACAACCGCCTGTTAAAACAGATTAACGCCGCATCCCCGGGTAGATTCCCTACAAACGGTATTCGCTAGCTTAAAGCAACAATGACTCATCGATACTGTGGAATAAGCTAGCAGAGTCGATGAGAGAATTGGCACTGAGACTCTTGACACCATAAACTTCAGCGGTGACGTTGTAACTCCTCTTGATTTTCTCGATCAGCAGATCAAAATCACCGTCGCCAGATAGCAGGACGATTGTATCGACGGATCTTGCAGCATCCATGACATCAATCGCTATGCCCACATCCCAATCACCCTTGGCAGACCCATCGCTCCTTTGGATGTAGGGCTTTAGACGCACCGTGAAACCAATGTGCTTCAGCGCATTTTGGAATTTTAGTTGCTTTGCGTCACCTCGATGAATGGCATACGCGGTTGCAGACACGATCTCACCCTCCGAGTCTATTTTATTCCAGAGCGCTCGATAGTTGAATTGGCGTTTAAAGGCGCTTTGAGTGGTGTAATAGATATTTTGGACATCAACAAAGATCGCTATACGATTCACGGTAATTTAACGATTTCCATTTACCGGGCGACTTTGAGTACCACCATCGCGACCACGACTGGGCGCTACGTTACCATTAACATTCCGGTTACCCGATCGTCGGTTTCCTCCGCGGGATCCTGAACTTTTAGCCGCGCCTTGAGCGCCACTATTCCCAAAATTACCGTTAGCCCGATTATCTGATTGGCGACTGCCGGCATAATTGCCTGGACTGTTACCAGCACTGTTGCCAGAACTGTTACCAGAACTGTTACCAGAACTGTTACCGGAAGCATTGCCGGGTTTGCCTCTTCGCCGAGACCGACGCCCCTGCCCTGTTGGTGCATCACTCTCATTACGACTTTGCCGGCGCGCTTTTGGCCCAGATCGCTGACCACCGTGTGTTTGACCGTCTTGATGTTCTACCCTTGGCTTCTTGGGTTTGCGTGGTTTGATCGGTCTGTGGTCTAGGCGAGACTCCGGCAGCACATGCTCGGGATCGAAGTCATCGATAATTTCCCGGGGCAGCAACTTTTGGATCAGCCGTTCAATATCGCTCAGTTGTTTAAACTCGTCCGCACTCACCAGGGAAACCGCTTCGCCGGTAGACCCGGCGCGACCCGTGCGTCCGATTCGGTGCACATAATCTTCGGGCACGTTGGGCAAATCGAAATTAACAACATGAGGTAACTGGTCAATATCCAGACCCCGGGCTGCAATATCAGTTGCAACCAACACCCTGACGGCACCCTGTTTAAAATCTGCCAACGCCTTAGTCCGGGCACCCTGCCCTTTGTTACCGTGAATAGCCGCCGCGTTGATGCCTTTTTGTCCGAGTTGTTTGGTTAATTTGTTTGCGCCGTGTTTGGTCCGGGAAAATACCAGCACCTGCTCCCACTCATTATCTAGAATCAAGTGCGTCAACAACGCGGTTTTTTGCTTTTTGTCCACCGGGCAGACCCACTGCTTAACAGAAGGTGCGGCTGTGTTCCTAGGCGTAACAGATATCTCAACGGGATCATTTATCATCCCCTTCGCAAGCTGGCGAATATCAGCTGAGAATGTCGCCGAGAACATCAAATTTTGTCGCACCGGTGGTAAGAGGTTCAAAATCTTGCGAATGTCATGGATAAAACCCATGTCCAGCATTCTGTCAGCTTCATCGAGCACCAGTACTTCGAGCTCATCAAATCTGACCGCTCTTTGGTTGTATAAATCGAGCAAACGCCCCGGTGTTGCAACAAGAACATCCACGCCCCGTCGCAACTTCATCATCTGGGGATTAATTTTCACACCGCCAAAGACAACCGTTGAGCGAATCGGCAAGTTTTTCCCGTACGTAACAACACTCTCGGCGACCTGGGCCGCCAGTTCTCTGGTTGGCGTAATCACCAAAGCGCGCACTTGATTTGCGCTTGCTGATTGCCCTTTCGACAACTTTTCCAGTATTGGCAGCGTGAAGCCTGCTGTTTTACCAGTGCCCGTCTGCGCGGCAGCCATCACATCTCTTCCTTCGATTACCGCAGGAATAGCTTTAAGCTGAATAGGGGAAGGTGTTTTGTAACCGTGAGATTCCACGGCTTCAAGAATAGGCTGGGATAATCCCAAACTGGCGAAAGTCATAAAACGGGTCTTTTTAATGATTGAGTGTGCACCGCAACATACGCGGCGCTGGGCAGCTTACAGGGTATCGCTACAAACTACTACGAACAAACGAATTATTTTCCGTAGGAGTAGAACCCCCGACCAGATTTGCGACCCAGGTAGCCTGCTGCCACCATTTTCTTCAGCAGCGGACAAGGCCTATACTTCGAATCCGCAAACTCATCGAACAATACATCCATTACCGAGAGACAAATATCGAGACCAATCAGATCCGCTAGCGCCAGGGGGCCCATAGGATGATTTGAGCCCAATTTCATCGCCGTATCGATATCTTCAACCGAAGCCACTCCTTCTGAGTAGACAAAAACCGCCTCATTGATCATCGGAACAAGCATCCTATTGACAACAAATCCCGGACTATCTTTAACCTCGACGGGAGACTTCCCCATTCGTAATGCGATCTCTTTTGTCACTGCAAAAGTTTCATCCGATGTCTGTAAAGCACGAATCAGTTCAACTAATGCCATGACTGGCGCGGGATTGAAAAAGTGCATGCCAATCACCTGCTCAGGACGAATACTACCTGCGGCAATCTCGGTCAGAGAAATAGACGAAGTATTAGAAGCAAGGATTGCTTCTGGATCTGCGGCGTCATCGAGCTCACGAAAGATGCTGCGCTTAATTTCCGGATTCTCTGAGGCTGCCTCGATCACAAGGCGGGCCTGACCAATTTGCTTGAAGTCATTTGCCGTAGACAAACGAGATAGGGTCTGGCTTGCATGGGCCTGTGTGACTTTCTCACGGCTGAGGGCTCGTTCAACTGTTTTGTTAATGCTCGCCAACCCTTGCTCTAGTGCGGTAGCACTTACATCAATCATCTGCACGTTAAATCCTGATTCGGCAGCCAATTGTGCTATTCCCTGTCCCATGGTACCCGCGCCAATCACTGCGATCATATTTTCGTTCATAAAAGCTCTCTTGGAATGTCGTTTTCAAATACGTGTGCGGCGCGAATTATGCTGATATTCACACCAAAGCGACAGTCATTTAATACTGTGCCCCGCTTCTGCTGCAATTTCGAATGAGCGCAAACGTTTTGAATGATCGTAGATAGAACTGGTGAGAATCAGCTCATCTGCTCCGGTGAGCGAAATGAACTCAGCCATTTCTGATTTAATCTCAGGTAAAGCACCAATGGCCGAACATCGGCCCATCTGCGAGAGCAACATCTCGTCCTCTCGGGTCAGTTGCTTTTCAAAATTCTTTATTGGCGGCGGCAGCTGACTGGGCTTACCTCGCCGCAGGTTTAGGAACGACTGAAGGGAAGATGTACGCAGATATTCAGCTTCCTCGAGCGATTCGCCGGCACAAATGTTGTAACCCATCATCAGGTAGGGTTGTGCTAATTGTGCTGAAGGTTTGAACCCCTCTCTGTACAATTCAATCGCCTGCAGCATCTGCGCGGGCGCAAAATGCGACGCAAAAGCAAAAGGCAAACCGAGCATGGCCGCAAGTTGTGCGCCAAATAAGCTTGAGCCCAAGATCCAGAGAGGAACATGGGTACCGGCCCCGGGCACAGCCATTACCTTTTGGCCTTCTTCGGGCTCCGCAAAATATTGCTGTAATTCAATGACGTCGCGAGGAAAGTCTTCAGCACTGCCATGCAGAGTTCTGCGCAGCGCGTGGGACGTGATCTGATCCGTGCCCGGAGCACGCCCTAGACCGAGGTCAATGCGATCAGGGTACAGCGAAGCAAGGGTGCCAAACTGCTCTGCAATCACCAGTGGTGAATGATTAGGTAGCATGATGCCGCCAGAGCCAATTCGAATACGGCTTGTGCCATTAGCAACGTGACCAATGACGACAGCCGTTGCAGCGCTGGCAATACCTTGCATATTATGGTGTTCAGCAACCCAAAAACGTTCAAAGCCAAAGACTTCAGCATGTTGTGCCAAGTCAAGACAGTTCTGTAAGGCTTCGGTCGCGTTGCTTCCCTGTTTAATTGGTGCAAGGTCAAGTATGGAAAATTGCGTCATGATTATTCGCCGATCAAATGTCGCCATAGTATCATCAGCACCTACGGCACAAACAGCCAAACACAAAGAATGAGATAGAGAAATGAAAATTGATTGCTCGATTAGTCCCGACCTAACAAAAGTCAAAGGGGACGTCAGTCGTCTTCAGAGCCTCGGTTACGATGGCGCCCGCGTCGCAGAGCTTACTCACGATCCATTTCTTCCACTGACTTTAGCCGCAGAATACTCTGAAGACATTGATTTAATGACATCCGTAGCCGTTGCGTTTGCGCGCAACCCGATGTCTATGGCGCATCTGGCGCATGACCTCAACGCATTTTCAAAGGGTCGGTTTATCCTCGGCCTTGGTACTCAGGTACAACCCCATGTTGTAAAAAGATTTGGCATGCCCTGGTACAAGGCGCCACGACAAATGCGAGAGTTTATAAACGCTATGCACGCGATATTTGATTGTTGGTATGAGGGAGACAAGCTGAATTTCGAGGGTGAATACTACAGGCATACCCTGATGCCAAAGACCTTTCAACCGACAAACACAGCTTATGGCAGACCTAAGATATACCTTTCAGCCACCGGACCACTGATGACAAAAGTTGCTGCTGAAACCGCAGATGGCTTAATCATGCACCCCTTCTCAACAGAGAGATACATAAGAGAAGTCAATCTACCCGCGATTGCAGAAGGGAGAAAGAAGGCAGACGTTGCACCTGAAGACTTCGAGATCGACTACGCACCCATGATCGCAACAGGGCAAACCGAGGAAGAGATAGAAAAATCCATCGCTCAAGTGAAGGACAGAATCGCGTTCTACGGTTCAACGCCGGGATACCGAATGGTACTGGAGCTTCACGGTTGGGGAGAGCTGCAGAGCGACCTGAATCGACTCATGCGGGAGCATAGAACTTCTGAAATGGCAGAACTTATAGACGATGAGATTTTGCATACATTTGCCATCGTCGGCGAACACGAGAAAATTGCACCGGAATTCAAACGCCGATACGGTGACTTGATTGACAGATCAGCTTTTCTCGCGACAGGACTTTCCGCTGAAAACACTCACTCTGTGATTTCGCAATTAAGATTATAATCTGAGAGCATCTTGTGTACTTTACACGGGTAGCCATTGTTCTTACTCGTAAATGTCTCAGTAATCCTAAAACCTTTACTCTCATAAAGTGTGATTGCGGGTTTATTTGCCTCGAGCACGAAAACACTCACAGCTGTTCCTGAGCTATTGTCTTCCTGTATCAATGCCATTGCGCGACTGAGCAGTCGTCGACCGATACCCAGGCGGCTCGAATCTGGCCGCACGTATAGCCAACCAATTTCAAAATCGCCAATGCCAACAAAGCCGCGAATTTTGCCATTACCAATTGCAACCAGTTTCCTACAGGCGCGAAACTCATTGAGGTCTTTGGCATCATCACGAAGTGGAACGAAAGCTCTAGGATCGCACGAGCCCTGTAACTCGACAGGACGCGCGAGGTCATGGATAGCGATCAAATCATCCTCATCCTCTTCACAATACTCACGCACAGAAAACTGACCCACTACCTGACTGCCTTAATTCAGTTTTGCAAGCAATAAACGTCGCCAGAACTCTGATTCAAAATCTGGTGCACTTTTACCCGCCTCGATTTTTCTTGTTCTCGCCACTACCAATGAATAACGCGGCAGGATGTACAGCAGATTGCCAAAAGCGCCTCGCACGGAGATCAAATCCTCAGGTGCCGTGGGCACTACATTGCCTGGATAAATTTTATCTTTCATCGGCAACATAAATTGATCAGCGCAATTATTCCACCAACAAAAGCCCCATGCGGGATTGTCTGCAGAAGCACCCTGTGTCATCTGGTTGAGATAATGATTTGGCACGATTTGCATGTCGTTCCAAACTCCTTCGTTCAAAACAAGCCGACCAATCTTTGCTAGATCATCTGCCGTTGATTGCAATCCCGTAATCGCTGTCCCATCTGGTAGCTTCTGCTCACGAGCTTCCCAGCGAGTATTTTTCATTCCTAACGGGTTAAATAACCATTCGCGGCTCAATTCGTTAAGGCTTAACCCTGTGTGAAGACAAAGTATTTTCTTAAGATAGTTGTAAGCCGTATTGTTGTAGCGCCATCCACCGCCAACCTCCCCTAAAGGCTGGAGCTGTTCGTCCATACCGGTTGTCATCGCAAGCAATGTTTCTATCGTGACACTCGCCTCGTGCCAGGGAGAAAGCGCTGTCCACTCAGGATCTAGGTGGTGATTGATAGCATCACAGGTTTCCAATAGATACTTCTCTTCAGCGATACCAATCAACAGCGAGAGAATCCCTTTTTGAACCGCAAAAATATCCGTCTCAATCGCAGTGCCGACAGGCCTAATTAGGGGCTGCTGATTGCAATCAACAACCAACTCGGTCGTACCGTGATCATTGGAATACTGGATCAACTCTTCAAGTAGAGGTGTTGACCAATCAGACTTAGACGTCACTATTTCATTCATGTTGCAAGATATCCACCGTCGACGGGAATAGATGTGCCCGTAATATATCCCGAGTCATCAGAAAGTAAGAAGGCAATTGTCGCGCCATATTCTTCATAGATGTGGCCAGCTCGTCGCACCAGCATCCAAGGCTTGGGCCGCGGTAATACTGCTATTGGCGTTTCATGTGTTTCTCTATCCTCACTAACATGCTTTCCAAGGTTGGATTCTGCAACGGCACCAGGTTGGATAGCGTTAGCTCTTATTCCCCGGTTGCCATAGTCAACAGCTATCTGTTTTGCTAGCTGAATAACCCCTGCTTTTGAAACAGCATAGGATGCTGCAGCTCCACCAGCACCGATAACAGAACCCGCAATTGAGGAAGTCACCACATAGGAACCACCACCACCTGCCAGCATGTGGGGTATCGCATATTTGGCACACAGAAATGGCCCAGTTAAATTCACGCCCAGCACTGAATGCCAGTCATCGAGAGTTGTCTCGTGAATCCAGCCAGAACCGGCCGTACCTGCATTCGCCACCATGCCGTACAGACTGCCATATTCATTCACTAGGGTCGCCACGGCATGAGCGACATCCTCTTCTTTTGCAACGTCACACTGTATTGCCAAAGCGGAGCCGCCGGACGCATTAATTTTGTCAGCGACAGCTTCTGCGAGAGGCAGCCGAATATCCAATACACCCACCTTTCCACCTTCTGCAGCAATACGTTCGCAGGCACCTTTCCCAATGCCGCTGCCGCCGCCCGTGACCATGACTACTCTCTCAGCCAGTCTTGTGTTTTCCGTCATTGGTTATCCTCTATGCGGTTAAGTTTTTGATGGGAATATATTGTTCAGGCCGAGCACCACCAGATGCGATACGTCGCTTGGCATCCTCAGGCGATTCCAGAGTACCAGCAACCTCCACTGCGGCTTTCCTATCTACCAGTTGAGCATCAGCATTCGTTCCATCAGGCATGACGCTCGCAGGATAATACGCTATTGGGACACTAGGGTCGGTCTTATCAGTGTTAAGTTCTCTTGCGTTAGCACCAGATTTAGGTGTGTCAGTCTTACCATCGACAATTTCAAGGTCCGTCCACCATTTCTTGACCATGTTCCGCCTGCCATTTCCAACATAATCATCTAGCCGCGCGATAGGACCTCTTAGCATCGGAAACCGAATAGCAAGATCTAAGATCAAACGATGAGCCAACAAACCTTCATGATTATAGGGGCAGGTCTTCATACAACGACCGCAAGCAGCACCTCTACTATTTGTTAATCGATAACGAGTGCAACGCTCTACATCGGGCTTCCACATCTCGTACCCATTAAACATGACCTTGTCGCCCCAAGAAATGGCATTACAGGGACATTCGCGAGCGCATTTGTTGCATTTATTGCACATGTCCTGAAGTCCAAAATCGATGTG
>ENA-ORDA01001695-ORDA01001695.1-marine-metagenome-genome-assembly--contig:-NODE-1695-length-18048-cov-3.905181_pt1 | contig 18048 bp, 18 predicted proteins | sample MGYA00237778_ERZ508506 | MGnify/ENA primary metagenome ERZ508506 (study PRJEB26177, sample SAMN06267891) | marine metagenome | isolation source: Monterey Bay, California, USA | place: Pacific...
GTTTACAGAGGTTATCTCTTCCTGCCGTGCACAAGAAGAGAAGCTTGGTGTGGCATGTCTGGGACCAGCGGGTACGTTTAGTGAAGAGGCAGTGCTCAAACAATTCGGTTCCGTTGTGAACGTAGTTTATTGTGCGACGATTGATGAGGTATTTAAGGCAGTATCGTCGGACGCTGCCACCTACGGCGTCGTACCTCTTGAAAACTCTACAGAGGGGGCGATCAGTAGAACTCTCGATTTGCTTTTTGAGAGCTCGTTGGTGTTGTCCGGAGAAGTAGGTTTGCCTGTGCGTCATAACCTACTCAGTAATGAGGAGGCCGGAAGCATCGAGAAAATATATTCTCACTCTCAGAGTTTGTCTCAATGTCAAAAGTGGCTTGAGCAACGCCATCCAAGAGCGCAATTAATACCGATAGGCAGTAACGCTGCTGCTGCAAAATTAGCAGCTAAGGAGGACCGCTCAGCCGCAATTGCGAGTGCCTTGGCTGGAGAGCATTACGGTTTAAAAGTAGTTAATTCTTCGATTGAGGATCGAGCGGACAACACAACACGTTTTGGTGTGATTTCAAAGAGTGAGGTCGACTCATCAGGGCTTGACAAAACATCTATTGTTCTAGCGGCGCAGCATACGCCAGGAGCGATTTTAGCAGTGCTCGAGCCTTTGGCTGCGAACGGTATCCAAATTACTCGGTTAGAATATAGGCCGTCTGGTGTAGATCTTTGGGAGTATATGTTTTTCATCGATTTAGAGGGGCATCAAAACGATGAGAAAATGAAAATGGCGCTTTCTGAGGTGCAGGCTAAATCTGGATTTTTTAAATTGCTTGGCTCCTACCCAAAAACAGTCTAGAGAATACGGTAGTGAGTTTTGCGATGAAAAATAGTCCATCAGCTTTAGAGTGTGTTCAAAAGTTAGCGCCTTACCAGCCGGGCAAGCCAATTGATGAGTTAGCCAGAGAATTTTCATTCGAGCTTGAAGACATTGTAAAACTAGCCGACAAGTCCGGATACCTGGACCGCTCACCAGTTATTCACGAACCGTTTTGCCAATGGGTGATCGAAGATAATTTTGTGAACGAAGAGCGCCCCGATTTTGTGGCTGCAGGCGCGCAGATGGTAAAGGATGTCAGCCGCTTTGAGCAGATGAAATTGCGCATGCTCAACGGCAGCCATTCTGCCTTGGCCTATCTTGGATATCTGGCCGGTCACGAGACCATTTCCGACACAGTCGCAGATCCCGCTTTCGCCGCCTATGTGCGCCAGCTCTGGGCCGAAATCATGCCCGTTGTGCGCGCACCGCAGGGGTTTGATCTGCAGGTTTACGCCCAAGCGCTGATGGAGCGCTATGCAAATCCAAAGATCCGTCACCGCACATGGCAGATCGCGATGGATGGCAGCCAGAAACTACCACAGCGTCTTCTTGGAAGTCTTGAGGCAAACATTGCTGCAGGCAAACCTGTCCCGGGTCTGTGTCTGGCTGTTGCCGCTTGGATGTATTATGTCGGCGGGATTGATCAGACCGGTCAACCTATCGACGTGAAAGATCCTATGGCTGAAAAACTAAGGGCAATTTCAGATGCATCGACGACGCCAGCGGACAAAGTTGCAGCGCTGCTGTCGTTATCCGAAATATTTCCCATCGAGCTGGCTGAAAACCTAAAGGCCCCAGTGACCGAGGCGGCGCAAATTCTTTGGACACAGGGCGCCCGACAGGCCGCATTGCAGGTGGTGACATGATCGAGAGCTGGCGTTGGTACGGAGAGTTTGATGCAATCACTTTGCCAGAGGTCGCCCAGACCGGCGCACGCGGCATTGTCACCGCCCTGCACGCGATCCCCTATGGCGAGATATGGTCGCCTGAGGCCATCGCCGAACGCAAGGCCCAGATTGTTGCCGCTGGCTTTGACTGGGTGGTGACCGAAAGCCTGCCGGTGCACGAACATATCAAGCGTGGTCAGGGCGATCTGTCCCAGTTATTTGCAAACTACCGCCAGTCAATGGCCAATCTCGCGGCGCAGGGCATCAATACCATCTGCTATAACTTCATGCCGCTGCTGGATTGGACCCGTATCGATCTGGCTGCCCCGTTACCCGCGGCGGCACCCGTCTGCGGTTTGATGCGACACGGATGGCAGTCTTTGAAATCCACATGTTGGGGCGCGAACAAGCACATGATGATTATAGTCCTGAAGTTTGTGCCAAAGTGGCGATATGGTTCCAGAAAGCGGCCGAAGGGGACAAAGACGCACTGTTGTCCGCCATTATGGCCGGACTTCCCGGCGCGTTTGATCGCTATGACATTGCAGGCCTGCGCGAGGCTTTGACCCAGTATGACGGTATTGATCGCGCGACCCTGCGCGCCAATTACAAGCGCTTCCTGCAAGAGGTTGTGCCCACCGCCCAGGATCTTGGCATGCGCCTTTGTGTGCATCCCGATGACCCTCCAAGAGATGTTCTTGGCCTGCCCCGGATCGTTTCAGGCCATGACGATATTGCGTGGATCATGCGGGCGGTGGACACATGTGAAAACGGCCTGACGCTGTGTTCGGGATCTTTGGGTGCCAACCGACAAAATGATGTGCCAGCCATTGCTGCGCAGTTTGCAGATCGCATTCATTTTGCCCATCTACGCAACGTCCGCAAAGAACCAGACGGGTCCTTTGAAGAGGCCGCGCATCTTGAGGGAGATACCGATATGGTGGCTCTAATGCGCGTGTTGCTCGTCGAAGAAGCCCGCCGCCGCGACGCTGGCCGGACAGATCACGCCATCCCATTCCGCCCCGACCACGGACACGAAATTCTCTCTGACATCGGACGTGATTTGGTGCCGGGTTATCCGCTTATCGGTCGCATGCGCGGTCTAGCAGAGCTGCGTGGCATCGCCAGTGCACTGGCGCTTGCGCCACCGACAAATACCTCAAGCACAGCTATGAAACTCTGACAGAGATATCACCCGCTAAAATCCACATTGAGAACACCTCGCAATCAGGTGGCTCAGTCAACGCGCAATCCGCTAGGGACGCTGTCTGGACGTCCAAGCCGGCCTTTTTTGGCCCGTTCGCCGGTCAAACTGTGCAAAAAAGTGACAATGTCGGCGATCTCGCCCGGAGACAAGTGTACCGGTTTGATATCCAAATGCTCTGCCTGACGGGCCATCTCAAGCCTGTCCGACTGAATTACAAAATCAATTGTCTCCAACCATGGTACCTTAGGAAGCGCCGCAAGATCCGGCGTCCAGGCGGCGCGCATTCCGGCAGGATCAAGGTGATGGCGAACGATACCTTCCAATGTTGGATAAGCACCGTTGTGACCGTAAGGTGCGGTCAATGCAACATTGCGCAAGCGTGGCGTTTTAAACCGGTAGGCGTCTTTGATATCATCGCTTTCGCCCATGCGCCCGACATCGCGAGGTGTCGGATCCCACCGGCGCGTGCGCCCCGGACCGAATGCCGGCAACCCCAGAGCATGAAACTTTTGATCGCTCAGTAACGGACCACTGTGACAGGTGGCGCAATTTGCAGCTCCAAAGAAAAGCTGCCGTCCGCGTTCTGCCGACGCAGGCAACGGCCTGCCCAGTGTCAGCAACGCATCATACGGGCTGTCATAGCTTTGCCATTCACTATTAATAAAATCACCAAGAGCCTTGGCAATGTCTACAATAGTCACCTGCGCGGGATGATCTATGTTCTCAAAGGCTTTAACGAACATCTCGCCATAGGCCGGTATGGTCCGTACGCGTTTGGCCAAAATCGGCCAAGCCATATCAATCCGGTCATGGATCGCACCCGCGATTTCGTTTTCTTTAGGATTGCCAGACATCTCAAACTGGGCCACCAACGGAAAGATCGCCTGCGCAGAAATCACCGTATTCAACCCTTTAGGCAGCCATTCCTCGGCAGGCGAGTTGAAGCCGTTTTGATAAATATCACTGATTTCCAGCCGCCCGTCCTGAAACACCACAGTGATAGATTTATGCCCCAAGTTCCAAAGGGAGGTCGCGTTGCGCGGGATGCGTTTGCGAATTTTATCCTCCCCCGTGCCAGCAGTACGCTCTGGTCCAAGACCACTGCCACCTTCACCAATTCCGAGGCTCAAACCATCACTGCCACCGTGATCGTGATGATGGCAGGTACCACAGCTGATGTTGCGATTGCCCGAGAGAATTTTATCATAAAATAATAGCTGCCCAATCCTTGCTTTTAGCGGATCTGTAGGGTGAAACTGATCGGGAAATACCGCAGGTGTCTGGGCGCAAACCGATCCGGATATCAACATCAAGGCAAGGAAAATGGAATGCAGTTTATACAATGGCGACGCAGCGCTCTGAGTGCGGCCTTTGTCGTATTGGTTTGGGTTGGCGGCGCCTCGGGCGAGATTGAGGCCGCACGCGATTTGATGGAAGAGGGAAAATTTGTCGAGGCGCGGGAAGCACTGTGGCCAGCGGCGCGGTCGGGCAATGCCGAAGCCGAAGAGCTGATTGGCGTGATGTATGCCATGGGACTGGGCGTGAAACAGGATTACCAGCGCGCGTTTGAGTGGTATTTGCGCAGCGCCATGAAAGGCCACCCTGGTGCGCAGTCGGGGGTCGGCTGGTATTACGAAGTTGGGCTTGGCATGCCGGCGATCGATTTGACCCGGGCGTATATGTGGTATGTGCTCTCGGCGATTGGCAATGACCCCGACGCGATGATCAGCCAAGAAGAGGTGGTCAAAAAGATGACCAAGGAGCAGATTGAGAAAGCGCATGTTCTGATCGATGATTACCGTGTCTGGCTCTATCCATTTAGGTAGCGATTTTGCGTGATGTGCGAAAGACCCCAAATATTGACGCCCAATATGCCTGAAAGGCCTGCGGACATCTGGTCCGCGCATAGCAGACGCAGACCAAAGGAAAGCATGTCGCGCAAGAACGCCCTGCGCGACACAGGACTATTACGCCCTATTCGATATCGGCTGCACGACCTGCATTAATATCGGCTTCCGCTTCTGCAACCGCCGATGTCAACGCATCAAACACGGCGCCACCACCGTCTACGTTTGATTTGAACCAATCGTATACAGGGGCTGCAGCGTCTTTAAACGCCGCTTTTTCGGCTGGAGATGGGACATAAAGATCACCACCACCGGCAACAAAGTCGGCATAGGCTTGGATCGATTTACGCTTTGGCGAGGCAAACGTCGCCTGCTGCAGCTGTGAAAAACCGTCGCTGACAATGGTCCGCATTTCGGCAGGCATCGACATGAACTTGTCGTTCGACATCCACCACAAAGCGCCCATATAGGCATGACCGTCCAAAGTGACATATTTCAAACCTGCGTCCGGGAACTTCATGCCCATGATATCGGTGATGCCGTTTTTGGAGCCTTCCACAACACCCGTTTGGAACGAAGTGAACAACTCGGGCCACGGGATCGGCGTTGGGGACGCACCCAGAGCTTTGACCAATTCCTGCGGCAGATCTGCGACCACTGTCCGGATTTTCAAACCTTCCATATCGCCGGGGTTCTGCACCCGGCGCTTTGTATTGGCAAAGTTGCGCCAGCCACCAGTGTTACCGATGGTCATCAAGCGAATTTTATCGCCTGAGCTTTCCAGCGCCATTTTGCGGACCTTGCGGGTGAAATCACCTGACAAAACATGCTCTGCCACACGATCGTCTGCCATGAGATAGGGCAGATCCAGAACCTGCACATAGGGGAAGATGCCAGCCGCACCGCCTGATGTGGAGATATAGACGTCGATCGAACCATCCGCGACACCCTGCAGGCATTCGGCACCTTTAGAGCAGAGCTGTGTGCCGATAAACAATTCAACTTCAATAGCGCCGTTTGAAGCGCTCTCGACATAGTTTTTGAAAACGACCAAACCATCGTAATCTTCATCATTTTCATTCGAGTTCGCTGTGGCTCGAATTGTGTAGTCGGCCGCCTGCGCCGAGATCGCACTCGCGGCCAGCAGAGCTGCCATTGTTAGCGATTTAATAGTACCTTTAAGCATGTTTTCCTCCCTAGAGATGTTGCAGTTCAGGTTAGTTTACGAATCCCGTTATTCGTGGGATCGTCATCGAAATGGCCGGAATATAGGTGATCAGGAAGATCACGAAAATTTCAACCAAAAGGAATGGCAAAATGGCACGCGCGATTCTCTCGACGCGTTCGCCAGAAACCGATGAGGCCACAAACAGCACCAACCCCATAGGAGGGGTGGCAAGGCCAACGGTCAAATTAACGCTCATGATGATGGCAAAATGCACCGGGTGAACGCCCATACTGATAAAGATCGGGCCCAAGATTGGACCAAGAATAATGATCGCCGGTCCTGCATCCAAAAACATCCCGACAATAAACAACAAGATGTTAATTAAAAACAGCAACACCAGTGGGTTATTAGACAGCGACAGAATATAGGCCGCAAGCGTCTCCGGCGCGTGGCTAAGACTGACAACGGTTTTAAACGCCATCGCGGCACCGACCAGCAACAGCACAACAGACGAGGTCATCGCCGCTTTGGTCAAAATATTAGGCAGATCATTTAACTTGAGTGATTTGAGAACAAACAAGCCGATGAATGTCGCATAGCCCACAGCCACAGCCGCCGCCTCGGTGGGCGTAAAGATCCCACCCAAAATACCGCCCAGAATAATCACCGGGGTCAGCAGCGGGAAAAACGCTTTGAGACTGGCCTGCCCGCGGGCACCCCAGCTGTATTTTGTGCTGGCCACCGGAAAATCATATTTGTCCGCCATCACTTTGACCATCAGCATCAACCCAACACCGACCATGATGCCCGGCACGATACCGGCCAGAAACAGCGCGGCGACGCTTTCGCCCATCACATAGGCATAGATGATCATAATTCCCGACGGCGGGATAATTGGGCCAATCACCGAACTAGCCGCAGTGATTGCAGCGGCGAACCGGCGCGTATAGCCCTGTTTTTCCATTGCCGGTATCAACATCGAGCCCAGCGCCGAGGTGTCAGCCACAGCTGATCCTGACAGGCCGGCAAACAGCATCGACGACAGGATATTCACATGCGCCAAGCCGCCGCGCAGATGGCCCATCATTGCTTGGGCAAATTCTACCAGACGGCTGGTAATGCCGCCACGGTTCATCAATTCGCCCGCCAGCATAAAAAACGGAATAGCCATAAGTGGAAAGCTGTCGATGCCATTATAGACATTGCGATACAACAGCCCGATGTCGCGTTCTTGTCCATTTAGCCAAAGCAGCAAACCCGGCGCGGCCAGAAGGCCAAAAAATACCGGCAAGCCAATGACCAAAAACAACAAGAACAGGGGTAGAAACCAAAGTAGCATCATTCAGCCCCTTGCGTATCAAGGGTCGGAATCGGCCTGAGAAGATGGTCTTGGCGACCCAAGACTAACACTTGGCGCAAGATCATTTCAAAGTTCACGGCAATCATTAACCAAACGCCAATAAAAAGTGACATATACATCCACGCGAGTTTGATTTTAATCGCTTTCAATCCGATCAGATGCAAAGGCAGCTTTAGCGAGGCACTGGCAAACAACCAGCCCGAATTAACATGCTTCCATCCCAGTTGTGCCGCAACTATCAACACAAGCAGAGACACCATAAACAATAACAACGCCAAAACCGCGACCCCGCGACGGGGCAAAAAGGTGGCCAGCGTGTCAATCGCAACAAAGCCGCCCTGTCGCAAGGCAACCGGCGCCATCAGACCGGTGAGCCATAGCATGCAAAACCGTGCCGCCTCATCGGGCCATGGCAGGGCATTGTTCAGCACATAGCGGCAGAAAACCTGTACCAGGATAACCACCACCATTAATGCGAGCGCGACCACCGAGACCCAACGCCCCAGCCCGCCCGCAATATCGTTAAAAATCTGGAGGGGCTTTAACAGCCCCAACAACATTTTCATGTAATAAATTCCCCCCAGCCTGTCGATTTATAACAGGCATTTCATCTGTCATACGCCGTTTTGATAAGCCCCCTGACTAAATATCAAAGGCGCGCCTTCTTCGGATTGATAATGGTCAACATGCCCCAACAAAATTGTATGATCTCCCCCATCATATTGCCCGTGGAGATGGCAATCAAAACGCGCCAAACACTTGCTCAATACAGGCACGCCCCGCGCGTCCGAATACCACTCTAAGGTGTCAAATGGCGTTTCGTTATGGGCAAACGCATCGGACAAATGTTTTTGATCCTGCGCCAAAATATGAATGGAAAACGCCTGCGCAGCGATAAAAGCGGCATAGCGGCGCGACGCCTTGGCAGGCGACCATAATACCAGAGGTGGCGCAAGCGAAACACTGGCAAAACTGTTGGCGACAATACCTTTCGGCACCAAACCGTCACGACAGGTGACGATGGTGACCCCAGTTGCAAAACACCCCAAAGCGCTGCGAAAATCGGCGTTGTCCGCATTTGGATCTCTGGCATTTTGCAATGAAATTGCGGATGCCATCATGCCACCTCGCGTCCCAAGGCTGCAGTGTAAATCTCATACCATGCCGCGCGCGACAGCGTGACATCTGTGGCCTGAGACAAAGCCTTAATCCGCTCTATGGAATTTGTGCCCATAACCGGAAGAATCTGCGCCGGATGTGCCAGCAACCACGCCACCGCCACCGCTGAGACGTCGACGGACTGCGCGTCGGCGATCTGCTGCAAGGCTGTGTGCACAGCTTTGTGGTCGTCTGCGAACAAAGCCCCCCCTGCCAGAGGCGACCAAGCCATCAAGGGCGTGGCGATGCGTTGATGAAAGGCAATATCGCCATTGGTCAGGGCAGAATGCTCGAGCACGCTGATTTCAATTTGATTGGTGACCAGTTTCTGCGTCATCGCCGATTGCAATAAATCCCAATCATGGGGTTTAAAATTTGAAACCCCGACGGCGCGCACTTTGCCGCTGGCAACCACCTCGTCAAGGGCAGCGCCTGTCTCGATATGATCCATCAACGGATCGGGCCGGTGGATCAGTAGCAGATCAATATGGTCAATCCCCATCAGTGTGAGCGAGTGCTCGACCGAGGCCATAATATGTGCGCGACTGGTATCATAATACTTTACCGGCGCTTCGGCATACCGACCCACGGGAGCAACGATATCGCATTTTGTAACGATTTCGATCTGGTTGCGCAGGGCCGTACCACGCAGCGCGTCTCCAAGCACTTGCTCGGCCGCATAGCCGCCATAGATGTCGGCCTGATCCATCGTGGTGATACCCTGATCCAGACAGGCGGACATCTTATTGCGCACGTGTTCCGGGCTGGTATTGGCGTCATCAGCCAAACGCCACATGCCATACACAAGACGCGAAAAGCTGAGCGTTCCAGTTAAATCAATCCGTTGCATTAGTGACGTGCTCCTGCCCCGAGGGGGGTTAATGGTGTGCTATCTGGTACCCGTCCATACGCCTGCGGCAAGGAACAGGTGGTTAAGTGTGGCATGACGCGGGTTCCGAAATTTCTGCATTCATCAATATGCGGATAACCCGATAGAATAAAGGCACGGATGCCCATTTTTTTGTAAACTTCCAGCTCTGATAGCACCTGATCTGTCGATCCGACAATCGCTGCACCACAGCCCGACCGCGCCCGGCCAACACCTGTCCACAGATGCGGTTCCACAAACCCTGCCATATCAGCCATATCACGGTTTTTTGCCTGATGCGCGACCCCTAGCGAAGTGCTGTCAAGCGCCCGCTCGCGGATCATCCGACCTTCATCATCGTCAAGCTTTGATACCAGATGCTGGGCATATTCGCGGGCCTCAGTCTCTGTGTCCCGGACGATCACATGCACGCGCAGCCCATAATCCAGCGTTCGGTTGTAACGCTTGGCCACTGCATTGACAGCCTGCATCCGCTCGCCGATTTGCGCCTTGGGCTCGGGCCACATCAAATAGACGTCACAATGCTCGCCACACAGCTCTAATGCATCCGGGGAATACCCGCCAAAATACAAAAGTGGCCCACCGCTCTGATAGGGTTTTGCCGGATCGGTGGTAAGATCAGAAAATTGATAGACCTCGCCCTGATGCTCGACCTGATCTTGGGTCCAACACTGTTTGAGAATTTCAACAACTTCTCTTGAGCGTCGGTACCGATACGGACTGGCGGCCTTTTCACCGGGAAAATCGCTGCTGATAATATTGACCGTGAGACGCCCCTGCAACATATGATCCAAGGTAGCGATCGTCCGTGCCAGCATGATAGGTTGCATTTCTCCACAACGCACAGCCGCAAGCATGTTGATCTTTTCGGTGATGGGCGCACAGCCGGCGACAAAACTCAACGTATCTTGGCCAACTTGATATGACGACGGGCACAAGATGTTACGAAAACCCTGAGCTTCGGCCTCTTTGACAATTGCGCTGCAATGGGCCCACGAAGACCGCAGCGTTGCCTCGGGCACACCAAGGTATTCAAAATCATCCGAACAGAGCGCCGAGAACCAAGACACTTCGACGGCATCTAAATCCTGAGATGTAATCGGTACTATGGTCATGGCTTTTCCCTCGGTCCCACTTTCTCTCTTGCGTAGCACTCACTACCGTGTACATCAATAGTATATCAATTTATGAAATGGGTCCAAAGATGTCGATCAAAAATGCGCTGCCGGTCTATGTGCAAATCAGCGAAATGCTGATCCGCGACGTCAATGCCGGCCACTATCTGGATGGCGCACGGCTGCCCCCCGAACGGCAGATGGCAAAAGAGTTGGGGGTCTCGGTGACCACGCTGCGCAAAGCGCTGAACGACATGAGCCATAAGGGTATGCTTGAAAAGCGGCAAGGCTCTGGAAACTATATAAAAACCAACAAAAATCTAGCATCGGTATATTCGTTTTTCCGGGTTGAACTGATTGCAGGTGGTGGCCTGCCAACCGCCGAACTTCTGGCACTGGACCGGACCGTAAAGCCGACGCATTTCCCCCCCTTTGGCAAAGGTAATGAGGCGTACCGTATCCGGCGATTACGCCGGCTTAATGGGCAACCTGCAGTTTTGGAAGAGATCTGGCTGGATGGCAATCAATCTGCCCAAATACGCCCCGCCGATCTGTCAGAATCACTTTATCTGTTTTACCGCAAGTCACTGAATTTATGGATCACCGAGGCAGAAGACCAACTCACGATCGCCACCGTTCCCGAATGGTCTCCGGCGACGTTCGATCCGACGCACGGGGAACACTGCCTTTGCGCGCAGCGTTTAAGCCGGTCGCAAAGCGGTGCTGCAGTTGAGTTTTCTCTCAATTGGATTGACACAAACGTCGCGCGCTATGTGGCGCGCATAAAATAGGATGAAATGATGACACAAGCGACCCGATACGGGATGATTGGCTGCGGCATGATGGGCCAAGAGCATCTGCGAAACATTGCCCTTTTGCCGGACACCCAGATCACCGCAATTTTCGAGCCTGATCCACAGATGCAAAAAGCCGCCGCTTCCTTTGCTCCTGAGGCAGTTTTTTGTAACAGCCTCGAGGCGTTGTTGCGCCGGTCCGACTTGGATTGTCTGGTCATTGTCTCACCCAATTATATGCATCTTGATCAGCTGGAACAGATTGCAAAATTCCCCGCCCGCCCGGTTCTGGTCGAAAAGCCGCTGTTCACAGACCCAGAAGACCTGGCACGGATTGAAAGGTTTCGCGCACAATATAACGCACCGGTCTGGGTTGCGATGGAATATCGCTATATGCCGCCCATAACAGCCTTGCGTGAACGCTTGGCCGAGGCAACCGGAGGGATCAAAATGCTCAGCATCCGTGAACACCGCTTTCCCTTTCTGCACAAAGTGGGAGACTGGAACCGGTTTAATGCCAAAAGCGGCGGGACGTTTGTGGAGAAATGTTGCCACTTTTTTGACCTGATGCGCCTGTTGATTGGCGCAAACCCCGTTCAGGTGATGGCCAGCGGTGGGCAGGCTTTCAATCATCTGGATGAAACCTATCAGGGTGAAGTGCCTGATATTTGGGACCACGGTTATGTTATTGTCGATTTTGCAAACGGCGCGCGTGCAATGCTTGAATTGTGTATGTTTGCGGAAGGGTCGCAATTTCAAGAAGAAATTTCAGCCGTTGGACCAACAGGTAAAATCGAAGCTTTTGTACCGGGACCAACCCGCTTTTGGCGCCACCCCTCGCAACCTGCACCAGACCCCAAAATCGTAATTTCACCACGTCAAGACGGTCAGCAGGAAGAAATCCTTCTACCGGTTGATCCGGCACTTTTGGCGGCGGGAGATCACAATGGGTCAACTTTTTATCAACATCAGCGGTTCTTGGCGGTGGTGCGCCAACGCCATGCGGTTGAGGTCACTCTTGACGATGGTATCTGGGCTGTGCGCATGGGGCAGGCCACACAGAGATCGGCCACATTAAAGCAAGCTGTTGCACTTTAATCAACGGCCAACACGATATCATGCTGGTCCCGATCAGGAGAGAACATGCGTTGCTGTAACCAAAGCCCTTGCACATAAGGACGCCAGATAGCACTCCATATCCCGCCCCGTACAGTTCGGGATCAGATCGTGATCGCTCAGGGTGTCACTGAATTTAAGAAAGCCTGTTTTCAAACCGGAAACATTCAAGCTATCGTTTAAGAGCTATGGGTAAGGGCATCTATCATGTTGAATCGACGTCAATTTCTTTCAGGACTGGGGGTCTCAAGCTTGGGACATGGTGCCTTTGCCAGCGCCAAGTCTATACCAATTCTCAATCAGTTAGAGAAAATAGACGCCAATATCCTGTTCATGCGGCACGCGCTTGCCCCGGGCTTCGGAGACCCGGACACGTTTGATGTCACCCGGTGCAGCACCCAGCGAAACCTTGACAGCCGAGGCCGCGCGCAAGCCATCGCACTCGGTCAGGCATTCAAAAAATCCGGGGTTACATTCGATGCAGTTTTTTCAAGCCAGTGGTGCAGATGTAAAGAAACGGCCACATTGTTAAACATGGGTCCCGTACAAGAGTTCGCGGGCCTCAACTCCTTTTTCCAAGGCTATGCAAGGCGTGATCAAACCCTTAAAAAACTTGAACAGAGGCTTGCAAACCTCGGACCGGCGGGTCTGTACCTTATGGTGACGCACCAAGTTGTCATTCAAGCTGTCACACAGTTAACCGTAGCTTCAGGTGAATGTGTCGCCTATAATTTCCAAACCAAACAAGCGATCGAGATAAAGGTCGACTGATCAAAACTTCGCACGCGCGGTGACAGCCAAAGACCCGACGCGTGTGAATCTCATCTAAATCAGGTGCTCATTTTCATAGACACAACAGTGCTGTGCCGGGATTGTCAGAAACACATTTTCGGCTGGCAGCTCTTGCTCACGTTTAACTTTGACCTTGATGCTTTGACCTTGAAAGTCGGCCGTGACCAGCTTGTGATTTCCTAAGTCTTCCACGCGCTGCACCTTGGCGCTCACGGTATTTTCAGCCGATGCCGTTGCCAATTTTATATATTCCGACCGGATTCCCAACTTGAGGTTTTTGCTCGCGACAGCCTCAAGATTGGTATCGGTGACAATTTCAGCGCCACCAAAGGAAATCGTGGTGTTATTGACCGCCGAACAGGCAAACAGGTTCATCGCCGGTGCACCGATAAAATACCCCACAAAAGTTGTTTTAGGTCGGTCAAAAAGCTCAGATGGCGTGCCAGCCTGAACGATATTGCCCTGATCCATGACAATGATGTTTTCAGCAAAGGTCATGGCCTCGTTTTGGTCATGGGTAACGTAAATTAAGGTGGATCTGTATTTTTGGTTAATCTCCTTTAATTTGCGTCGCAAGCGAAATTTCAAGTCGGGATCAATGACGGTCAAAGGCTCGTCCATCAGCACAGCCGCCACATTGTCCCGCACCAGACCGCGCCCAAGCGAGATAAGCTGTTTTTGGTCGGCGGTCAGCTTGTTGGCTGATTGTGTCAACAGATCCTCAAGGTTCAACGCTTCCGAGACCTCGGCGACCTTTGCCTTGATAAAGGCTTTGTCATAGCCGCGACATACCAGTGGAAAGGCCAGATTGTCTTGCACTGTCATCGTGCCATAGATCACCGGAAACTGAAAAACCTGAGCGATGTTGCGCTCGGCTGTTGTGTGCTCGGTGACATCGACGCCATCAAACAACAACCGCCCTTCCGAGGGGCGCACAATACCCGACATAATGTTCAGCATTGTGGTTTTTCCACAGCCCGAAGGCCCCAAAATCGCATAGCGACCACCATCGACCCACTTCATATCAAACCGGTTCAGCGCATAAGTTTTATCCGCAGCCTCAGGATTGTAAGAATGAGCAATGTCTTGAAGTGTAATCTCAGCCATTATTTTGTTCCGCCATAGGGTGAAGCCACCAGATTTCCGCTTTGATCAAAGGCATAGAGGGCGCTGCTATCAATCCCTGCCGTAACCGTTTGGCCAATATCAAAATTTTGCACCGAATCCAGCAGGCCGACCACATGCACCTGCTCGTGCTGAAGGTGCAGGAAGGTCTCTGAGCCACTGATTTCGGCCAGTTCGATTTGAAACGGAAAGCCGGCGCTGTCCAACGTTATGCCCGACGCCCGGATGCCAAAGGTATAGCGCCCCCTCGGCAAGGCCGCCAAATGCGGGGGAAGCTCGAGCCGGATGGTCGGGCTTAGAACCAGATGTATGTCAACGATCTCCCCTTCAAACAGGTTCATCGCAGGATCATTTGTGATCTGCGCCACTTTGGTGGTTTTGGGGTTTTCATAGATTTCCTGCGCGCTGGCCTGCTGCAGGATACGCCCCTCGTCCATCACGATGATTTCACCGCCCAGTTGCATCGCTTCCACCGGGTCCGTGGTCGAATAAATCAAGATCGCATTTTCAGACGCTTTGGCGCTGAAAATATTCTTGAACTCTTCGCGCAGTTGTTCGCGCAATTTATAATCCAGATTGACCAAAGGCTCATCCAGCAGCAGGATGCTGGCCTCTTTGACCAGCGACCGCGCCAGCGCAACGCGCTGTTGCTGACCGCCGGAAAGCGCTTGGATCTTGCGGTTTTCAAACCCCTGAAGCCCCACCTGCGCCAGCGCTTGCATCACCCGGGTATCAATCTCGGCCATCGGCAATTTCCGCTGTTTGAGCGGGAAGGCCACGTTGTCATAGACTGTCAGATGCGGGTAATTGATAAACTGCTGGTACACCATCGCGACCTGACGCTTCCACACAGGGACAGCGCCAAAATTGGCCCCGTCGAGCGACATCTCGCCGCTGTCGGGGCGGATCAGACCGGCAATGGTTTTCAATAGGGTCGTCTTGCCCGACAATGTCCGGCCAATCACCGTATAGATCTTGCCCTTTGACATTTCGAACGAAACATCATTGAGGTGAAACTCGGCGTCGGGTTTCAGAGACAGGTTCGAAACTTTCAGCGACATGTTACTTCAACGCTCCTGATAGGTTGCCTTTGGAGAGATAGCGCTCGACGATGAAAGCCACGACGATCAGCGGTGCCACGCAGACAAGCGCCGCCGCCGACAGGCTCCACCAAGGTGTGATCGATGAATTCAACGCAACAATCGCAACCGGCAAAAGCTGCACCTCGGTAAACGTTAAAATGAAAGCAAAGAAAAAGTCGGTCCAGCCAAAGATCATGCAAAACAAGCCCGCCACGATCAGGCCCGGAATAGAATTGGGCAGCACAACTTTATAAAACGCCTGATAGGGGTTGCAGCCGTCAATCAGCGCTGTCTCGTCAATTTCTTTCGGTACTTTGTTAAAAAAGTCCACCATGATCCACACCGCAATTGGCATGAGCAACACAATATACACGACGATCAGCCCCATTAAGCTATCCAAAAGCCCCAATTTGCCCAACATGATAAAAAACGGGATCGACAGAACAATCGGCGGCATGATCCGCTGAGAGATAAAAAAGAAGGTGATGTCGTTGTTTTTGACAAAGCCCGCTTTGAAGGTAAACCGCGACAGCGCATAGGCGGCCAGCGTCCCTAAAATGATGCTGATCAAACTGGCCGAACAGGTGACAAAGATACTGTTGAAATAGGGCTCGACAATATTGACGCCCCCCTGTGCCGGCGACCGCAGCAAGACGCGCCAGCCCTCGAGGGAGGGCTCGAAATCCACCCACGGGATATAAGTGGCCCCGCCGGTAACCGAATTAAAATCCTTGAAAGACGTAGAGAGTGCCCACAGAAACGGCGCTATCACAAACATCGACCACAGGCAGACAGCCAGATACTTGAGCGTCACATATACAAGGCGCATCTTTAGTTACTCCTTATCATAAGCTTGACCAGAACTTTAGCAATGATGGTCAGGCTGATGATCATTATGATGAGATAGGTGAACGACAGGGCTGCAGAATAGCCAAACTGAAACTCCCGCAAACCTTTGATAAAAATATAAAAGCTTGAGGTCTCTGTCGCTGTCCCGGGCCCGCCCGAAGTCAGGACATAGACCGTATCCATTATCTTTGACGCTTCGATCAGACGGATGATAATGGCGCCGATTGAAATGGGTGCCATCAAGGGGAAGGTGACATAGACAAACTTGCGAATAGGACCCGCGCCATCAATAGAGGCGGCCAGAAACGGTTCTTTCGGCAAGGACAAAAGACCCGCCAACAACAACAGGAACATAAAGGGCGTCCACTGCCAAACCTCAACGATAATCACCGTGACCAGCGCCAGATGCTCATCACTGAGCCACAGCGGCGTCACACCGAAAAGACTAAAGAAATCATTCACAGGGCCCAAGGATTCGTGAAAGAAGGTCCGCCAGATTACCGTCATAATAACCGGTGTCGTCATCATCGGAATAAGGAATAAGACGCGGAAGAACCGCTGAAACCGTATCTCTTTCCAGACCATAAGCGCCAGAGAAAAACCGATTACATACTGCAGAAAGACCGTTGTTATTGACAGAAAGCTGAGACGTAAAAAAGCCTCCCAAAAGCGCAGATCGTCGGTGAAGAGCCGGATATAATTTTCAAGACCGATAAAATCCAGGCCGGGGAAAAAGCTGTCCCAACTGGACAGGCTTAATCTGACCGTAAACCCAATAGGAAAGATCAAGATACCTAAAAGAACCAGCAATCCAGGAAGCAAAAACAAATATTTGTGTTTAAAGTTCATTGTTTCTCGCCATGGTTAAGAAATGAACGCCCCATCATCAGGGGCGTTCAAATAGTGTGCCTTAAGTGATAATTTACTCTAGATTGTCTTCCAAAGCGACACCAACGGCATAAGCTTCTCTTACCACGTCTTTGCCGATGCGCTTGACGATCTTTTTCCACTCGGCCGCAACTTCATCCAGCGCTTCTTGGGGTGACAGCTGTCCTGCCAAAGCCTTGGACGTACCGGTTGCGATGGCGCTATTGAACTGGAAAACACCCGGAACACGCAGCGGGAACACCCGGTTTCTGCTGCCTTCTTCCATCTCCATCAACGTATCCGCATATTGCTGCGCAATTTCCGGATCCCATCCTTGACGCTCAACATAAAGTTCAGGCACGAAGTCCGACTTTTTGAACGGGTTCACGCCAAAGCGGCCAATGGCAATGTCTGCCTGGTGGTTTGCATCATTGGCAAAGAAGCACAGGTAATCAAACGCCATATCGTGGTTTTTGCTTTTCTTGGCAACGGCCGCTGTCCAGCCCCAAACGATGTAGGGTGCCTGATTGTACTCGTCTTCCCACGCACCGCTGACGCGGTTCCAAACGCGGTCTGACCCCGGCAGAGGTGCGGCGCCAACCTGGTTCTTGATCGCACTGTCGTCTTGCATCGCCGCCACGAAAGCATCATCCCAAGAGAAGCTGAACAGCGTTTGGCCGCCACCAAATGAGTTAATCTCGTCGCCAAGACCAAAGTTAATCCCGCCCGGGGGTACATATTTTGTCGCCGCGACCCAATCGGTCAGAGCCTCGACAAACCCCGGACCGTTGATCAGCGGCTCCATGGTTTCCAAATCAAAGAAATACCCACCTGGTGTTCTTGGGTTTTTCGCATAGGCAACTGAACGGCTGAAGAAGGCCGCAAACATCAGGTCATCTTTTTTCATCTCCTCGGCTGAAC
>ENA-ORDA01001697-ORDA01001697.1-marine-metagenome-genome-assembly--contig:-NODE-1697-length-18033-cov-3.289708_pt1 | contig 18033 bp, 20 predicted proteins | sample MGYA00237778_ERZ508506 | MGnify/ENA primary metagenome ERZ508506 (study PRJEB26177, sample SAMN06267891) | marine metagenome | isolation source: Monterey Bay, California, USA | place: Pacific...
TCTCGATCGGGTCGGAGGCCCAACATTGACTCCTCCTGTGGATCAACCGCAGGGAGCGGACCTGCCGACTCCTCGACAAAGCAGTGACAGGTCCCACAGACAGCACCGCCACCACAATCGGCGTCGACCCCAGGGATGTCGTACTTCATCGCAACTTCCATAATGCTCATGCCATCATCGGCATCCACTTCGTGCTCAGTTCCATCAAACTCAATGAACTTTATTACTGGCATTACCTATCCCTTAGTCAAATCTATATTTCGCCGCGAATTGTGAATTAAATCCACGCATTAGGCTAGTGCTGACCGACTCGACTAAACCGATCGACGACCCGCGAGGCGCAATATGGTGTCTCTTAATAATCGAGACCGCAAAAAAGGATCCAACCAACGATATAAGCGACCCGAGATAATGACAGACTGCCCTTTGTCACACGCCGCCAAACCTTCGCGCACGACCGTACTTGCGTCGTACCAGATCCATGACGGTGAGTTCGCTTTTTCGTCCATCAGCCCAGCGACAGTGTGAAACTCAGTATGCGTAAACCCCGGGCACAAGGCGGTCACTTTGACACCGTTGTTTTTCGCAGCCAGGTTAAGTTCCTCGGAAAGCGCGATCACGTAGGCCTTAGCAGGCCCGTAATTACCACTATCGGAACTTGGGAAACGTCCCGCGACCGATGCCACGTTAACCACCCATCCCGCGCCACGGCTTTGCATACGTGGAATAAGCCGGCTGCAAAGTTCAGCGACGGTATTCATCATCAACTGCTCAAATCTGCGCTGCTCGCTATATTCGGTCACGCTTAATAAATGCGGTCCAGCAATACCCGCGTTGTTGATCAGTACATCAACCGTAAGTCCTAGCACCTCAATACGTTCACAAAGGGCGCCGGGAGAATCAGCCAAGCTCAGGTCTTGCTCAATTATAGTCGAAGGCGTGCTGAGCGAAGCCGCTAAGGCTTGAAGCTTTTCCCCGCGTCGCGCAACCAAAATAAAGTGACTGACCCTGCCGTCTAATTGACGCGCAAACTCCAAACCGAGTCCCGAGGATGCGCCGGTAATGAGTGCTGTTCCGTTCATGTCAGACGCCTACCGAATGCGCTCGCAGGTAAAGCCCTGTCTCGGAAAATGAATATGGCACAGGCCCACGTCTTCCGAGCGTCTTGCGATAATAATGCGTTCAGCACTCAAGCTCACCAATGTCCCGGTCACTGGAACGCGTGCAGTATCTGTGGGCGTCACTGTCACCCATTCGCCCACGTCCTCATGCGCAACATCCACTGACGGAAGCGACCGAGGATCTTGCATTTTCGCAATTTCAAGCGCGTCTGAGGCTTCAACATTCGCGTAATCACCCCAGCCGATTTCGGCCATCCTTGTCATCCAAGACCGAACAGTCTCAGGGATCTGATGCGGTTTGATACTTTTAAACCCTTGGGCTAAAAAAATCGGGTGATAACAACAGAAATCGCTGAGGCTAGGCGACGCGCCACTAACATAGCGCTTACCCACGAGCTGTTGCTCCAAATCATTTAGAAATTCTCGGAAAACGCGTTTCGCGGCGGCCGGACTCTGTTCGGCAGGCTTGTGGCCTGCTGAGAACGATGCGCGGTCCTTAGCAAATGCCATCATTCCCTTTAATCCAAGCATCCATGTCAGACCTAACGCCGTTTTCAGTGGTGAATTTTGTCGAATTGCAGCAAAAAACACATCAGTCTCTGCCCGTTGCGCCAATGCCTGCGACCCGTCATCACAGGCCGCTAAGGTCTGTTTAGAACAATCGATTATCTCTTCACTGATAATCGCCGTATCGCAAAATATATCAGCGCCTATCTGCATCACGGGTATCCGACGATAGCCCCCAGCAAGCAGCGCGAGCGTATTTCTGGGCGGCTGAATAGCCACCTCCACCGAGCGCCACGGCACGGCGAGACAGCTGGCAAGCAGGCGAACTTTTTCAGCGTAGGGGGACGCCGGGTAATGATAAAGAATCAAGTCGTTCTCAGACATGCCGCTGGCCTGTTGGAGGGTGTGCTGAGAGCTTAGTGTCCTTGACTGAGAATTACTACTGGCCCAGCGCGTCCCGAATACTTTGAGTCACCGCGTCGACCGCTCCCACTCCATTAATACGATGATACTGCGGGCCCTCCAATGCACTGTAAAATCCAACCAGTGGGCGCGTCTGACTCTCGTAAACACCGAGCCGATGGCGAACAGTCGCCTCTGCATCGTCGTTTCGCTGGATAAGGGGCTCGCCGGTCAGGTCGTCGAGTCCGCTTTGTTTTGGCGGGTTGTGCTCAATGTGATAAATACGTCCGCTGCCTGGATGCACACGACGCCCACTCATGCGTGAGACTATTTCTTCGTGGTCAACGTCAATTTCAATGACTTGATCAATATCGATGTTCGCATCGACCATCGCCTCGGCCTGCGGGATGGTTCTGGGAAACCCGTCAAGGAGACAGCCCTTTTCACAGTCGGGCTCCTCTAATCGGTCTTTCACCAACCCAATGATAATGTCATCGGAGACTAAGCCACCCTCGTCCATGATCACCTTTGCTTTTTTTCCAAGCTCCGTGCCTGCCTTTACAGCAGCGCGAAGCATGTCACCAGTGCTGATTTGAGGGATACCGAAGTGGTCGCACAAAAAGGCGGCTTGGGTCCCTTTACCGGCGCCTGGAGCACCCAGAAGAATAATACGCATGTTGTCCCTATTTACGATATCAGACCGCATTACAGCCTAAGAGCGAGAAAATACACACCGAGAGCAGACCTTACAAGTTATCTCGACCGCTCTTTACGCTTTGCCTCTTGCCAACGCGCGTCAAGACGCTGGATATTTTCTTCGTCCAATCGACTCCCGTCGGCGAGCGCATCGCCTTCGGTCGTCCTCACACGCGTCTCAAAACGTCTATTTGCTTTGCGAAGCGCAGCCTCAGAATCCACCTTCAAATGCCTCGCCATATTGACGACGGTAAATAATACGTCCCCCAGTTCGCTTTCGATCTCTTGTGTTGCACCTAATTCAATTGCGCCCGAGAGCTCACCAAGCTCTTCAGTGAGCTTGAGTGAAATGGCCTGTAGCGTCTCGAAATCAAAGCCCACACCGCTCGCGCGTTTTTGAAGTTTCTGTGCGCGAGCCAGAGCACTGAGTGTGGATGGGACGTCATCCATAACACTGTGTTGTGCACGGGCCAGTCTCTCAGTCGCCTTCGCGCTTTCCCAGTTGCGTTTGATGTCATCCAGCGACGTCTTGTCGTGAACTACGCCCTCAAGCTTCCCCTCATGAAAGACATGTGGATGACGTCGGATGAGTTTCTGTGTAATGCCGGCGACCACGCTGTCAAAATCGAACTGCCCGTCCTCTTGGCCAAGCTGGGCGTAAAATACAACCTGAAATAGAAGATCGCCAAGCTCCTCCTCAACATGCTCGACGTCAGCCTGCTCGAGCGCGTCAACCAGCTCAAGGCACTCCTCCAGTGTGAACGGCGCAATGGACTGGTAAGTTTGAGCGAGGTCCCAGGGACAACCGTGCTGAGGGTCCCGAAGCCTTTCCATAACGCGTTTAAGGTCATTGATATCGTACATCCGATCTGATTCCTCTGAGTTTACTGCTCGTAAACCCCTGTCGATAAATAGCGATCACCACGATCACAGACGATCGCAACGACGGTCACTCCGTCATTTTCCTCTGCAATATCAAGGGCCGTGGCGATCGATGCTCCAGATGACACACCGGCAAAAATACCTTCCTCTCGCGCCAATCGCCTCATCGTGACTTCGGCGCGTTCTTGAGAGACGTCAATAACCTGATCAACGGCGGTAGCGTTGAAAATCTTGGGGCGATAAGCGTCCGACCATCGTCTGATACCGGGAATCTGTGAACCGTCAACCGGTTGCAGTCCGACGATTTGAATCTGGGGGTTTCTCCCTTTTAGGTAGCTCGACACACCCATTATGGTGCCGGTGGTGCCCATGGAACTTACAAAGTGCGTCACTTTGCCAGAGGTTTGCTCCCAGATCTCCGGTCCTGTTGAGAGAACGTGTCCCTTCGGATTGTCAGGGTTCGCGAACTGATCGAGCACTATCCCCTCTCCCGCGGTAGCCATTTGCTCGGCAAGATCTCTGGCACCCTCCATACCCTCGTGTTGAGTCACTTCGATAAGTTCGGCGCCATAGGCTGCCATAGACTGTTTACGCTCATTGCTCATGTGCGCGGGCATAATTAGCTTTAGGCGATATCCTCGGATTGCTGCGGCCATTGCCAGCGCGATACCCGTATTACCACTTGTTGCCTCAATAATGACGTCGCCGGGACGAATGACGCCTTGAGCCTCCGCTTCTCGAATCATGCTCATGGCGGGACGATCCTTAACAGACCCAGCCGGGTTATTACCTTCCAACTTCGCGAGCACCACACTCCGAGGATTCTCAAGCATCCGTTGCAGACGCACTAAAGGGGTCTGTCCTATGGTTGACTCTATTGTTGGGTAGTCGTCTACATGCATCGGGTCTGGCTTCTGGCTAATGGGCAGCGAGCGCGATGGGCTACTGCACAATCGCAAAAGCAATTACGGAGTCTACTTCATCCGCGATAGAGACCAAAACCTCAGTACCGCCCAAACGCTCGAGTCGCTCCAAGGCAGCGCCAGACAGAACCACCTTAGGCGCGTTCAGCTCGGTCTTGATGATGCTCATGGACGGCATCGTTATGCCGCCTCTAAACCCGGTGCCCAGCGCCTTGGCAATAGCCTCCTTGACCGCAAATCGCTTTGCCAATAACCGCGCATCAACAGTCCCGCTCGAGAGCTCCTGTACCGAAAGTATCTTTTTTGAAAAACGGTCTCCGAAACGTGAGAACGCGGATTCAACACGTGTCAATAAAACAATATCCACACCAACACCCAATATCACGTCATCGCTCCTCAGTGTTCCCGACCTGCCGCCATTGATTCACCGCATCTCGAACTCTTAAAGCCCGCCCACCCAATCGATACTCAATAGCCTGTCGCATCACCTGTTTCAGCTTGCGCCTCAACGGCGGATCGATCACTCGCTCAGAGTGTTGCCAGCTCGACAACGCCAAGAGGTCCTGGCCCGTCAATGCACTGAGATCAGTCGCGCCCGCACTCCGCCTAACAAAGCCTTTATCGCTTTGAAATACGTAGTTTATCGTCGGATCAATTGGATTCTGGTCATGATCACAGTGCCACTGAATTTGGTACCCCAATTCGTCAAATAAGAGGAGTTCAAAACGCCTGAGAATTAATTCAGTGTCGTCCTTATCCGCTATTTGTGCCAGAGATGCGCCGTAAGCGGCAAAGATAGTCGGTGACGGATCAAACTTTGGAAGTAACAGCGTCAGTAACTCGTTGAGATACAGTCCAATAAACAGCTTTTCACCGGGTAGAGAAATCGCGATCCCCGCGCTCTCCGCACCCGCAAGGTAACGCAGTTCAGATTTTCCACCCAAACTAACAAGCACGGGACTGAAGGGTTGCATCAGACTCGCCAGGGATCCCCCTCGCTGCTTTCGATGCACGCCTTTGACAATGGCAGTGAGTCGGCCTTCGTTTGCAGTCATAAAGTGCACCAAAAAACTCGAGTCTCGGTAGGACTGACGGCTTAACACCCACGCAGGTTGCATGGCCGGCGTCACGACTCGCCTTCGAGTCCTAGGCTTTGCAATGCTCGCACGTCGTCCGACCAACCAGACTTTACCTTCACCCAAAGTTTGAGCATCACTTTACTGTCAAACGCTTTTTCCATGTCGCGCCGGGCTTCCGTTCCAATAGAGCGGAGCCGCGATCCACCGGTTCCAATAACAATACGCTTTTGCCCTTCTCGCTCCACAAATATGATGGCACTGATGTGCTGCGTGCCGCGCTCATCCGGTTGAAAGCCCTCAATCTCGACCGCCGTTGTGTGTGGCAGCTCATCACCCAGCTGACGTATTATCTTTTCGCGTATGAGCTCCGCCGCAAGAAATCGCTCCGTTCGATTGGTGATTTGTCCCTGCGGAAATAAGTGATGGCCTTCCGGCAGGTTTCGTCGCACAAATGTCTCGAGTACGTCGAGATTTTTTTGCCGCAGAGCCGAAATTGGGAACACTCCTGCAAAGTCATGAAGCGCATGGAGGCTCTCCATTTCAGGCAGCAGTGCCTTGGGGTCATCCATTAAATCCATTTTATTGACGATCAACGCGACCGGTGCCTTGACCGTGCGCAGTTTCTCCAAAACCCACGCGTCCTCCTCCGTCCATTTCCCTCTGTCGATGAGAAACAGCACCAGATCGACGTCTGCCATAGCAGAGGTGGCCGATCGATTCATGGCTTTGTTAATCGCCTTAGGTTCATCTCGATGAAGGCCCGGCGTGTCAACAAATATCATTTGGTCAGCGTCTACGGTCTTAACACCCAGCACCTGTTGCCGCGTCGTTTGGGGTTTGCGCGAAGTAATACTGAGCTTCTGCTCAAGTAAGAAGTTCAGCAATGTGGACTTCCCTACGTTCGGTCGGCCCACCAGTGCGACGAGTCCACACTTGGGATCAGTGGCATCACTCATGAATCAGAATCTCCAATAAATCACTCGCCGCTTTTTGCTCCGCCTTCTTGCGACTTGGAGCAATCCCAATCGCGCGATGCTTCGACGCCTCACAAACACACGAGACTTCAAACACCTGACTGTGATCGTCCCCCGTTATTGACACTACCTCGTAGCACGGCAGTGAAAAATGTCGCCCTTGAAGCCATTCCTGAAGTTGCGTCTTCGCGTCGCGTGTCGCGTCAAGATCAAGTTGATGAACATCATCGATAAACCATTGTGCAACAACTCGACTGGCGGCCCCAAAACCCGCTTCTGTGAGGATTGCCCCCGCAATGGCTTCAACAGTGTCAGATAAAATACTGCTGCGCTGGCGACCGCCACTCTTACGCTCACCAGTACCGAGTAGCAAAAGTGGTCCCAACGCAAAGCGCTGTGCGACCCGAGCAAGTCCATCTTTGGATACCAGCTGAGAACGAAGTCGAGACAAGCTCCCCTCGTCAAGTTGCGGGTATGCGTCATACAGAAGCTGTGCAACCACAGCGTTGACTAACCCATCCCCTATGAACTCAAGACGTTCATTATTTGTGGCACCAAAACTTCGATGCGTTAGGGCCTGAACCAAGAGCGCGTGGTCCTCGAAGACATAGCCTATCGATTGATGCAGCGCCGTAAATTTAGGCTTGAGTGTCAGTGTAGTCAGAGCGACCTCCTCACCGAGCGGCTATCCGCCACAATATCATCAAACCGCCAGATCCCGTCGATGGGTCCTACAAGGGGAAAGCTGATGCTGTAACTCAAGGTCAAGATAACCCCGGTGCGCCGTCGGTCTATCGATACCGATTCAGACGCAACACCGTCCATCCGATTCACTGTCCACGTTTTCTGAATTGCCTGACGAACCTCTTCTCTGCCACGGGCTGCGGTGTCATAACCCTGAGCGACGTTGTGCATCGCACGGACAATGACGCGGTGCTCTAAATAAATAGGCAGACCACGCAACAAAGCGGTCAGAAACACCCATGCGGTGATCACAAAACAGAGGGCAGTCAAACTAGACGCTCCTTGTTCACGACGATTGACACGGGACACTCGTGCCCCAATCAATGCAAAGCCCCTGCACGATCAAAGCTTGGAATACTAAAGAGCGACTCCCAGTGCATCCATATAGCCACTGCCTCACCCACGATGTCCTGTTCAGGAACCTGGCCCCAGACACGACTGTCGGAACTGTTATCGCGATTATCACCCATCATGAAGTAATGACCGGGTCGGACAACGACAGAGAAATCTCGAGCCGGACGCATCTGATCCACCTGAAAGAGGTGCGACCGTTCGCTTCGCGGCTCTTCAAGCCCCACCTGTATGCGTCGGGTGCCGGGGATCTCGGCCAGCCACTCACGCGGAACATCAACGCCATTCACCGATAAACGCTTGTTGCGGTACTGAATACGATCTCCCGGAATGCCAATCACGCGTTTAATGTAGTACTGCTTATTCGCGTGGGGCGGATAGAAGACCATTACATCGCCACGGTCTGGCGATCCCATACTCCAGACTTTGGTGCGCGTCACTGGTAAGCGCAACCCGTAATTAAACTTGTTCACCAAGATGTAATCACCGACCTGTAGGGTGGGTACCATCGACGACGATGGAATTTGAAACGGCTCGTACAAAAACGAGCGGAGCACCAAGACAAAGGCTAGAACCGGGAAAAATGACTTGGCGTATTCGACGACAAGCGGTTCCGAGGCTTCTTGAATCGCAGCGTGAGTGAATAACTTCTCGTCCGCCGAGCCGTGCTTGGACCAGTTGGGGTGTTGACGCTGAAGCCGCGACAGACGCTCTGAGCGCTGACTCGCGAAAAACAGAGCATCTAAAAGCCAAATCGCCCCACTTAACCCAACGATAATCGTGAGAATAAGGGGTAAATCAATATTCACTGGAACATCCTCTCAAGCGATTGACTAATCGACCTGAAGCACTGCTAAAAATGCGGTTTGTGGTATCTCAACATTTCCCACTTGCTTCATGCGCTTTTTACCTGCTTTTTGTTTCTCGAGCAGCTTCTTCTTGCGCGTCACGTCGCCACCATAACACTTTGCCGTGACGTTTTTCCGAAGCGCTTTGACGGTCTGTCGGGCAACGATTTTTCCGCCGACAGCCGCCTGAATCGCCACATCGAACATTTGGCGTGGGATGAGCTCCTTCATTTTCTCTGTCAATACTCGACCACGACCTTGGACGTGGTCTCGGTGGACAATAATCGACAGGGCATCAACTCTGTCACCGTTAATGAGTACGTCTAATCGTGCCAGAGGTGCCGCTTCGAATCGATCAAAGCCGTAGTCCAACGACGCATAGCCCCGGCTGGCCGACTTTAGGCGATCAAAAAAGTCCAAAACCACCTCGGCCATGGGAATGTCGTAAACAACCTGCACCTGCTGGCCCAAGAATTGAAGATCAACTTGGCTCCCCCGCTTCTCTACGCAAAGGGTAATCACCGCACCGAGATAGTCCTGCGGTGTAAGAATTGTGCAGCGAGCGATGGGTTCTCTCATGCTCTCTATATCACCTAATTCCGGCAGTTTTGAGGGGTTATCCACATTGACGACATCGCCCGTTTTCTTGAGCACCTCGTAAATGACGGTGGGCGCGGTAGTAATTAGATCAAGGTCATATTCCCGTTCTAACCGCTCCTGAATAATCTCCATATGGAGCATGCCTAGAAACCCGCACCGAAACCCAAAACCCAATGCGTCAGAGGTCTCCGGCTCGTAGAATAGCGACGCATCATTGAGGGTCAGCTTTCCAAGTGCATCTCGAAAATCTTCGTAGTCGTCGGAGTTAATCGTAAAAATACCAGCATAAACTTGCGGCTTGGCCTCTTTAAAGCCGGGCAGCGCTGCTGTCTCTGGTGCACCCGAGGCAATCAGTGTGTCGCCCACAGGCGCGCCCTTAATATCCTTAATACCCGCGACAATGAAACCCACTTCGCCCGCTCGCAGCGTATCCGTGACCGTACGTCGTGGCGTGAACACGCCGACCATGTCTGCTTGATGCGCCTTTCCGGTGGATTTCACTACAAATTTATCGCGCTTTTTCAAGGTCCCATGCTGAACACGGACCAACGACACCACGCCAAGATAGTTGTCAAACCACGAGTCGATAATCAACGCTTGAAGCGGCTTATCACGATCGCCTACGGGCGGCGGAATGTGCTCTACCAGGTACTCAAGGGCTTCCTCGATACCCAACCCCGTTTTAGCGCTGACGGGCACCGCCTCACTGGCCTCAATTCCGATAATCTCTTCAATCTCATTCTTTACACGGTCTGGCTCTGCCTGGGGAAGATCCATTTTGTTCAGTATTGGCAACACCTCAAGACCCTGCTCGATCGCTGTGTAGCAGTTGGCCACGGACTGCGCCTCGACGCCTTGCCCTGCATCGACGACCAACAGCGCACCCTCGCAGGCTGCCAAAGAGCGAGACACTTCGTATGAAAAGTCCACGTGCCCTGGCGTATCAATAAAGTTGAGTTGATACACTGCCCCCGACCGTGACGTGTAATTCAACGTCACACTTTGCGCTTTGATGGTAATACCACGCTCTCGCTCAATGTCCATGGAGTCGAGTACTTGCGCCGCCATGTCTCGATCAGCGAGGCCGCCGCAATGCTGAATAAAACGATCAGCGAGCGTCGACTTGCCATGATCGATGTGCGCGATAATCGAGAAATTTCGAATGTGACTTAGATCAGTCACTGGGACTCCCTATGTTTGGATGAGGGAACCGAGCAGTGCCCCCGAGCGCGCGAAGTGTAGCGCACGCCCGCTCGCTCTGACCACTCGCGGCCTAGTCATTTTCCGGTACTTTGATACCAATAAACAGTGGTGAACCTTGCCGAATGAGACGAAGCGACAGAGAGTCGCCAGGCTTAATTCGCTCGATGGCCGATTCCACGTCCGCAAGACGACTAATCGGTGTGCGACCAACGCGTGTCAAAATATCGCCTGCCCGAACACCCGATTCATCAGCCGCTGATTCGTCGTCCACTTTTGTGACCAGCACGCCTCCGCGAAGGCCTGATGGATTCTCATCCGTTTCCTGCAGGTCGCGAACCACCATACCGAGGGCCTGGAGCGTGCCTGGCTCGCTCGCACTGGCGACGACACGAGGAACCTCATTAGCCTCCAAAGCGCCGATTTCGATCTTGATCGAGCGCTCTTTACCCTCTCTGATGACGCTGACCGGGACTTTTGACCCTGGTGCAATCAGCCCGATCACGTGCGGAAGGTCGGCCGAGACCTCTATTTGCTCACCGTCCACCTCAACAATGATATCTCCCGATTCGATGCCAGCGAGTTCCGCGGGCGAATCCTTGCCAACCTGCGCCACAAGAGCGCCCCGGGGCCGGTCTAAATCAAACGACTCTGCCAAGGTCCGATCGACATTTTGAATGCTCACGCCCAACCAACCGCGAACCACTACCCCATTGACCTTAAGCTGCTCAATGATGTTCCTCACTACCTTTGCCGGAATTGCAAACGAGAGGCCAATAGACCCGCCAGAACGCGTAAAAATTTGAGAGTTGACGCCAACAACCTCTCCCTGAAGGTTGAACAGCGGTCCTCCCGAGTTACCTGGATTTATCGCAACGTCGGTCTGTATGAACGGGACGTAATTCTCGCCGCGCTCGGTCGGTAGACTTCGTCCTTTGGCACTCACAATGCCCGCGGTGACCGAATAGTCGAGACCGAAAGGTGATCCTATGGCCAAGACCCACTCGCCAACTTTAAGCTCGCTTGACTTGCCCAATTGTAAAAACGGCAAGTCATCAGCATCGACCTGCAGCAGCGCGAGGTCTGAACGTTGATCGGTACCAATCACAGTTGCATCGAACTCACGCCGATCCGATAACCTGACGATCACTTCATCTGCCTGCGCCACAACGTGGTGATTGGTTACAATGTAGCCCCCCTCTGAAATGATAAAACCAGAACCTGTTCCACCCGCTCTCGGCGCCTGAGGTTCACGATCTTGAAAAAATCGTCGTAACGCGTCGGGCAATTGCTCTAGCTCTTCGAGCTGCTCACGGGCCACAGGTGAAGGCGCCTTCGCTTGAGCAATAATTTTTACGACTGCGGGCGATGTTTCTTCAACAATTGTTGCAAAGTCGGGAAGAGAGGCGCTGGCAATGTGGCTTGCTGCGGTAAGAATCAAGCCAAGGGTAACTCTTATGATCATTCATCTAATCCTCAGTGTAGGTACTGTATTTTTGAGTTTCCTGGTGGGGCCCAGAACTGCTGCTCTACCGAGTCTTTAGTGCTCTGGCGCGTGCGCCGCAGTGACAATGATCGGCGACGTTTCGGTAAAACGCTCCACAATGCGCTCGAGCTGGGGCTCGACACTTCCGAACAACCCCATGGACGTCAACCAACGCAGTGCGCCAAACGCCAAACCCAAGCCTGCGAAGAAACTCAAGGCTGCCAGTAGGTCACTGCCCGTGCCTGCAAAAAAAGCAAGCACCATACCGAAAGCGAGCGGGCCGCCGTACAACAATAGCGCTCCCTGCGCCAAAGTGGCGCGCGGGATCGAAATTTCGACCTTGTCATTTATTGAACATTCTGAGGCATTCAATGTGCGGGAGCCTCTCGCGCGGACAAGTCCTTTATCGCGGGTCAAGGCGCCTGCCAACGTTCGGTGGCCGCATCCAGAGCGTGCAGCGCAAGAACCACAGGCAGAGCTTCGCATCGTCTCGACCCAGGCGCCGCCGGCTTCGAGTCCAACAACCCGGCCTTCCTCGAAAATGTTCATTGCGGTCCACCGCTCGGCGCCGCCCTTACGGCCTCCGCAATTAACCGGGCCGCGGGCAATGGAATCTCACCAATGACAGTAATCAGAACCTGATTGCCCGCTACAATGCTGCCCCGCGAGTAGCTAATGGTCGCACCCTGCCGAACAGCACCCTCCCCGGGCGCCAAACCCTCGGGAAGTGGCTCAAACACGACTGTCGCTGAAGCAATGCCATCGCTCATAAACAATGCGCGTTGTTCAAAACGACGCGCACGGCTCGCCCTGTAGCCCACGGGCAACCCCACAATGTCTAAATAATCCAATGTGACGTCCGGCTGTTCGGTAGCGCTCGTCACCTCTGCCGGCACAACGTTAATTGCCGCATACTCATGTCGCTCCAGTAAACTCCCGTCATCACTGATGACCTCGGACCGAAGGACAAGCCCAGATTCGGCATCCACTGCAAGACGGTACCCCAGCCGCAAGCCATCACGCGGCCGTAATTCAAGCAGCCCGGTCAGCCGACCGGCGACCATCGGGCCCTGCTGAAAATACAGCGCGTACATCGAATTCAATTCGCAGGCGGACACGCGAGGTCCGCTTGGCGTCCAGACCGCCTGCACCGCACTTTCAGATAGGGAGTTTAGGTATTCAAGACGTCCCTGCTCACCACCCGCACTGTGCGTAACCGAAATAAACTCTCGACCCGCAGCGGATTCTTTAAGGTACGTACCCGAGAAAGTAAATCGTTTATGCGATTGCTGGAGTGCCTCAACCACAGCGACAAGGTCTGTCTCTAGGTCACATTCCCTCTCGGGCTGAGCCCAGGCCAACAGGGGAACGCAGCCCCATAGGACAGCGCCAATTGCAAATGCCTTTACTGGATTAACCAAAGCCGCCTCGTTGTTTTAAGGGGTCGTTCGCGGATCTGTCGAGCGCGAAACAAATGGCGTTATTGAGGCCGCGGTTGCTGTTGAATTGTGAAGTCTCGACAACGACTCAAATCGCTCGTTTGCCAACCGATTATAAGCGATCCTATTGGGGTAAACATCCTGAGGTCCGCCCTCCGTGACCGGGGTGGTTTGAATGACCCTTGCTTGCGGCAACGACGACTCGGCAAAACTGGCCTGAACCGCGCCCGAGCCCGGAATCTGGATCACAGCGCCAGGCGCTGTAATGGCGTTACCCGGCTGACTTTCTAGCAATAAGGCTTGCTGCCCGCCCAGAACCACAGCAACGGTGACCGAAGCGGCGACCGCCATGGACACTAAAGGATTTGCATACGCCCGCTTGTCGGACACGATCGCTTCACGAACTGACGCACTGACGTCAATCGAACCGTGCGGCACTGAACTGCCCAACATTGAACTGCGATAAAACTGCTGGCGACCCCAATAGCGCCTCAGCGCCTCCGACTCGCCAACGCCTCGGAGTGATCTCGCCAAATCAAGATCATTGGCTTCGCCGTCCATCAAGGCCGATAAACACTCCCGAGCCACTACAGACTGCCCGTCCTCTTTTTTTTCATCGTCGCGTTCGCTCAACCCAGTTCTCCTCGCATCTGCGATGCCACTTTCTGATCAATGGCCTCTCTTGCCCGAAAAATTCGAGACCTTACAGTCCCAATTGGACATTCTAAAACTTCAGCGATCTCGTCGTAGCTGAGACCTTCAAATTCTCTGAGCGTTAACGCCGCTTTTAACTCCAGCGGCAAGGCGTCAATCGCTTGAGAGATTACCGCCTCAAGTTGTTGCCCCATGATCACCTCATCCGGCGATTCGTTATCTTTCAATCGGCCCGGCACTTCATAGGACTCCGAGTCGTCAAGCGCCAAATCTGTCGTCGGCCGACGGCCTAGGGCAACCAGATGATTCTTTGCTGCATTGGCCGCAATACGATACAACCAGGTGTAAAACGCGCTATCGCCTCGAAACTTGGGCAGCGCCCTGTAGGCTTTTATGAAAGCCTCTTGAGTCACGTCCTCGACTTCTGCCGCATTATTCACATAGCGTGACACCAGTTGCGCCACCCTCCCCTGATATTTCAAAACCAAGAGATCAAACGCCCGCGAGTCGCCCTTTTTAGCGCGCTTTACAAGCTTGTCATCTCCGTCGCTGAGTGCCAATGTACCGCTTCCCGCCTAGCAGATCGGACATCGACCACTTGTGCCCAATCTGTTTTCAGTTGTTTAAGACGCTACGCGATTCGAAAAGTTCCAATTATTTGTCACAATGCAAAGCCCGCAGCCTTAAAGGCAGAGTGCCGCAGCTGCAACACGGAGTCCATGGTGCTAGATACACATTTTGACGTTCTTATCGTCGGCAGCGGCGCCGCAGGTCTAAGTCTGGCGCTTCAGCTTCCTGAAACGCTAACGATCGGATTGCTTTCCAAGGCAGGCTTGGATTCTGGTTCGACCTCGTGGGCGCAAGGCGGGATGGCCGCGGTTTTACACGAACGAGATACCGTGGAAGCACACGTTGAAGACACACTCAGCGCCGGCGCAGACCTTTGCCATGAGGACGCCGTTCGATTCACGGTCGAGCAAAGTAAGGAGGTTGTTAACTGGCTGATCGATCAGGGCGTCGACTTTGATTTGAGAAACGACCAACCCGACGATGAATTTCGAGAGTTCCATCTGACGATGGAAGGCGGTCACTCCATTCGTCGGATTCTCCACTCGGCGGATCAAACCGGCAGTGCCATCTCCAAAGCCCTGAATGCGCAGATCCGTCAGCGCGATAACGTTCAAATCCTGACGGACCGGTGCGTCGTCGACTTAATCACCACTCGCGATGCGGTGACAGGCGCCTATGTCCTGAACACCACTACGGGCACAGTAGAGACGATCAGTGCAAGGACCGTGGCGCTTGCCACGGGTGGTGCAAGTAAAGTCTACCGCTATACCAGCAACCCAGATGGCGCTACGGGTGACGGCATCGCACTCGCTTGGCGGGCAGGCTGTCGTGTCGCAAACTTGGAGTTCAATCAGTTCCACCCAACCTGCTTGTACAATCCGACTAACCGCACGTTTTTGCTCACCGAAGCCCTGCGGGGTGAGGGGGCCACTCTGCACTTGCCCAATGGTGAACGATTCATGCCGCGATTTGACACGCGGGCGGAGCTGGCCCCTCGCGATGTCGTCGCAAGAGCAATCGACTACGAGATGAAACGATTGGGCCTGGACTGCGTCTACCTCGATATGACGCACAAATCAGCTGAGCAAATTCAAGAGCACTTCCCAACGGTTCACGCGCGTTGTCAGAGCTTGGGAATCGAGATGGCGAGCGAGCGAATACCGGTGGTGCCAGCGGCGCATTACACCTGTGGTGGTGTCATCGTCGACCAATTTGGTGCAACGGACCTTGCTGGTCTCTACGTCATTGGTGAGACCGCGTGTACCGGCCTACATGGCGCGAATCGAATGGCAAGCAACTCGCTCCTCGAATGCTTCGTCTACGCCAAAAGTGCCGCAGAGCACATTTCAAAAAATACTCCGCCGAACACCCCCAGAGCCCTTCCCCAGTGGGACGATAGCCGAGTCCGAGTGTCAGATGAGGCGGTAGTTATCCAGCACAGCTGGCACGCCCTTCGTCGTCTCATGTGGGACTATGTCGGGATCGTCAGGACCAACCGACGGCTCAAACGAGCTGCAAACCACATCTCAGTGCTTGAGCAAGAAGTCGATGACTACTACGCCAGCTTCACGATCACGAAAGAGCTTTTGGAGCTGCGGAACCTGACGTTGGTGGCTAAGTTAATGGTGGACTGTGCGCAACGCAGAAAGGAGTCACGTGGCTTGCACTTCAACAGTGACTATCCGCACCTGTTAGCCAAAGGCGAAAACACTGTTTTGATCCCTCACAACGGTCTCACCACTCACGCCGGACTGCCTGGCTACCACACGACTGATGGCTAATCCTTAAGGCTGCGGCGGCAAACGTTTGTAAGCCTGAATTGCTGAAACGATCGGAGCCAGGCTTTCATCGGGCTCAGCACGACCCATAAGCCACTCAAACATGTCTTGATCAGCCGATGTCATCAGCTCGCCATACAAGGATTTGAGCTCCGCGTTCAAAGACGGGTATTGATAGGCAACAAAATCGGCCAGAAACAGATCGAGCTCGAGCAGTCCCCGCCGACTTGCCCAGCGCATTCTGTTATGGTCAGTGTCATTCATGCCGGCACAGTACCTCAAAGCTCATTGAGGTTCGAGCGGCATTTTTTAAAAAGGGTAAAAATCGTGAGCGACGCTGTTTTAGAATTTTCAGGCCCCGATGTGCGATCGGTGTTACAAGGGCAAACGACTAAAAACTTTCAAACACTGCCACTCAATAGGGCTATTGACGGCGCATTCTGCGATCTGAAAGGTCGTATTATTGCAGACTTTACTGCCGTCATGACCTCGGACCATCGTGCACTGCTGCGAACCGACGCGGATGTTGCACAGGCGCTCCAAACGCATCTCGGTAAATACCTGATGTTTTCAAAAACAACGCTAACGCTTCTGACGTGGGACTGCTGGGGGTGCTCACATTCCTCTCCACCCATTGGAAGCGACGACATGATCGTCGTGCCACGCAGCGCGTTACTTTACGAGGTGTGGTGCGACACCAGTTGCGCACCTGATCACGTGATCACGCAAGACTCATGGCAATACGAGCGGTTCTTGCGGGGCGAGGCAAGAATTTGTGAGGCCACCATGCATCAGTTTTTACCACAGGATTTGAACTACGATCTTCAAGGGATTATTGACTTCGACAAAGGCTGCTACACCGGCCAGGAAATTGTGGCTCGATTGCACTATCGTGGCTCTCCTAAGCGCAGATTATCGATCGTCTGTGTGCCGGGGTGTGTCACACCCTCAGTTAATGACAAAGTCGTCGACGCTGGCACCTCAAAAACGGTCGGTTCTATCGTGGAGGTGACGCAAACAGAGGCTGGTTGGTTATGTTTGTCCGAAGTCGTCGTTGATGCCGGAGAACGCTCACTGCAGGTGAGTGATGTGAGCGTTGAAATCCAAGCTTTGCAGTCTTAGTGCTCACTCGCCTGAGCCCACAGAATTTCAGGGACACCGTGGGTGGTTAGCCACTGATTGGCCCGAGTGAAGTGTCGGCACTCAAAAAATCCTCTGTACGCGCTGAGTGGCGAGGGATGAGGGGCTTTTAAGATTAAATTTTGCCGCCCTCTAATCAGGCCTCCCTTTTTTTGCGCATGCCCGCCCCAGAGCAAAAACACCGTTGGAGAGACGTCACGGGCCACCACGTCAATGATTTGATCTGTGACGCTCTGCCACCCAAACGACTGGTGTGATTCAGGCTCGCCCGCGCGCACGGTTAACACGGTATTTAAAAGCAACACCCCCTGTTTTGACCAATGACCGACATTAAAATGTTCTGTTGAAAGGTGACCGATATCGCGCGCTAACATTTCTCTAATATTGCGTAACGAGGGTGGCAACGACTGCCCGCGCTGAACCTCGAAAGCTTTACCGGTAGCTTGCCCTGCCCCGTGGTAAGGATCTTGACCCAGAATCACCACGCGCACCGACTCAGGCGCCAGATTGTCCAAACTTGCAAAGATTTGACCGGGTTCAGGGTAATACGTATGACCTGCGCGCGTCTCCTCCAACAAACGTCTCTCGATCGTCGCTCCGGCAGTGCCCAAGAGAACATCCTCAAGCGAGGATCTCCAT
>ENA-ORDA01001698-ORDA01001698.1-marine-metagenome-genome-assembly--contig:-NODE-1698-length-18032-cov-7.275132_pt1 | contig 18032 bp, 19 predicted proteins | sample MGYA00237778_ERZ508506 | MGnify/ENA primary metagenome ERZ508506 (study PRJEB26177, sample SAMN06267891) | marine metagenome | isolation source: Monterey Bay, California, USA | place: Pacific...
GTTCAGCGTGGCCAGAGCGCCTTGCCCTTCAAAGCCAGCGGCGGTGTTATCAGCTGTGGTATCTGCTGCTACGCCCCAGTCTGCTATATCATAAGCCGTTGGCGCTTCGGCTGTCGATGCCGCTTTAGCTGTTGATGCTCGCCATATCCCAAGCCCTGCCGCTCCGCCTCCTCGGTCCCATAGATCACCTACGTCATAGGGAGGTACGGGAGTGTCTACAAAAACCCGACGTTTGCCGTCAGCAGTGTCCTGCGCAGTGGCGGCGTTAGCAAAAGCATCAATCGCCTTCTGGTCCGTGATTAATTGCCAACCATAGTTTGTTCCGTTGTAGTAGTAACGGGCTAATACGTTAGCATCGGTTTGCCACCAGAGATCACCAAGGTGCAAGTTCTTCGTGGCGTCCGTAACGACGTTGTCTTCGTTTTTTTCCCAGTTGGCTGATGGATCGTTCTCAGCTACGTCGAAAAAGGTTTCTACTTTCCCGTCTAGCCTTCCCGCCAACCCACTCTCAAGGTTTGTGTAAGCCACCGCATCTAGTATGGCGAGCGTCCCTTGACCTGTAACCGACGCCGCAACGTTGTTACCGGTAAGGTCAGCGACGACAGTCCAGTCTGCACCCGCAAACGAAGTCGGAGCCTCAGGCGTAGAGCCTAGTTTAGCAATATCACAACGATAAATGCCCACGGTCGGTCCACGGTCCCACAGGTCGCCACGGTCATACGGTGGTACGGGTTCGTCTACAAAGACCCGGCGCTTGCCGTCAGCTGTGTCTTGCGCGTCTTCTGCGGCTAGGAAAGCATTCTCAGCTCGCTCGTCAGTGATCCGCTCCCAGCTGTAAGCGGCGTTTGCGTACTTGTACCGGTGTAGCGTATTCGTATCGGTCTGCCACCAGATGTCGCCAAGGTGTAGCGTTTTAGTATCGTTGTCAGTCCACGCGTTGGAGGGGTCTGAAGTGCTAGGTTCAAACCAAGATTCAATCTTGCCGTCGATTTTACCTGCGAGGCCACTGACTAAGTCCTGTTCTCTAACTTCGTCTAGGGACGCCAAGGTGCCCGCATCCTCTAAGTCAGCTAGGCTGATTTCACTAAACGCAGCTAGAGTACCAAGTCCTTCAATGTTTGATATGCTCAGTGGTGTACCAGAAGACAGGATTACGTTGCCGTCGGCATCTTTAATAGACAGGCCGCGAGAGTCGATCATACCAGCGGTAATACTCAGAGCTTCAATGCGAGCAGCGTCTATGAACCCTGCGGTGATCTTACCCGCATTGAGGTTGGCAATCTTCGCATCGTCAATAGCCGCATTACCAATCTTGGCGTTCGTGATTGTACCATTCGCAATCTGCGCGTTGTCGATATAAACACCGGTCCCAACGTACTCCCCGTTTATGACAGTCGGGGTCGTTCGTACGATAAAGGGTAGGTTTTGGGGTGTCGTGCTCCAGTTGGCCCCGTCATAGTATTTGGTTATGGGGTTTTCGGCGTCGCTTGTATCCACCCAAACGAAGCCTTCAAATAGGAGGTCAGGGTCTGTCGGCGCAGTTGCTGAATTTACAGCCGGAGGTGCAAGGAAAAAACTATCTGCTCGAATACCAAACTCAGATGTTGGGGTGCCTGTGTTGTTAGAGGAGATAAGACCGTATCCAGATACATGGCCTGCTAGATCAACTTTGATCGTATTCTTTGCTTCTATCGTACCGTCAGCTAAAGCCCGTGCTTCGGTTTCAACTTGTACAGCAGCAGTTATATCTTGCCCTAAAGTGGCCTGCGCAGTAACGATGTCGGCTGCGATAGCTTCGTCTTCTAATACCCGCGCCTCAGATTCTGCTACTACGGCGGCTGACAAGGTCTCCTCGTTTGTACCTACCGTGGCAGTGAGCGTATTTATAAGCTGCGCATTAGCTGCTGTCTCATTGGCCCTCGTCGTCATACTTTGGTTAAGCGTCGCCAGACTACTATTGGTGTTAGCCACCAGCGTAGTGATCTGTTGGGCTAGGGACTCGTCTTCTGTAATCCGCGCTGTTTTCTCAGTTCTAATGGCAGAGAACCAGTCGGCAAAGCCGAAGTCCATGGCCTCAACCCAGTTGGTGCCATCGTAGCGGTACATGCGCATAGACTGGATAACGTAATCGCCTGCTATATAGTCATCCGCGTAGGTAATATCTGTGTCAATCCACATGTCGCCAACGTTAAGAGGCTGCTCCGTAGTACCCGTAGGCTCGTCCGCTTGGTAAAACGTACGTGTTTTTGTGTTAACAAACGCAGAAACGGTGTTAACAGACTGCGCTAGAGCGCTCGTCTCTGCCGCTCGGGCGGTACGTTCGTCAAAAATTAAACCCTGAGACACCAGTGAAAGATCAGTGCCCTCGTAAGTCCCGCGCATTTGTGCCGATAGGGAGCTAGTAGTTTGCGCTAGTGAAACGTCTTCCGCAGTCAGCAACGTCAGCTGGTTCGTGTGTGCTGCAACCGCCGCACCAATCGTGGAGTATTCTCCAATCTCTTGCCACTTGGTATCGTCGCTACTTGGGATAACATTTGTAGTTGCCACTAACGCGGCGTACAAAAATCCGTTGTAAACAACTTGGTCGCCAATAGCGTACGCAGTTGTTGCGTCCCACGTGGGCAGGTTTAAAAGCGAGTTTACCTGACCTTGGATAGTAGCCATTCGAGCAGCTACAGACCCGGCGAGACTCTCACCGCCGTCTATTAAATCAATCCTACTGCTAAGCGCAGTCGCTAATTGACCTTCCGCAATCTGACCTGACAACAAACTAATGAGGTGGGCGGGATCAGTCGCCGTGTCGCCACGGGTACCATCAACAAGGTTGTAAGGTCCAGCTGTCCCATCTACGTTGATAAAACGCGCCCAGTACCAGCGAGACGCACCGCCACCTAAGTTATGAACCCATATAGAACCCGGAGCCATGCCTACAAGAATAGCCTCGCCCAAGTCAGGGTACTGTTCTGGACTAGCCGCAGCTTGCGCCGCTGACTGGGAAGCCGCCCATATTTCAGTATAGGCGTGACCGTTATAAACAGGCTTGTCCCACGTGACGATGATGTTAAGCAACGCACCATCCGCATCTAGATTCAAGGGAGCTGGTGGCGTACCGAACTGCGTACCAGTGGTGGTAGAACTTAAATTACCGCCTGTGTACTGAGCCAGTCCCGAAGCAATAAGTTTCCGCGCTGTGATGATTTCATCTAACCCAATACCGTCTATATTCTCACGAACACGGTCGAGGTACTGGCGTAGGTCGCGAGGAATATCACTGGTAACTGTGGGTAAACTAGGCATTTGCAAGCTCCGACATTGAATGCGCCATGGCGATAGAGAAAACTTCAATTGAGCCTTCCACTTGAACTTCCCAGTCGCGGCCCCGCTTTGCAGGTAAACGAAAAGGGTCTCTGGATTGCACTGTTTGGGTGTGCACCAAAGTTCCGTCCGCGTAGAACTTCATGGTCATAGGGTACGCTTCCGCTTCTAACTGCGCACAGGCAAAGCTCATATCATGGGGCATGGTAAATTTCTTAGAGCGCCAGATGTACGACTTAGCCGAGCCTTCCTGCCAAACCTTTAAGGACTTATCCGCAAAGGTGAGAAACAGCTTGTCTCTCTGCAAGTCTTGGAAGCCCGCAGTTGCGTACATATCGTGGAGAATAAACTGACGACTTGTTATGTCGTAGATAAAGCCGCCCTGCGTCGTTCCATTATCAAAGAACGCAATGTACTGGTTGTCTTGTTGATACGCATGAATCGTTTCAGGTTTAAAGTACGCCTGCCACTGCTTAAAGCTAAAGTACTGGTCTGTAATGATCTTAGACCCGCCCGGAGACAGGAGCATAAGACCATCAGGTGCTGCGTAGATAACACCGCCCCCAAAGCTAACAATACTCTCTTTAGAGACGCACGCTTGCTCGAGGTCTGACTTAACAACCGCCGTCACACTGGGGTGAGAACCCTGAACGAAATATGGGTTGCCTGTAGTTAGAACCGCGAGTGTGGTGTCCATACGCCCTAGCCCCACAATGGGGTAGTCGATAGTCTGGATATAGTTTTCAGGCCACGCGTGAGGACGGTACGGTTCGCAGAAGTATAAGTCCCTGCCCACAAATCCAGCCATCATGCCGTTGGGTAAGTTGATAAGACCTTGTAGCGCAGCTGGGGGTTCGGCCCAGTAAAGGGATGGTATCTCTTCCGCTAGATCATCAGGGTCTACGTTATCTGGAAAACTACCTTGCGCCACGGGTATCTCGTCGACCAACAAAAACACGCCTGAAGTCGAGCGGTATATACGCCTGTGGGTAACGATGTAACCAGAGCCGGGAACAGGCGCGAAATTACTTAAAGTAACAGTCTGGGTTGTGCGCACATCAACAGACGTCGACGCGGGCGCAGGTGCGGATTCAATCTCGCGTCCTGCTTCCTTGTTTACAAACGTGTAGGTGTAGACCCGTGTTTCCACAGTTTCTGTATCATCTACAGCCCCGCTCACAACAGCTGACGCGGCGGTCGGGGGCGATGGTAGTCCTAGAGGTCGAGAAGCCGCAGGGTAGTTGGTTCCTGACAATGCAATGCCAGAATGTGTGGCTTTAGGAGCGCCGTCACCTGTGAAGAATGTCCACTCTGACGTGTCCCCTGCAATCTGACTTCGGCAAACATTTACTTCGGCAGGCCAGTGAAACCAGTGCTGAGTATCAGAAACATTATCCTGACCGTAGCGATAGATAGTTTTGATAGTCCCAGACTTCTCTAAAGTCAGAAGTGAGCTACCCACGTCTTGGATGGGCTGTATGCTGCCAGCGAACACAGGGCAGTTGAGCGCGGTCTGCGCTTGATTATCTTTCAGATAACGCGGTGGTATCTTAGGCGCTATGCCTCCGAAAGATTTTATTGCAACAACTGCCATGTGCTAACTCCTCAACTTGTTACGCAGTCATAGCAGCGTAGGTTTTTGGACCAACAATGCCATCAGACGTAAGATTATTTTTGCTCTGCCAATCGAACACGGCGAGTTGGGTCATCTTCCCAAATATACCGTCTGCATCTTGGCCCAGCGCTTTTTGGACGTTCTTAACCTCCTCGCCACGTGATCCTATCTTTAGTAAGACCGGCGCAGCCTTGGGTTCGTACGTTCCCCCGAGGACTTCCAGCGCCTTGTGGAAGTGATGTTCACGGTCTTCAAGGCCGATGTACCCACCATTGATGCGCTTAGTTGCCCCACGAATGTCCTGTTGATCTGCATACGTGTTAACATTATTACACGCCCAGAACCAACAAGCACTTTCAAGTGCGCCCGTCTTTGTCTGTAGGTACTCTAGCGTGTCCTCTAGGGTTTTTCCAATGCTTGATGCGAAGGCAGATTGATTATTTTTACCGGTGAGTTGGATGACCCCGAAACCACGGTGTTTCCAGCCGTCCCCGGACTCAGTATCGCCGTTACCCATGCGATCAGCATACACGACATTAGCAATGCGCTCAGGTTGACGATGGTAATCATCCGCGTTCCTACCCGCATTTTTGAAGTATTTCGCAAATACTGCATCTAACCCTTTCGCACTGTAGTTAAGGTTTTCCTCAAGTACATCAAAGTTACGGCTTTCGTGACCACACTGAGCGAAGAACATCGCCATGCGATCAGACGTGTTGATGTCGTACTTGGGCAATAAGTCTTGCACCGGTTGGAGCCACTCGGCCCAATCTTTGTTGCCGTGGAGCAAGTGCTCAAGTTGTTGTTCAGTTACTTTCATTTCTTTCCCGATCCTTTTTGTTAAGGGCTTCCACAGTACCTATTCTTATAATCAACTCATGCACTCGGTCTTGCATCTCACGTAGTTCCATAACATCTCTGTCTAACCCTTCGATAAGCATATCCTGCCGCGCATCTGCTGGGAGCGACCCGAGTTGGCCCCTAGGCCACAAAATTCTAAACTCAGAGTTCGACTCAATCTCAACCGCAATCATGTCCATGTTGTGCTCCAAAGCCGTCAACCTAGATTCCACGGTAAAGTAAGCCATAGTCGCAACCGCAGTAAACGCGATCATACCCAAGATGTTTTTGAGCGGTATCGTAAACTCGGACGTCTCAGAGAGCTTTGTCATAAATTAGTCCTGTTTCTGAGATGCGCCAAAGTAAAAGCTAATTACCGCGCTCACTAATCCGCCCATGTAGCCAAGTACGAGGTTGATAAGCTCCATAGAGTTTTGCTCTGGCGGCATGACTGTCACCATCGCAATGTACCCGCAGAAGAATATAACCATGATTAGGCCAATCAACTTTGCCGTCCAGTCTTTAGCAAAGTGCTTACGCGCATCCTGCTTATCCTGTGTTTCAAGGGCGAACAGGTCTACATCGAGTTCTTTCATCTTGGATTCAAACTCCAACTCGGACGCCTTAATCTTGGCAAGGTCTTCTGGAGTTGCGTGCTTAACTGCTTTTTCAATTGCTTTGGGGTTGTTCTCACAACCTAGTGCGTCCGCAATCATGGACGCTGCTGCACCACCCAGTGGACCGCCAAGAGCAGTTCCTAGGGTCGGGGCGACTGCGCCTACTACACCTTTAATAATATCAAACATACCTTTTACTCCTTCGTAGCTTGGTAAGCGTTAGCACCGAAGAAGGCACCCAAGATCAAACTGGTAGCTGGGAAATAGATCGTTGCCATTGACCCAAGGATCGCAGAGGCATCTTCTAGTCCTAGTAAACTAGCTATAATGACGAAGAACGGGTATCCCAACATGCCGCCGAGAACCCACCAAATCATCTTCCTAGATTGATCGCGTTGGGCGTTATCATCCTCAATGCGCATACGGCGGTCAGCAAGCATCATCTCCCGCTCTTCAGGATCGAGCTTGCCGTTGCCGTTCATATCGTACTCTTCAGCACTCACTTCTTTTTACCCATGCAGCGTTTTGCTTTCTTACACTTCGCGGGGGACGGACAACCTTTGCATGTTTTGAAAGGTGTCTTCTTAGCCTTTGATTTAGTTGCATATGCCATGGTTATTTCGCCTTCTTTTTTTTAGTTTTTGGGAATCCCGCCTTCATGTTCTTGTAAGCCTTGTCGCTCACAGTCGACTTGGACTTGGGACGACTTGTGCCTGCTTTTTTACGAGCGTTCATGTTTTTGTATAAACTCATTAGCATTTCCACCTTTTTCTAGCCTGCCGCAGACGAGAGTTCGGGTCTTTCGCTGCTTTCGGGAACTGTTTCATTTGTCCGGCAGAACGTGCGCAGTAGGACTTACGTCTCTTCGCCGCAGCGCTTCCCTCCTTGACCTTGCCTGTGACAGCAGTCTTGAGTTTGGAACCGGGGTTTGCTTTACGGTGTGCAGCTACGCCCTTCGCGGACATGCCAGCGCCGTCTTTGGTTTTACGGTAATTGCCACCCGTGCCGGTGGTTTTGCGTATCGGTTTATCGGCCATGTTCTCTCCTAATCCGCCAGTGGGTTATCCAGCGCCCGCTGGAGTTTACTATTCAAACGCTCTTCAAGTGCTTTCATGTCAGCACTTTGGGAGGTGCGTAGTTGCTCCCGTTTGTTCTCAAACCGCGCCTCTGCGTCATCAATCATAACGCGGACGTCATCTTCCATGCCACGTACCGTGTCTTCCACGCGGTCTACTTGTTTTTCAATTCCAAGTATGTCGTCACGCAACCCATTCTTAATGTCCCGTGAATACTCAACAGCCTCCTCTACCTTCTCAGCCATGCCCGACACTTTCGCGTCCATAATGTCCATAGCCTGTTGGTATTCTCCAAGATCAAGGTTCGCCACTGCTTCAACTTTCTGATACATAAGGAAGCCCGCATAGAGACTTCCGAGGACAGAGCTGAGAACGCCCATAGCAAGACCAAGCTGAGCAATAGAAAAACGCATACCGAAAAGACGCATACGTTTGTCAGGTATCGCTTCAATGTTATCAAGTGTGTCTCCTAGGTCTCTATCTGCCATATTAGTTCTCGAACTTTGCCTCTTCTTGGAGCGCCCGTAGACCCTCTAATTCTTTCTGCAACTTCATAATCTCTAAACGACGCTGCTGTAATTCAAGCTGATAAAGAGTATTGCAGTTAATCCTCTCCTTGGGTTTATCCAGTGGGATGACAATTCTGGCGTAAACGCCCACATCCCGTGATGGGTTCCTAGACAAACTAAGATCGTCGTAGGGGTTGCCGACATTGTTCAGTACGCCTGTAACGCCGAACTCTAGGTTTGTGCCTCCGCCGATAGCATTCTTACAATCCAGATTACCGGCACGAAACGAGTCCGATTGATAGCTGGTTGGCCCTGTGGGCAGCTGCAAGTTAAGCGAGCTACTGTCCGCCCACGCTGGCGACGTAATGCAAAGCGCCAGTGCAACCCGTTTTATCATGGCGTAGCAGCCTCCGTGCGAGAGCAGATTTTAGACGACACGATAGCTCTAGCGGAGTTGTCAGTGCGCAGTTTAGATAGCGAGCAGATGAACGTAGCTCTATTCTTGTCTTCATCGCGCACAAACACCTCAAACGTTTTTGTCGAGCCGTGAGGAACCCGCATAATCTTGGCCGAAGCCGCAAACGGAACAGGCTTCCACTCAGCGTCAAATACACCGACCTCGAAGTACTCCACGTCTTGGCGTGCGTTAAACATAGTCATCTTTGCAGATACCAACCCATCCACGTAAGACGGGACAAGGGGCGGGTAAGTTGGCGTCATCTCGTGCGCTGAAACCTTACCCGCTAAAAACAAAGCTGCTATGAAGAACACCTTAATCATTGAGCTATACACTCAGCTTGAACAACCGCTCGGTACGTACCACCGGGAAAAGCTCGGCCAAAACCATACGTTGCTACGGAATCAACTTTAAACCACGTGGAGCCTGCGATGGTTAAATCGAACTCGGATGTGGTGTCGTAAGTTACTTTCGCAGCATCGTAAGCAGACATTCCTGCGTCTGACACTTCTCCAACGGTTGTCGTCCCTGTCCAGTTTACAACGTCGGTGAGACTTGGACTTGTTGAGAACGACGACGGTGTTATCACACGCGCCATATAGTAATTAGCAATCGCGACATCGAACCTGATAGTAGGTTCTACTCCACCGTCGACACTTTTGGTGCTTAGCTTATCGGGTGCTGGGTTCCCGTACACGCCGTTAATATCGGTGTTAATGATACACTTTGACTGTACGTTTCCCTCGATTAACGCCTCTTCAGCGTTCCCTGCAAACGGTATACATAATGCGGTTAGTATTAAAGGATATTTAACCATGACTGTCCTCTCTTAGAACTTGAGTTTCTTGTACTGCTCGTCGACCATTTCTTCGTGCAGTAGTTGTTGAGCTAGTCCATTACGGAGTCCACGGGGGTTGTCAGGCAGGTCGGAGTCTCTCAGGTTTGTGGTCTCTTTATAAACTCCTCCGTTTATAGACGTAGCATAATATGAATACATGTTAACAGATGTATTCATAGCGGATAATATTCTCTCTTGCGAAATGCTGTTAGCAAGGGTCAGCGCGTTCTGCGTCGCAGCCAAACCTTTCTCAAAGTTGTCTTTGCTGGCCTTCAGCTCTTCTTGTTCGATTGACTCGTCTTCCTCTTCATCCTCGTACAGCGAGGAGTCCGTGGCTTCTAGCGTCTCTAGGACCGCATCGTCGTCCATAGGATCGTAAGCCTCGACTATGTTTTCAGCAGTCAAGAACTTAGTCGGGTCAATATAGCCGGGGCATATAGGGTTGGATTGGGGGTTAAAGCACTCATCTATCTGGTAAGTATAAACCAATGAGGCATTAGCCACTTGGCCTTCCCCTTCTACTTCAATAGAACCATCTCCCCAACGACTTATGGGGATGTTGTTAACAGAAACGAGTTTGTTGATTGTATTGCCGGGAAGCCCCGTCCAATCGTCGGTCTCGCGAAAGATGTAACCATCGCCCGTCGCGTCTTCGTTCTGCAAGTGGACTAACATGCGGTCGGCTGGGTTTTTAATTGTGGTGTAGCGGTAGATCACTCCGTTGATGGAGAGACCCGGAGATGAAGGCACAAGGGTGCCCATGCTCCAAGAGAAGCCGTTTACTACAGCGTTGCCCGTCGTCCCATATGTGAAAGGATCACAGTAGGAGTAGCAGGGCCAACACGCTAAGAACGCCACCAGTACCCAAGAGGGTTTTTGTGTCGTCATCGAGCACCTCCTTAATTTCCGCTCCCGGTTGTCTATCGGGGTCGGCTTCCCATGCGGCCTTGGCGGTTGCGCCAATCAGACCTTCATATGGGCAAGGAGTTCCGGCATCCATCATAGCGTCAAACACACGTTTGTCCTGACACATGACAGACACAGCGGCGACTTTCATGCCCATGTCGTATAATGTTTTTGCATTCTTTAACTTTTCGCAGTTCATGTCTCTGACGGTAGAACCCATCGAAAGACCTAGAATTTGAGTTTGGACAGCCCCTGCAACGCCAATGGTACACAGGTCTGAGTTTACACCGCCGTTAAACTGGGGTGCGATAGCAGAAGGTGGTGGGGAGTTGACGTTTGTCGTAACTTCACCCGTGGTGTTCACGGTACTATCCGTCGTGCTATCTGTGTAGATAACATCTACGGGTTCTTCCTGCGCGAACGCAGTGCCGGTGAGGAGTAGAAGAGTACAAGCCAGAAGCAGACGTTTCATTTTCTTAACTCCACCAATCGGTCGAGCTTCTCGTCCAACCGTTCAAGCCGGTCGAGAACACGGTTAATGTCGGCGTGTACTTCTGTCTTTGTAACGTACTCTTTCGCCATCTCCTCACGTGTGCGGTTGACAAGGATTTGGATACGCTGAAGCTCAGCAACATAGTTGCGTAGTATGAATCCTAAGACTCCGATCAGGGCTGTTAGCCCTCCACTCCAAAGCATTTCCATTTCCACTCACTATTCCTCCGCGTCAACGTGTTCTTTGACAGGAGTTGGGGTTGCATCAATGACAGCCTGCGCCTCAGCGCGTTCTGCGTCATCTGCTACAATTAAAGGGTTTGCTATTTCCTCTTCAGAAACCTCTCCCGCAAGCGGGGGGCCAGAAACGAGTACTTCGGTAGTAGGTTCTAAAGGTTCCACATGGGCGCTAACTAATACTTCAATAACTTCTTCTAGCACGCCGGTGTCTTCGTTGGGTTCGAACTGGCCTGTCGATATATTTTCAGTGGACTCAGGAACTCCGACAGAAAGTTGGTATCGCTCTAAACGGGCTTTAGCAGCTCTATAATCGTCTGCTTGTGTGCTGAACAATTTAGCGTCTGCCGCTGTTTGTAATTCTACTGGAACATCACCTTCAAAGCAGTCTGCACCGTGCTCTATTATCTCGTCTAGGATAAGTTGATACTCAGAGCTTGCGTCTAATAATGGCACCGCTGTCGGAAACCCGTCAATCGTGCACGTAACACCTGTCGGTGTTTCTGTTATATAGTCTAGCGATAAATTTGCATTTTCAACTCTCATTTTTAAAGCTCCGCGCTCAAATGTACTTGCGCAGGGTGCGTACTAACGCCTTCGTACAAGTATGTTCTATAAGGGGTAAAACTCGACGGGTTCGGGCTGCCGGTGACTTGAAACGCTGCCACCTCGTTATTCGTGTAGGCATTGTTTGAAACTGACGCATTGGTTAAAAAGATGCCCACCGACACCATATCGCCCTGCCTCTGGTTTGTAGAGGTCAGCGAAACAGCAGGAGTTGTTCTCATAGTAACTGGTAGGTGGTAAGTGTAGAGTACAGCCGTTGTGGACGTAGCTATGCCGAATATGGCGTTAGGCATCACGCAAAAATATCGCTGACACAACGCCAGTTCTTCGCCGTATGAACGCTGCTCGAATGGGGTGGCTACGCTGCCGAGTTCTAGTTGCACGTTGGCAACTTCAAAATAAGTGTCAGTATGAAATGCTGGAGAATAGCTGTAGAACTCAACCCGTGCGTATGCACCATTTTCTTTAAACTTGAAACTTTTCTGGTACTTCACCCATTCGCCCTGTGTGTTGGGTAGGTCAAAGTGTTCTTGGGAGGTTCCGTTCCACAAGTTCCAGTTCATATCGCTTGTAGACCTATACCAAAAACTGGTTGTAAATTCTCTACCCCAGAGAGCTTTATGGTCTTCTATCATCTGCACGAGAGGGGCTTTTAGGTTGGCGACGCCTGAAGTCACCCGCAGCGTGTTAACGGTGCTCCCATCAGGTAAAACTTGGTCTAGCTTGTGCTGGACATACCCGAGATCGTTGTTAAAAGCGTATGTTTTCCACCGGTCAGTGTAGTACGTAAACCCCGTACCCAATGTCTGCGCTGATGTAAAATCGCCCCTTTGGCTAACAGTGAAACCTCCGTTTATCAATATATTTCTACGCCCCGCCCCGATCAAATTCCTCTGCTCTTCAACCGTCTCAGCACGAAGCATCGCTGACCCAGCGTTTCCTACGGGCCTATCTAACTCCGCTAATTTCTCACGAATATTTACATTGGGTTTGGTTATAGTTACTGTCATATCAATTCTCCGCCACTAGGTCGTCACTGGCGCTCACCGAATAAATCACAGCTCCAGTTGTGTTATCTACTCGCCGCAGTCCTTGGAAAACGCTACGCCCCGCGCTTGTACCAGCGTGAAGGCAGTTAGTAGCGTCATCATAATCCGAGCCAGTGATATTATTAGAGTTTCCGTAAATCGTAGCTTTAGCATTGGCTTGGAATAACGCCTTTTCATCGGTATACATCGCTTCGACTTCCTCCGCAGTCGGCGTCTCGCCGCTAACACGCAGTAAAGCAATAGAACCGCTAAATACATAATCGGCGTTATTATCGTAGTGACGCCCAATCAGAGAAGTGTAAGTCCCAGCAGATAGTAAGGCACTAGGAGCCACGTTGTTTACGCTAGTGCCTTGCTTGACCCCGTTGACATAAACAACACCTCGTTCGTTGGCTCGAACCGCGCATACAACCTGTGTCCACACACCGTTAGGAAACCCAGTATTGGTTTGGGTATAGGCTGATCCATCACCATAATCAAAATAAATACCGGCGTCGCTTATACCAAGCCGCACTGTTTCGCTAGCATCTGCGGTGCCCCTAGCATAAACATACCGTAGCGCACTACCACTGTCCCTTTTAACCCACGCAGAAACGCTAATGCTTTGCAGGTTAAGGCGGGCGTTGTACGGCTGATCGAAGTAGTTACTCAAACTCCATCCAGTGTAGCCGACTAGGTCAGCCCCTGTAGCGACAACGTTTTTTTGTACCGTGCCGTGCACTCGCACCCCAGTATGGTTATAGCTACGGTCTCGTTCCGCTCTTCTAACTTGTATTTTATTAAGTGTCCCCGTGCCGTTGTGCCCGTGGAAACGATATAGCTGCAACGTAGTAGACGTTCCCGGTGCGGTAAATTCGAACACTCGCGGCCACAAGTAGGAGTTAGGTCCGTTGCCATAATTGTAGTACAATCCAACGCCTATGCCGGCAGTGCCGCTTACTTCTATCTCTACGATATATCTTGCTCCTGCCACCGTAGTGAAACTTGGAGAGTCTAACCAACCGTCGAGTGAGCCGGTGCCGTTAACAACAGAAACTGTGCCGTTGGAATTAACCGAAAACCCATTTCCGCCGCGTGTCGTCCACCCAGTAAACAAGTCGTTTGTAAACGCAGAAGCGCCCGAAATATTAGTCGTGTCAGTATCTGATAGGGTGGCCAGCTGAACGTTTCCGAGCATCCAACCCGTGTTGTAAGAGTTCGTAATATAGCAAGTTGTGTACGGCGCAACACGTTTGGAAGAAAGAACCTTTGTTATTCCTAAACTGGTGGTTATGTTCTCAGCGTTAGCAAAGTTAAAGAACGCATCCTGTGAGGCCAATGCAACACCATGGCTGACGGCAACGGAATCATGTGTATAGCTTGAGGGATTGTATTTAGCCCAATAACTATTTGCTAAATATTTATCGCGGTCAAAATAATGAATCCCTCCGACGCCCAGTTGTTCTCTCATATGCGCTCGGTGTATCCCCGACGCATGGCCGGCGCTAGAATGATGCTCGGCGTATACTACGTGGTCCCCGTCAAACTTCACTGCGTGTATATGATTTGAACCTTCCGGTGCAGCTCGATCTTCGATTGTCCCATCAGGGAAAAGAGTATTAATCCCCGACCGAGTACCTAAAACTATGGTGGGTATAGGTAGCTTAGAATGGGGGTCGACGGGAGAACCCGGCACCACTGTCATGTCTAAACTGTATATTATATCAGCGATCAGATCAGGCCCCGGAAGGTTGCCGCTAGACGTTGTCATGTCTCCGTTACGATTGACCAAACCTCCGTACTTTTCTCGGTTGTATCCGGCTTCGCGAAAAGTAGATAACTCTGTTATAAAGTTGTTAGTGGTAAGTCCGTACCCGGAGTTACCTACCGCAAGAACACCGTTTAAAGCAGAGACACAAGAAATTTGTGCTCCCCCGCCGATTGCGTGATGAGGCCAACTACCATTAGGGGCGTTGAAAACCATCCACATGGGCATGGCTGGATCGTCACCATCGTAGATCGTCAATTTGTTAATCTCAACAGAAAACACAGCAACCGCAGGGAAATCTTTACGACTACCCCTTACGCTAGTATTTAACGTCTCGTTGTACCAGCTGGTGTTTTGCGTGCGCTTACGCCATGCCCCGCCATCGGAATCTTTAGCTGTATTATATACAAAAACGTTTCTGGCTGTGTTGGCTGCTGTTGTAGAAACAGACTCTAAATCTAGTTCCGAAGTGGTTCTGCCTGTTACCGTCACGTTGTTATTAAACAAGGCCGATCCTGCATCAGCCATATCGAGGGTAAGGGCTGTCACTAGATTAAGGTTATCACTGCCCTGAAATAGCATATCAGCGTTGTTGATCTCGGATTTTACGACGAGTTCGTTCGCAGAGGTCTTAGACAGACTAGCGAAGTGTACGTTAGCGTCTTTTAGCTTTGTGTGTCCGCCATCCGCGTCTAAAACGATGTCTCCTGCTGAATCCAACGTGAGGTCGCCAGAACTTACATTAATCGCGTTAGCGTCTATTGTGAGGTTATCAACCAGTACACCTGCGTTGGCGGTGATAGTGCCCGTAGCCACTACTGCGCCTGCAACGTTTACATCATCATGGGCGTAAAGTTTTCCAATGTGGTGCTCGGAAGTGGGGTCATTTGCAGTATCAAATAGGGTTGTACCCGATGTTATTGTACTTGCAGCTATACTTCCTGAATCTGTTATATGGGAACCAGAAACTTGTCGCCAAACCGTTTCAATGAAGCAGCTAACATAATCCCCGACGTGTAGCCAAACATAGTAATTGTTTGAGCCATCATCAATGAGTTTGACCGATACAACATCAGTACTGGAGTCATCATCCGTGTTTTCGTACCACCAGTGCCCCTTGGAAGTTCCTACCCTTTGAGAAAACGTAAAGTGAACATTTACGTTTTTTAGGGTGTCTCCGTAATCGTAAGCGGCTTTTACAACCCCTGTAACACCGCCATCAGCAGTGTTGGCTCTAATTCTTCCTAGTAAAAAGGAGTGAGTACCTGAACTTGAGGTAATCGCGTACTGTCTTACCTTTGAATTTGACGCATCAAGTTGCACCAAGCCGCTAGTAGTCTTTATAACTCCTGATGATGTAATGTTATCCGCTACAACTGTGCCAGTAACTTCTAGGCCTGTTGATGTTGTGGCGAGTTTCTTTCCTGAACCGCCATAATACAAAGCACTTTCGCCGCTAACACTATTGAACGCGGCAAGGTTATTTGTGCCATCGTCAATAATTACAGCAGTACCGTTTTGCCGCAAATACAAATTACCTGAACCTGCATCTTGCACATAACTATTCAACCCATCATGATAAATCTGTAGGTCATCATCATTCCCGAGCTTAATTTTACCGTCGTCAGGTAAGTCTACGCTCGCGAATTCAGCGGCAGAACCGCTTTCGTATTTTGCGCTATTGAGGTTCGAAAAGTTATCGTCGACTTCAGTATTAGTTAGGGGCGAACCCTTACCAGCGCGTGTAGTTATCGTTGCCATGGATTACACCCCTAACTTTTTAAGATGCTGACAGAGTGATAGTCCAAGTCACGGACATCGTGTCATCAGCTGCTTTGTTTACGACGTTAAATTTAGTACGGCACAACATGTCACCGCCTGTAGCTGCATTGAAGATTCCGGCCTCAGTGACAGCCCCTGTTGCATCGCCAGCTTCAAAAGAGGCTTCGTACACAACTTTCTCGCTGTTTGTACCAGCGATTGCAGTTGAGTCTAATGCTTCTCGAGAACCTAAGATGGTCACAAGGTCAGTTTGGCTTGCTGCGGCGGTCGTAGTACCCGACCCCAGAGCCATGTGAGACATCGCACCCTTAGTGGTGTCCTTCATGCGTGACGCGATATACGCTAGTCCAGCATTTACGACGAGGTTTTTTAAATCTCGCGAGTCTTTGACGTTTCCGGCCTTGTCCTTCAGGACTATGTTAAGCTGGCCGGAGAGCTTCAAGTTTTCGTTAATCATAACGATCTCCTTCAGAACGTAGTGGAAGCTCCGACAAAGTCTTCCGCAAAATAGGTAAAGTCAGAGTACCCCTGACTCCTCAATGACCCCGTGTCGGTGCTCGAGGTCAAATTTAGTAGTACCTTTCCGGGTGCTACTATTGTCGCGTCTCCAAAAAGGGCGCTGTCTGTTAATTGTCTCACAAGAGACTTAGCCAGAGTTTCGCTTGCTACAGGTATATCATAAATCTGTTTACCTGTAACCATATTTGTGCTGTCAGACGTACTTGGTGCGTCTGAGAGAGTTTTTCCTATAGCCAGAAGGTCATTATCAACGACGCCACTGGCATCTGCAAACGCCCTGTCGAAGTCAACCTGACGTTCAAACACATCGACCGCAGCTGCGACGTCCGTTCTAATTTTCTGGAACTGCATCTCTTGGTCGTCAAGAATAGATGCAGAACCGTCTACATCGTCAGTAAAACTAACTGTGTCGCTAAGTTGTTTTGTACTCACTTTAGAATTAATAACATCAGACGCAGCCGGAGCCTCTGAGAGCGGTTTTCCTATTGTAAGAGTATCAATGGCCTCGGAAATGAAACCGTGGTCAGAAAGCGCCTTAGCGAAGGCTATAACGTCATCGTCAACAACGCCTATAGGGTCAGTTGAAACTTTCTTGGCAAACAAGAACGCCTGATCGCCTGCGCTGGCTATTATCTCAGCAATAGGTTTACTGGTTGCGATAGAATGAGCTTCTGAGAGCGAAGCTGCATCATCGAACGCTGTGCCAAAGTTCTTTTGTAAAAGGTCTAGGGTGGCAACAACTTCATCTGCTGCTTTCTTAGCAAATATAAGAACATGGTCTCCCGCACTCGCCACTTGGTCGGAGAGTATCTTTGCGAACGCTAGTGTGTGCGCATCAACAATCGCGGAGTCATCAAGTAAAGGCTTGCCAACAGTAAACTCGGGTTCATCCAACGCTGTTGAAGTGTCAGACTTACCTAGATTATTATCTAAAGAAACGCTCTCACTTACTGTAGGAGTTTCCCCATGTACCTTCTTCGTGAATATAAACGCATGGTCTCCCGCGCCAGAAACACTGTCGTTGAGAGCCTTAGCAAACTCAAAGTAGTACGGGTCACTGGTCGTGATGGTCTCAAAAGCGTTTTTAACAAACTGTAGTCTCTCGCTGTCTGTGACATAACCAGCGTCGTTGAACCCTTTAATAACCCCTTTGGACGCAATATCCGTAATGTCGGCGTCGTCCAGTAGCGGCTTAAAGAAGTCGAATATAATCTTATCTGACGGACGTGATCCGTCATCAATATAGAAGGTGTCAAGGAACGAAGCGAAGAGCAGGAAGTTACCTAGCTCCGCTTTTACAACGTTTTGGTTAATGTTTACCGAAGTTTGCGTAAGTACGTTTAGCTGCTCAAACTTAGCAGATAACGCATTAACAAGTTCGACAGACCCTAACTTCACGCAAAGTCCTCCCGAATTTTGAACTTGAGCTTATCGAACAATGTCTCACGGACACCGCTGCTTCTAAC
>ENA-ORDA01001700-ORDA01001700.1-marine-metagenome-genome-assembly--contig:-NODE-1700-length-18014-cov-6.855717_pt1 | contig 18014 bp, 18 predicted proteins | sample MGYA00237778_ERZ508506 | MGnify/ENA primary metagenome ERZ508506 (study PRJEB26177, sample SAMN06267891) | marine metagenome | isolation source: Monterey Bay, California, USA | place: Pacific...
CAAATGGTTTTTCAAATCCCCTCCTATCAACTCTGCAAGTACGTATGCCGGTAACGTACTTATCAATTCCTTACAGTCATAATTTCCACGATTTGTTTGGACCAAGAACCCTGAGGATGTCTTTTCAATATTTTGGACTTTAATCTCAAGAATTACTCGATCTGTATATTTTTGGGTGAATGCCGCTCCAATCTTAGCGAAACCACCTTCTATACTGATTATTTTACGCGGCTTCGGCGGAGATTTGAACAGAGTGCAGAGCAAAGAACCGTTTTCCTGTTCACCCACTTTAAATTTCTCAAGAACTGTAGCAGCGCTCAGATAGTGGATATTTCCAGCATAAATGCCTCCAAATACTGGGTCAACCAGCTTTTCCGTCGCTTCGGTGCCAATACGTCTACTTAAGAAACTCGCGACACTTTCATCCTCTGAAGTTCCCCTCTTTCGAAAAGGCTCGGTAGCGAAACGCCACTTTCCCTTTAGGCTAATCCAAGAGGCTCCAAAAATATCCTTAAGCCCGCCGACGGCCACCACCTTTCCATCATGAAACAGGTAGCGTTTCTTGCTCAAGGCGGTGGCCTTTAAAATCTTGTCTTCAAGGCCTAATTGGAGCAAAAAGTGTTCGAAATCTTCCGATATAGTACAACTATTTGCCCCATTATCGAGGGTGTGACCGCCGACTTCCACAGAACTTAGACAGCCGCCTAGCTGCGGGGCATCTTCTAATAATAAAAACTCTTGACCTTGCTCTTGCGCTTTAAACGCAGCACCCATTCCAGAGATACCGCCGCCCAAAATGAGCAATGGGACGTGGGTTATATCTTCCACTCGCTGATCCACTTACCGAGCAATGCCGACCAATCATCGCGGTCGTTCATGCACGCAATAGGCTGAAAATGCTCGCCGCCGTTGTGCAAGAAATCTTCCTTGCCCTCCTCGTTGATCTCCTCGAGCGTCTCCAAACAATCGCTCACAAATGCAGGGCAGACTACTGCCAACTTCTTTTTGCCTTCACCAGCCAATTCCTCGAAGCGCTGCGCCGTATAAGGCTGTATCCATGCATCGCGGCCTAATCGGCTTTGGTATGAAGTTTCATACGTACCTTCTTCCAATCCCAATTCCGCTGCGACCAACTTTGTGGTCACCGCAGTTTGGTGCTTGTAACACACTTTATGTGCCTCTGAGACGACGCTGCAACAGTCATTGACTTTATAGCAATGCTGCCCCGTGCAATCGCTTTTCTTTACATGACGAACTGGGATACCGTGATAGCTGAACATTAAGTGGTGATCCTCAGGCAAAGTTTCCTTAATAATTGAACTGAGCACCTTGATGTAATCGTCATCATCGTACCACGGTTCCTTAAAGGTCAATTTCAATTCTGGAAAATCCTTCGCGGCCACTTCTTTAACACGGTCTACAACAGTCTCGTAAGAGCTCATTGCGAAGTGTGGATACAAAGGCACCACATAGAGTTCCTCAAGATTAGGAATCTCCTCAGTCATAACTTTTAGCGTCTGTTGGATACTAGGCTCCGCATAGCGCATAGCTAAATAAGTCGGGATCTTCGTGTGTTTTCTTACCTTTGAGATTAAGCGCTGAGATAAGACGATTAGAGGTGAACCTTCGTCCCACCAAATGGTTTTATAAGCTTCAGCACTCTTTTTTGGTCGAGTGTTCAAAATGATTCCTTTCACCAAAAGGGTGCGTGCCCATTTTGGGAAATCAATCACGTGATCGTCCATTAAAAATTCACCTAAATATTCTTTGACATCCTTGACATCTGTGCTCTTTGGCGAGCCCAGATTAATCACTACTGCTGCTTTTTTCATAGCTGCTGTAAATACTTCTTTGGAGTAATTTGATACTTCTTCTTAAAGGCGGTTATAAAATGTGACGGATTTCCGTAACCCAGTGCATATGCAACTTCACTGACTTGATAATTTCGAGAATCTAACAAGGCCTTGGCAGAATTCATCTTATAATCAAGGATAAATCCTCCCACGGTATTCCCATACATTTCTTTAAATCCCGATTTCAGTTTGTATTCGCTAATGCCAATCTCTAAGGCTAATTCCGCTATGCTAGGCGGCTGCGTCATCCGCTCTATTAATTCGTTCTTAGCCAATTTTATTTGCGTTCTCGTCTTTTCATCTCTTAAGAACGGACAAGCTTCCATATCCTCCGGCCTACGGTTAAAATGTAGAGCCAAAACTTCAAGCAACTTACCCTTTGCAAAAATTTTACGGGATGCAGCACTCAAATCGTTTGTAAATAAACTCTCTAAAGCCCATTTTACTGCTGCACTATATTCACGTTCATCGTATAAAAGCTTAGCGGCATTCTCACCATTTAAAAACGTCAATACCTCTGCCTCATCTACGAACAAGGAATGTAGCTTATCCACCGTCGAATAGGCCGCAACCCATTTTGAACCAAGATCAGGAAGCATATCAAAGGTTAATTCCTTCTGAGGATTGTACATGAAAAAATAATGACCGGACTGCAATTGCTTTTGGTAATGCGGGCTGAAATTGAAAGCTAGCTGGCCCTCTAAGCAGAAATAGAACTGGATAATTCTAGAGGGCACCTCGCATTGTACAGCACGCGCTTCATTGCTTTTTTGATCTAACCCAGTGTATAGGGATAATCCATTTTCGGCGAATTCGTATTCAAAACTTCGTTCAGCGGTATTTTGAGTAAGATTAATGTCGTTTATGGTCATTTTAAATATAATAACAGTCAAATATAAAGGGAGAAAACATCCATTACGTGGACATTAACTAAGGCCGATAGTATTTTAACGTTTAGCGATATATTTTTGTTCTGACCAGTTCTAATTTCGCGTCTCATTAAAGTAAAATGATGCAATTCACTGGGTATAATTGGTACGCATTTAGTATTACGCATAAACATGCCGCTGCAGAAGAGCGTCAAAATTTCGTCCTGAGCGAAGAGGAATTCACGCGCTACTTCGAAGAAATCTTCCCCAGTAATGAATGTGCTGGCTTCATAATTAACACCTGTAACAGAACGTCTTTTTTTCTCTTTGGAAAGCATCCAGAAATCATTGAAAAAGATTTCCTTCAGAAATCGGGGTACCATGATATTTACGAAATAGGCGATCGCTACATCGGTAAAAAAGCCATTAACTATCTCTTTGAGGTAATGGCAGGTCTAGATAGCCAAATTCTTGGCGATTTTGAAATAGTAGGACAAATGAAGGCGGCATTTGAAAAAAGCAAGGCAAAAGGTGCCGGGCTCGGTATCATTGAAAAAGTTGTCAACCAAGCCATCTTTAGTTCGAGACGCATAAAAAACGAAACTGGATTATCTGGCGGCACATCTTCTACGAGTTATGCTGCGGTCCAATTCCTTAAATCCTCACTCCCAGACTTATCAGAAGCGAAAATTCTAGTGCTCGGTATGGGCCAAATTGGTACGCGCACCCTAGATAATTTAGTCGCCGAAAAAGGCGCTAAAAATATTTTCATTGCCAATCGCAGTAAAGCTAAGACTGACAAACAAGCTGCCCTCCATAAAGTCCAGGCCCTTAGTTGGGACGAAGCCTTTGAAAAAATAGGCGAATTTGATGCCATCGTCAGTGCAGTCAGCGCTCCATACCCCGTATTCACCAGAGCGATTTTTTCCAAAATTAATGCAACCTGCATCGTAGACCTCAGCATCCCATTTAGTATTGCAAATGACATTCAGACGGAACTCAATATAGAGATCGCTAATGTAGACCTGTTAAGCTCTATCGTTGCCACGCAGATGGAACAGCGCAAAAAATGGGTGCCGCGAGCACATGAAATTATCAGAGAGGAACTGGACAAACACAAAGAATGGGAGCTTGCTGTTGATGCAGTCCCAATAATCAAAGAATTACAGCGCCGACTCCATGCCGAGTGGTCCTCAAAACATACCGATCTTGAAAAAATAGAGCGCATTAGCGCTAAGATTGAAGCGCGACTTTTCGAGCGAATCCGAAGGAATCCAAAAGAATTGAAAGAACTTAAAAAGCAGCTTTATGGAAGATCGTAAACTTCGCATCGCATCTAGAACGAGCCCGCTAGCGCTCTTCCAAACCAATGAAGTCATCGACCGATTGTTAGAAATCCATACCGATTGGGAATTCTCTGTTGTTCCAGTATCTACTAAAGGTGATAAGGACCAAAGTACTTCTCTTCAAAACCTTGGACAAACGGGTATCTTCACAAAAGCGCTCGATGATACCATCCTCGAAGGCAAAGCCGATATTGGCGTACACAGCCTCAAAGACTACCCAACTAATATTCCGAAAGGTCTTAAACTACTTGCCGTACTTCAAAGAGACGGCTTCCGCGACGCTTTCATTCCTGGTAACCACGAAAAATCCAAAGAAGAGGCACTGAATATTCTTAGTGGATCTCCTCGCCGTCGCGCATTCTGGCTGAATAAATACTCCAATCACACTTTCAAGGACCTACGCGGTAACATGCACACACGCGTTGAAAAAATCCTAGCTGCTGATGGAGGTATTGTTAGTGCTCCGGGATTAAAACGCATCAATCTCCTTCCAGAGAATGCTGAACTTTTAGACTGGATGCTCCCCGCCCCAGCCCAAGGCGTCATGGCTGTTATTGGGCGAGACGGCGATACTCAATTGGAAGAAATAGTTGGTACAATCAACAATCTCCAATCGTACATCTGTGCTACTGTTGAACGCGATTTCATGGCGGAAGTTGAAGCCGGATGTGCCTCTCCATTAGGCGCTTTGTGCCAACCAATGGAGGGCAGCTTCAGCTTTGAAGGAGCACTATTAAGTATAGACGGTAAACAAAAGCTTTCAGTAAGCCGTAAGATCTCCAAGAACGAATGGCAGCAGGCCGGAAACCTTGCTGCAGAAGAATTATTGGCCAATGGTGGCGCAGCGCTCATGAAAGAGATTCGCAGAACGCAGCCGAAAGACATATTGTGCCTGAAAGAAATCGACAAAGAGCAGCGCAAATTGGGGCTTGAAATGGGCTTGAAATTGCACGATATCGAGGTACTAAATCTGATTCCAACGTCATTCGAAATAGAAGTCGCTGATATTGCGATAGTGGCGAGTTCCTTCGGTGCTGAACAGCTAAAAAAAAGGCAGAGCAAAATGCCCAAAAAGATGTGGGTCGTGGGCCAAAAAGCAACCGATTTACTAATTAATAGCGGCTATTCTGGAAAGATCACAACGTACCGCAATAGCGATGATTTAGTGAAAGCCTATAAAGAAAAGCAACCAGGAACTGCAGTATACTATGGTGCTGAGCGCACAAGCCAGGATTGGGTGAAGTGTGGTATAAGACATATTGTTACCTACCGCAACAGTACCAAACCACCGCATCTGGCAAGACAACAGTGGGACGCTATTTTGGTCTTTTCTCCATTGGGTGCTGAGAGCGCCTTAGCGGAAAATGAATTTCCCAAGAACACCCCTGTTGTTTGTATCGGTAAGCGCACTGCTAAAGCGCTCAAAAAGCATGATTTCACGAAAGTCGTCGCCGCGCCACAACCTGATTTCACTTCCTTACTACAAACCTTGAAAAACAAATTATCATGATCCAAAACGATCTATTCTTAAGAACCCTTCGTGGGGAATCTGCCGAGCGTCCACCCGTTTGGTTCATGCGTCAAGCTGGACGATACCTACCAGACTACATGGTACTAAAAGAAAAGTATTCTTTCTTTGAACGCGTGCAAAACCCGGATCTCGCCAGGGAAATCACTGTAATGCCTATCGATCAGGTTGGTGTTGATGCCGCCATTCTTTTTTCAGATATCCTTGTGATCGCCCAAAGCCTTGGATTACAAGTCGACATGGTTACGGGAAAGGGCCCTGTGCTACAAACCGCAACGACGCAGGCAGAGGTAGCAGCCTTGAACGTTGAAAACACGGAAGAGTTCTTCCACTATGCCACGCCAGCCATCAAAGCCGTTAAGGAAGGATTGGAAAACCGAGTCCCACTGATTGGATTCGCAGGTTCGCCTTGGACTCTTCTCTGTTACATGGTACAAGGACAAGGTTCTAAAGATTTTGGTGAAGCGAAACGATTTATCCTTAACGAACCAGAGCGTGCTAAAGTAATGCTCGAAAAAATCACCGAGGCAACCATCCGTTACCTGCACATTCAGATCGACGCAGGGTGTGATACGCTGCAAATTTTTGACAGCTGGGGCGGCATGTTAAGTCCTGCTATGTACGATGAGTTCTCCTTGCCCTACATGGCAAGAATTACCGAAGCCGTAAAAGATCGAGTGCCCGTAATTCTATTTGCAAAAGGGGCCTGGTACGCACTAGACAAACTCCACGCAACAGGCGCCTCGGCCCTAGGATTAAGCTGGACGACTTCACCGGATTATGCACGTAAGATATGTGGGCCTGATGCGGTATTCCAAGGTAATCTAGATCCAACAACTCTTCTCGCCTCACCAGATGTAGTAGCAAGAGCTACTAAAAAGATGATCGATTCTTTCGGTGGACACCACCACATCGTCAACCTCGGGCACGGTGTACTTCCAACCACATCTGTGGACAGTGCGAGAGCTTTCGTAGAAACTGCTAAAGCCTACCGCTACTAATGGAATTCACCCCTAAAAAGCGCTTCTTCACCTTCATTCGCAACCTTCAAAACGAGATATGCGAGGCACTCGAATCATTTGAACCACATGAGAAGTTTATCGAAGACCGCTGGGAACGTAAAGCAGGTGGCGGTGGTTGGTCGAGAGTACTAAAAGGCACCACCTTCGAGAAAGCCGGGGTAAATGTCAGTGAAGTATATGGCCCAGTGCCTGAGGTACTAAAAGGAACCATACCGGAGAGCGCCAAAGACTTTTACGCTACGGGAATAAGCCTAGTGATTCATCCAGTCAACCCTATGGTTCCAACCACCCATGCAAATTTTCGCTATTTCGAAGTAACCGATAAAAATGGGGAAATCGTGGACCAGTGGTTTGGCGGTGGGGCCGATCTAACCCCGTATTATCTCTTCCAAGAAGACGCCTCACATTTTCACCAAACCTTAAAGCAAGCTTGCGACAAGCATCACAAAGACTTCTACCAAGAATTCAAACCTTGGTGCGATCGCTATTTCTTTAATAGCCACCGCAACGAACACCGAGGTATAGGCGGAGTGTTTTACGACCACCTGCGTCCGGAAGAAAAATTATTGGGCGAAAAATTGGAAGCCTTTCAACAAGAAATAGCCTCCAGTTTTCTACACGCCTATATTCCTATCGTTGAACGACGTATGCGCCTTGACTATACAACGATACAGAAAAAGTGGCAAGAGATTCGCCGTGGGCGCTACGTAGAATTCAACCTTATCCATGACCGGGGCACCCTTTTCGGATTAAAGACTGGCGGACGTATTGAAAGCATCTTCATGTCCTTGCCACCCAAAGTTCGCTGGGAATATAATCACCATCCAGAGAAAGGCACACCAGAGGCAGACCTCATCGAAGCATTAGAAACACCAAAAAATTGGGCTTAATTATGGCATTTCCAAATCAACGAAAACGCATTAACAGGACAAGTACCGGCATACGCAACCTCACCGCGGAAACCTCTTTGCACCCACACGATTTCATCGCTCCCCTCTTCATAGAAGGCGGTACAAACATTAAAAGTGAAATCCCTTCAATGCCAGGATATTATCGCTATTCACTGGACACTGTAATCCATGAGGTCAAAGAATTAGTAGACGTAGGCATTCAAAGTGTCCTGCTTTTTGTCAAAGAAAGCGACGATAAAAAGGACAATACTGGTGCCTATGCGGCCCAACCTAATGGCCTCATGCAACAATCCATCCGCATTATTAAAGCTCAATTTCCGGAGCTTTTAGTGATGACCGATGTAGCCCTGGATCCTTATTCAATCTATGGCCACGACGGCATTGTGGACATCGAAAAAGGAGAGATTATAAATGCTGTTACCGTTGAAGCCCTCGTTAAAATGGCATTAAGCCATATTGAGGCAGGGGCCGATTGGGTCGCTCCATCAGATATGATGGACGGTAGGATTGGCGCCATAAGAGATGCTTTTAACGTCAAAGGCTACGCACACAAGGGCATTCTCGCTTACAGCGCTAAATACGCCTCAGCGCTCTACGGACCATTTCGCGATGCGCTCGATAGCGCACCAGGGTTTGGCGATAAAAAAACCTACCAAATGGACCCACGTAACCGCAAAGAGGGCATCGATGAAGCATACCTAGATGAAGCCGAAGGTGCAGACATGCTCATGGTTAAACCTGGCAGCTTCTACCTCGATGTTGTTCGAGATCTAAGCGACTCTTCTAACCTTCCTGTAGCTGTTTACCAGGTCTCTGGTGAATACGCCATGATAAAAGCAGCAACAGAAAAGGGCTGGTTAAACGAGCAAGATATCATGATGGAAAGCCTCATTTCCTTCAAACGTGCCGGTGCCAAGGTCATCCTTACTTACTTCGCCAAAGAGGCCAGCAAACGCCTCATTAACAACTACCCAAATAGCTAATTATGTACCCGCAAAGCCAACTCCTTTTTGAACGTTCAAAGCGAATCATCCCTGGCGGGGTCAACTCTCCAGTTCGTGCCTTCGGAAGCGTAGGCGGCACACCTCTTTTCATTAAAAGTTCCAAGGGTAGTCGATTAGTCGATGCCGATGGTCGCGATTATGTAGACTTCATCAACTCCTGGGGACCCATGATCTTAGGGCACCAATTCGAGCCTGTCATTAAAGCCGTCCAAAAGCAACTTACAAAGGGTGTTAGTTACGGTTGTCCAACCGAAGCAGAGCACACTATGGCTTCATTGATTACTGAAATGGCTCCTTGGGTAGAGGCTGTCCGTCTAACCTCCTCAGGTACCGAAGCTTGCATGAGTGCACTTCGTGTTGCACGAGGATATACAGGTAAAAACAAATTCATCAAATTCGCAGGTAACTACCACGGCCATGCCGATCCATTCTTGGTAAAGGCCGGTTCCGGCTTGCTAACCTTTGCAGTCCCTGGAAGTGCAGGGGTCCCAGAGGGCGCGACTCAAGATACCCTCATTGCAGAATACAATGATTTGGACAGTGTACAAACACATTTTGAACGAGAGGGAGACCGTATCGCTGCCATCATCGTCGAACCCGTGGCGGGAAATATGGGCTGTATTCCACCACAAAAGGGCTTTCTTGAAGGCTTAAGAACACTTTGTAACGAATACGGCGCAGTGCTTATTCTTGACGAGGTTATGACCGGTTTTCGATTAGCCCCAGGCGGCGCAGCAGAACGGTTACGTATCAATCCAGATATGGTCACTTTCGGAAAAGTAATCGGCGGCGGAATGCCGGTAGGTGCTTTTGGTGGTAAAGCAGAAATCATGAATGTTCTCGCGCCAAACGGACCTGTATACCAGGCGGGAACATTGAGCGGCAATCCTATCGCCACAGCTAGCGGTATTGCTACATTGACCTATCTTAAAAACAATCCGGAGGTTTATAGTAAGATTGACGCCACTACCACAAAAATTGAAGCCTTACTTAAAGCAAGGTTCCCAGAGAAAGAAGCAACCATCAACAGGTTAGGCAGTATGATTAGCATTCACTTCGGCGCAGCAAGAGTCGCCAATTACACAGATGCTACCAATGCACAAAACGACCGATTCAACGGACTATTTCACCACTTACTTAAAGCAGGGGTTTATCTGCCTCCAAGCGCATTTGAGAGTTGGTTCATTTCCAATGCAATTAGCGAAGAGGATTTGTTAAGACTGGAAGTAGGACTCGAAAGCTTTAAGGATTAGGTAAATAAAAGAGCAGCTGTTTTTCTAAGGTTAACAAGAATTGAGGATCTAAAGGCTGGACAAACACCGGAATTCAAACAGATTACATCCGACTATAAAAAAGCCTCTTGATTTCTCAAGAGGCTTTTGTGGACATTCTGGGGATAAGGTCGAAGGTAAATCGAATGGATGAAGCAGATCAGATTGAGTGAATTATATCCCTGTAAGTCCCTCCAATAGCTTGAATTTGTTGTTCGGAATATTCCGAACACACGTTTGGAATCACGTGTAATTCCATAATCCCAATGTTTTCAATATCTTCACGATGACACCAAGTCAAAAACCAAACCACGATATGATCAATGACCGTGAGTTGCAGCATCGTGGACAATCCGTGGCCAAAGCATGACACTAGGCCTTCAAGAAATTGAATATCAGCTTATTGGAGCATAGGGTTCGGGACCCGCCAGCTCCAGAAGCGATTCCACTAACCTGTTTTTAATATAAATACTATAGAGACTTTAGAACATAAACATCACCTGTGGATGGAATATTAATCTCAATAACACCATCTGAAACATTTGAGTTAGCATTCTCTAACGTAAGACTAATCACCTGACCTGAAACATCATCTTTTCCTAATACTGCTAACTGAGAGAAGGTTGCTGAAACTACACTACCCTTAAACTCTAAAGAACCAAAGTTATTAAATGCTAGGATTTCGATATTATCACCCTCCATCAAAATAGCTCCGTTTTGGAACGTACCTGAAACATCTTCAGGATTATTCATCATAATACCTGTAAACGTGCCGCCTACTGTAGTAGTTACCGTCTGATTATTTGTTAGACCTGATTGTTGATTCCCTGAGAGACTATTGTTAGTTACTTCTCCTGAAAATCCTTGTGCAGAGGCTCCGAATCCTACAAAACCTAATACTGCGATTAAAACTGATTTACTCATAACTATTGTTTTTATTTATTGCGCTTTTACTCGTTTTTATTAATATACGTGAATGTACGAAAGAAGAATTTGGATACGATGCTGAATGGCAAGAGAATGTAGTGGATATAGGGTATCGAGAAGTATATTCAATTTTTTCAGAGGTCTTGTTTAATAAAAAAACGGTTACACTATAAGAGTATAACCGTTTTATTGTTTGAGTAGACATACTGGAGAAAAGGTCGAAGTTTGATTTGAATGATTCATCTAATTTCAAAGGGTAAGAGAATTCTTACACTGCAAAACTTCTTCAAAGTGAAGCAGTTAGATGTTGAAGACTGGCCAGAATTGTAAGTAATAATGCAACAGGAGGTCACTGAAGATTCATTAGATTTATAATAAACTTATACACCAATGAAAAGATTATTTTTCGTATTCGCATTTGGATTAGTACTTTCATCTTGTCAGAAGAACTTGATCGAGCCAGAAAGCGAGTTCCCTATTGACACTGCAAGTGATACCACACCCTTAAACCCCGGTAATTCTCAATCACTAACTTTTAATTCACAAGTAGAGAGATTAATCGCTATTAAGACCAATGAGATTCGTAGTTCATTAGGCAGAGATACTTTAATTCAAACTGCCATTGGAGATTCTATTGCAAGCCTACACTCCATTGATATGGCAGATAATGATTATTTCAGTCATACTGGTCAAAATGGAAGTAATCCCTGGTCCAGAGCATTCGACTTCGGATTATCTTTTTCCAGCTTGGGTGAGAATATTGCAAAACGAGGTCCCTATCCGTTGGGCTCTGAAGCAGAATTGGTTGCGTCAGACCTTGTTGAGCAATGGGTAAACTCATCCAGTCACTATGCAAATATGATATCTGCAGACTGGCAGTACATAGGTGTAGGATTTACTTTTTCCAATAATAACGTTGCATACGGTACACAACTCTTTTACTACTAATAAACAGGCTCTCTGCTCAAGTTACAGCAAGTCATGGGCCATTCAACTATGCTATAAACGAAGAAACCCTTTGAAGGAAACTTCAGAGGGTTTCCTCGTAGACATTCTGTATATAAAATCGAGTCGAAATCGTAAAAAAATAAGTCACATAAGTAGGGCACAACCTTTACAAAGGGTGCCTTAAAAACATTAGTAACTGCCTTTGCTTATGTCGTTTTTACTTGTATTCCTTCAATAAAGTTTCAGCCGCTAGTTTCCCTAATTCATTAGATGCTAATGGACTTGCACCTGTTATAAGTTTTCTATCTATCGTTACTGTTTTATCAGATTCCGTATTTACAATTGTGGCGCCTAAGTCTTTCAATTTTTCACTCCACCCTTGCGTCATGTGCCCCGGTAAGTAACCTACCATAGGTGTCATTTCATCCACAGCATCAGGAAAAACAGCCATCTCATAACCTTCGTAAAGAAATTTTTGACCATCTAATGTCGTAGATAACAATGCTGCTGGCCCGTGACAAAGTGTGATTGTAAATAAGTCGCTTTCGTATGCCCAATTTAAAGTCTTTGCAACATTACTATCTTTTGGAAGTTCAATCGTCGCGCCATGTCCACCTGGGATAAACACAGCCGCATAAGAACTGTCATTTGCAAATGAATTGGTGACAAAATCAGTCAATTTTTTTGGTTGCTCAAAATTCGCTGCATACTCATTATAAATAGCTTTCACATTCTTGTCCTCATTAGGGAATGCCCACATTTCGAATACAACAGGCTTACCTGTAGGAGTTACAATTTCAAAATCGAACCCTGCATTTTTAAGATGCAACATTGGCACAAGTGCTTCTACTGGGTGGTTTCCGGTAGAAAACATTTTTCCGTTTTTCATCTGCAAATTTTTGTGTTCCGTGAAAATCACCAACACCTTCGATCTTTCTCCTTCGTATTTAGTGTATTGAATATCTTCAAAATCTGTTACTGAAACAGTTCCTAAGTTCAATGCTAAACTTGACGGGCTATACGAGCCGTCCTCTTCTAGTGTAGGCTTTGTGATAAAGTAGATTACAACCACTGCAAGCGCAATAAAACTTACTAACCCAATTAATACTTTTTTAATCATGATTTGAATTTGTTATTTGAATATTGTTTAACTGACTTTAACTACAATTTTACCTTTTGCTCTGCCTGTTGCGAGATGAGTAAACGCCTCAATACTTTCGGAAAAAGGATACACTTTATCAATAATTGGTTTGATTTTTTCATCCTCAATCAATGATTTGATTTCATTTAAATGTGCGCCATTAGGGTGCATCAAAATGAACTTATAATCCGCTTTCCTATTACTACTCGCTTTGGCTAATGCCTCGGGTAATTTATAGTCTGACATGCCTAGCATTTTAGCACTGGCCTGATCCAGAGGACCTACAACGCTAACTACTATTCCTCCTTGTTTTACAACTTCAAAAGATTCAAGAGTATAGTTTTGGCCAAGGGTATCTAACACTATATCTACGTCTTTAGCTATACTCCTATAGTCTTCCGTTTTGTAGTCGATTACTCTGTCTGCGCCTAGCGCCTTTACCCATGACAAATTGGTTGTGCTTGTGGTGGTATATACAAAAGCGCCTTGTGCTTTGGCATATTGAATTGCCAAACTACCTACACCTCCAGAACCTGCGTGTATCAGGACTCTATCATCTTTCTTAATACCAGCAGCTTCTAAAGATTGGAAAGCTGTTAATCCTGCTAAGGGAATACTTGCTGCTTCTTCAAAAGAAATATTTCCTGGCTTTTTTGAAACCGCTGCACTATCAACAGCAACGTATTCTGCCAATGTACCCATTTGTTCTTGGGGAACTCTTGAATACACCAAATCACCAATTTCAAAATTGCTTACTCCATCTCCTTTTTCTAAAACAATTCCACTTACATCATAAGCAGAAGTGCTTGGCAATGGTATTGGAAGCATTCCTTGCAGGTTTCCAAGGATGATACTTTTGTCTATTGGATTAATCGCAGCAGCTTTTACCTCAATAAGTACGTCGTTTGACTGAACTGCTGGTTTACTTAGTTCATTAAAGACTAAACTGTCCTTAATCTCACCGTATGACAATATTTGTAATGCTCTCATTTTTGAATCGAACTATTTAAATTTTAAGTCGATACAAATATGTAATGAGCAATCGGAGAAAAATTTACCCTACGGTAAGAAAGCTATTTTCTTACTTTTTCTGCTCTAATACGACTCAAGCTTTGTTGAGTGACACCGAGATAAGACGCGATATGAAAATTCCGAGTGTTCTGTTCAATTTCCGGATATTGCTTTAGAAATAAATCATACCTCTCAGCAGCACTTAATTGCAGTTGATTCATGATGCGCCTGTGTAAGCTAACAACATGGCGCTCTAAATTATTCCTTTGGTAAGGTTCGAATTCAGGAAAAAGCGAATGAATTCCATCCAATTCTTTAGCATTGAATTCAATCACTTTCGATTCGGTAAGACATTCTACGGTTAATGTCGCGAGTTCATCAGTATGAATCGCTATATAATCGCTTATCCACCAATCTTTAATCGCAAACAACAGAGTATGCTCTTTACCGTTTTTATCAGTACAATACGATCTCAAACAGCCTGCGGAAACAAAGAATGTATTCTTTACTACTTGTCCTTGACGAATTAATACCTCTCCTTTGGGTAGTACTTTTTCTTTCGAAATAGAATACAGGAATTCTTCCGCTTCTTGGCTTAAGTTCAGCCGCGTTTTTATTTTCTTGATTAAATCTTCCAATTCCTGATGAGGTAATTTAATAGTACCGTAAGCGAATATAATTCAATATGGAACGGCCCACTATCACCTATGGTAATTTGACAATGTTATGAATAAGCAGTATTTGTGATCCTAACCAGAGTAACGGATAAAACCTTTTATATTTACTTAAATTAATATGACAAGATGAAAAAATTATTAGCAATGCTTTTGGTAATGACGGCAACACTTATGAGCTGCGATAAAGCCCCTCTACCTGAATACACTGTGGAAGGTAAATGGCTATGGTCTCCTAGCGAGGAAAGAGCGGATGCTAATACAATGTTTGAGTTTGTAGACGGTACTATATACACATCCTATTGTATTACTTGTCCTGGTGATGACGATTATTGGAACTCTTTAGATAGTACAGATCGAATTCCTGGAGTTCATAGTTATACTTTTGATGGAGACACTTTGATATGGGATGGGACGCCAAGAGCAGTCACATTTGAATGTGAGGGTGGTAAAGTAGAATTTTCAGGTGGCATGAAACTTTGGAGATTGAGTTCGGACTGTCAATAATAGCTTTTGACTTACGGCACTTAGGAATAGAACTATTCCCAAAAAGATAAAAAAAGCCCTGATGCTGTGCATTAGGGCTTTTTTATAGACATTCTGGAGAAAAGGTCGAAGTTTGATTTGAACGATTGATTCAATACAATCTCCTTAAAAAAAATTCGATCTATTATCAAACGTATGTTCGGAACAACGTCTTGCTTCTTAAGCACTTCATTAAACCTTGACCTCGTAAAATCATCTTACTTTTAACAGATCAGATATTCTTATGAAGCCCTTCTTTTATTTTTTCCTTGCCCTCTTTGTGTTGTCCTCTTGCTCCCGTGACAATGGAACAAACAGTAATGATCCTGGACATCGCATGCTGCTCATTGGTAATAGCTTTTTCAAGCCCTATGCGAATCATATGGATATAGTCGCTCAAGCTTCAGGATATACAAACCACAATAGCACACTTGTAATACGAGGTGGAGAAAATGGATGGGCTATAAGTTTTTGGAACGATTCAACCACGGCTAGCCACCAAGAAATTAAAGCCGCCTTTGATAATGGAGGTATAGAATACTTTGGAATGACCCCTGGTTCTTCGCCTTCAAATAGAACAGAGGGGTTTAGAGAATGGATACAATATGGTTTACAGCAAAATCCAGATATGAAGGTATTCATATCTATCCCGCCTTTCGACTTTCCTTCTAATTGGACCGATACCGCACAACATTATGGGTTTAGTAGTATAGAATCATTTTACGACTATTTCGTAAATACCATCATTCACAAAACTGTAGTAGACCCTCTGAGGGCAGAATTCCCAAATACCCCAATATTCACCATACCTGCAGGTTGGGCTGCAATTCATCTTTTAGAAATGAAAGAAAGTGGACTCTTGTTAGATAGCATCGACTTCTCAGGACCTCAGGCCACTTCTCTATTTACAGATGCCAAGGGACACCAAGGCCAGATAATTACGGAGACAGGGACCTTGATGTGGATGAAGGGTATTTATCAGGAGGATCTTGGGAGCAATTCGCACCAAACAGGTTTCAACACAGATCTTCACGGGCTTGCTGACCAAATCATGAGCGATCACGACCCGCTTTACAACCAATACTAAAAGTCTTGATGCAAGGAAAAGCGACTCGCGCCAGTGAGGCGGGGAACTATAGAGACCCGGTTGTAACGAGAGGGAGAGGCTGGTAACGCAAACGAAAAAGCTTTGTGAAAATATTTAGCAGCGAAGCAGCTAGAAGTTGAGGACTTGCCAGAGTTGTAAATATATCCCAGCAATGAAACTTATTAGCGGAAATGAGTTGATCTTTTAGGGATACAAGAGCAAAAGTGTCTGTACGTGAGATTACATCTTACGACTGAGGAATTACAAATTGTTACCTTCCTACTACACAAAATCACTTACAACTATGAAACTACTTACTACAATCGCAGCAGTACTCATATCAATCTCTGCTTACAGTCAAGACTACATAGAATACGATAATGGAACCTTCACTCAGAATGGAGAGCAACTGTCAATGGAACAGGTCAAGGGTTTAGTGAACCACTTTAATGTTGGTGGACCTAAATTTCGTAGGGCGAAAAAATGTCTACGTTTAGCGCAAAAACGAAATCCTGGGGTGCGTAATGCCTTAAACGGTATCGGCGGAGTAGCTGCAGGCCTTGTGTCTCCCATCTTCGTTGCTGTGGGTGTAGACTTTCTTATAGACGGGGGAGATGAGTTCCCCTACTTCTATCACCCCCCGACAGGCTACGCATTTATTGCTTTAGGTACTGTCAGTACTTTGACAGCGGAATATCTTTTTTCCAACATCGGCAATAAGCAAACTTTTGAGCTTCGCGCGAACAAAAAATTCAATAAAGTAGCGGGTAAGTTGAATGAAGCTATTCAATCATCTAATCATTAATATACCTATGAAGCTACTAACTACCATTGCAGCAGTACTGATATCAATCTCTGCTTTCAGTCAAGACTATATTAAATATGAAAATCAGTCTTTTTTTCTTAACGAAGGAATAATTGAAATGAGGGATATGAAAAGACTAACAAGACAATATCGTACTGGAGGACAAAATTTAAGTAACGGTATTGCATCTTTTAATACAGTGAAATATCCTGTTTCAAGAGTCCCGCTATTTTTAGGTGGCGCTTCTGTAGTATTGATTGGTCCTTTAATAGTGCTTTTAGCTAGTGAATCTGGTCCTGCATCGGGTACTGCCCAATTTTCAACAGTATTGGCAGGTGGTTCCTATGTTGTTATTGGGGGGGTGATAATGTCAAGGTCGTTTTTAAGTAATGAAAAATTTATTAAACGAGCCGACAAGCAATTTCAAAAGGTAGCGGATAAATTAAATGAGGCTATTAATCAGCAAGGAAATAAGAAGCTTCAGAAGGTGATGGGTCAATAGCTACTCTCACCTATTTAAGGGGATTAGAGGTGAAGCAGTTGGATGTTCAGGACTTGCCAGAGTTGTAAGTCAGAATGAAACAGGAAGTCACTGTAGATTTATAAGAATCTAATACACCTATGAAACTACTATCTACAATTGCTGCAGTAAATCTATTTATGTCTCATATTTGAGTCAAACTAACTTAAGTGTATTGTAAATTGTGGGGCTGTTGTTGTAAGATAGACCTATTTAGAGAATTTCAATTAAACCTACCAAGAATGCGTTATCTTAAATTGACATTAATTTATTCATTTAAAACCATGAAAATGAAAGTAATTACAACAATCGCTTCCTGTTTATTAGTCTTCACAATGAACGGACAGGCAAAGAAATCTGTTTTAGAAATTCATACTAGACCAATAAGTGACTTCCAAGGCATTATTAACGCTGGACTTGAAATTCAAACAAGCGAAAACTCATCTATTTTATTTGATGGTGGTGCCGGTACTAGTGCTTTTGATGGCTCTACCCTTACTACCTTTTTGATTGGAGCAAGATTGTATTTTACCCCAGAGAGTAGTGCAATTAGAAGAGAACTACTAAAAAAA
>ENA-ORDA01001705-ORDA01001705.1-marine-metagenome-genome-assembly--contig:-NODE-1705-length-17969-cov-4.637156_pt1 | contig 17969 bp, 15 predicted proteins | sample MGYA00237778_ERZ508506 | MGnify/ENA primary metagenome ERZ508506 (study PRJEB26177, sample SAMN06267891) | marine metagenome | isolation source: Monterey Bay, California, USA | place: Pacific...
CAGATCGCGTTCAAGTGACTGTGGCTCGTATTCTTGACTCATGTGTCCTCTAATCGAAAGCAGGTGAGATGCTATTCAGATCATGACGGTGCCCGCGCGCGCGCAAGCTCGGTCTGTCCGCCAAATGGCGCCTGAAGTTTACCAGTATTACTGCGGATCTCGTCCTAGTAACAAGCTGATCAATGAGAAAATTAGAATGGGAAGACTCCCAGAAATAGCGTAAGGGGTATCACCCGATCGAGGTTGAACCTGCCCGCTGATGACCGCCTGGATGAACTGGGGCGCGGTGGAGACGATATTACCGTTGGCACTGATAATGGCCGACACACCATCGTTGGTGCCTCGAATGATGTCACGACCGAGCTCCACACCGCGGAAGCGCGCCATCTGAAAATGTTGCCAAGGCCCGATGCTATCGCCGAACCAGGTGTCATTACTGATCGTGACCAGTAACTGCGAGCTTTTGCTACCTGCCGCAACAAAATCCGGATAGACCATTTCATAACAGATGAAGGGCGCTATCGCTATATCGCCCATAACGAGCGGTGCTTGGTTGGCGGGTCCCGGGGTGAATTGCGACATGGGCAGGTCGAAAAAACCAATGACCCCTCTCAGCCAGGAGTCGAAGGGGATATATTCACCAAAGGGGACCAGTTTTTGTTTGTGATAGATCCCCGATCCAGCGCCCAACGCCTCGATGCTGTTGTAACGTCCTTGGTTGTCACGACTGGGTATGCCGGTAATGACGGTGGCGTCGTGGGCTGCCGCTTGGGTATGAATTGATGTCAAAAACCGTTGCATCTGATCGCGATAGCCCGGCAGCGCAGATTCCGGCCAGACAATCAGGTCATGTGTCCCATAGAGTGGGTCGGTAGTGGCTGCTAGGTCGTTCAGAATGTCCGCTCGGTGTCGCCGGGTCCATTTCTTTGCCAGTGGCACTGCGGGTTGCACAATGGCGACCCTTATCGGGTCGCCCAATGGTTTTGTCCACGTCACGGTGGTAAGGAGTTGGCCCGATAATAGGATGACGCCCGTCACGCCGAGACTGATGACCCAGTGTGCGGTCATGCGAGGGCGACGCAACAGTGTGGCCCAGGCGCAACCCATTGCGACCAACAGCCAGGAGCAGCCATAGACACCCACCAGTGGAGCCCATCCGCTTACGGGAGAGGCTAGGGCACCATAGCCGGCATAACCCCATGGAAATCCTGTCAGTATCCAGCTCCTGAGCCATTCGAATAGCACCCACAAAGAGGCAAACTGAACCACTCGCCAGTAAGCATGCTGACTGGCTAGACGCTTAAAGGCGTAGAGCTGTGCAGCAAAAAATAGCGCGAGCCCACCGCAGAATAAAAGAGTGAAGGAAACCGCCAACCAAGCGGGTGTTGCGCCGTAGGTATGGATGCTGACATAAACCCAGGACACGGCAGTACCGAAGAAACCCAAGCCATAGAGATAACCAATACGAAAAGCGGGCTGAGACGGCTGCCATTCAAGCAGCGCGAAAAGCACTCCTGCGCTCATAGGGATTAGAGGCCAAAGGTTGGTCGGTGACAGTCCAAGCGGAAACAGCATGCCCGCTAACAGAGCAAAGCCAGGGACGAGCCTTCTAACAGCAATCACTACTCGCCTGAATCGATATCAGCAACAGACCTTACCCGCAGACTTGAAAGACGACGCTCGTCTGCGCGGATGACGCTGAACTCAAAATGATTGAGCTGTATTGACTGATTTCGACTGGGCAGTTGACCGAATGCATTGACGACAACGCCGCCGATGGTATCGAATTCATCATCGCTGAACTCGGTATCAAAAAAGGCATTAAAGTCATCAATAGCCGTGAGTGCTTCGACAAAAAAGGTGCCGTCGCTCATCGGTCGTATGGGCTTTTTCTCTGCCACATCCGTCTCATCTTCGATTTCTCCGACGATCTCTTCCAGTACATCTTCGATTGTGATCAACCCTGCGATGCCGCCGTATTCGTCGATGACAATGGCCATATGGTTTCGATTTTGCCGAAACTCTCTCAGCAAAACGTTCAGCCGTTTACTCTCTGGCACGGCGATGACTGGGCGCATTAATTGACGCAAGGTGGGCGGCGCGCTATCCCTCTCAACCAGCGGTAACAGGTCCTTCGCGAGTAAAATCCCAATCACATCATCAATACCATCCCCAATAACGGGAAAGCGGGAGTGTCCAGCGTCAATGATTTTCGGCAGTGCCTCTTGCACGCTTTCGTCTGAATCGATGACGATCATTTGCGCTCTTGGGATCATGATGTCACGCACCTGCATGTTCGTGACAAGCAGCGCGCCTTCCATAATTTTGCGCGCGTCCTGATCAATGATCTCGTGCTCTTCGGCTAGAGAAAGAACCTCCTCTAGGTCTGACTTTGTTTGCGGTTCACCGCTGATGAAATGTGTGAGTCGATCCAGCCAAGATCGCTCTTCTACTTCGGGTTTTCGATCATCGTTCACGATTAGGGACTCCCTAACGGTGTTTGGATGTCATAAGGGTTTGCATAACCGAGGCGGGCCAGTGCGCTGATTTCTAATCGTTCCATCGTCTCTGCCTCAGCGGCCGTTTGATGGTCATAGCCCAGAAGATGTAGGACGCCATGCATCACTAGGTGGGCCCAATGGGCATTGGCTTGCTTCTCTTGTGTTTGAGCTTCTTCGATAACCAGTGGCGCGCAGATCACGAGATCTCCCAGTAACCCAGAGTTGGTTTCGGGCGGCGGTGTGGCTGGAAAAGACAACACATTAGTCGCTCCAGTCTTGGCACGGTAGGTCTCATTAAACTGGGCTGCCTCGTCAGTATCGGTAATTCGGATGGAGAGTTCCGGCGATGGTGACAAGCTGCGGTTAGCGGTTTCGAGCGCTTGTGTCACCCAGAGCTGTATTGCAGCATCCTCAGGCGTTGGGATGAGCGTTGCGCGTTCCACGGCCATCAGCAGATTCACGCTTGATTCCCCCTCGAGTGGTCGTTCGCTTGCTCATGGGCTTCATATGCACTGACTACGCGCTGCACGACGGGATGACGGACGACATCTTTGATCCCAAATTGGGTAAAGGCAATGCCCTCGACGTTTTCCAACACCTGCGCCGCATGCGTTAGCCCGCTCTGTGTGCCTCGAGGAAGGTCAATCTGGCTGGTGTCGCCCGTGACGACTGCCGTTGATCCGAATCCAATGCGCGTCAAAAACATTTTCATTTGTTCGCGCGTCGTGTTCTGGGCCTCGTCGAGAATGATAAAGGCGTGATTCAGGGTTCGGCCTCGCATAAATGCCAGCGGTGCGATCTCGATAATATGGCGTTCAATGTATTTGCTGACTGTCTCGAATCCGAGCATTTCATAGAGCGCATCGTAGAGTGGCCTGAGGTAAGGGTCGACTTTTTGTGACAGGTCCCCCGGCAAAAAACCAAGACGTTCTCCCGCTTCGACGGCGGGGCGAACGAGCAAAATGCGTTTCACCTCTTCGTTGAGGAGCGCTCGCACAGCGCAAGCGACCGCAAGGTAGGTTTTACCCGTTCCAGCCGGACCGATGCCAAAGTTAATGTCGTGATGGTTGATTGCCGCCACGTAAGTGCGCTGATTCTGGCCTCTCGGTCGCACGGAGAGACGTTTCGTGCGGATGAGACTGGTCGTCTCAATATTGGCATCCGGCGTCTCAGTCTCGTTGAGCATTTCCAAGTCGGCGTCCTGTAATCGCAGATGAATACTATCGGGGCTGAGCTGTATGCCATTGGTAACGTCAGCGTAGAGTGCTGTGAGTAACGCGGCGCCCATTTTGCAGCGAGACTCGCTACCGCGGAGCTCAAAGGTGTTACCGCGGTTATGAATCGTGATGCCCAAACGATTTTCGATTTGGCGCAAATGGGTATCCAGTTGCCCACACAGGGCCGCCAGATGACGCGCATCATTGGGTTCGAGGGAAAAAGTAGTCGGGGGCGTCACATCCGAAGACGTGTCTTCGGCTGACAAAAGATGGGTGTCCAACGGTTTTCAAGCCGCCTTAGTCACTATGGGTAACGAACGATACTCGCCCTGTGGGCGGAGTCAACTCCCCCTGTGACCTTTAAGTGGCCTCGGGCAGATGGCCGAGCAATGAATTGCGATAGGCCGCTGTGATGTCCACTTCGATAAAGTCGCCAATTAAGGTCGTGTCGTCACAGGCAAAGTTGACCACCCGATTGTTTTCTGTGCGTCCGGAAAGTTGCCCCGGATCGCGTTTGGCGTGACCCGTGATTAATATTTTTTGTCGGGTGCCCACCATGTTGTCCGCAATGTGCTGTGCTTGTTGCGCAATGCGTGCCTGTAAAATGTGCAGACGCTTTTTCTTCTCTTCTTCAGACGTGTTGTCGGGTAATTCCGCCGCCGGTGTGCCAGGTCGAGCGCTATAGATAAAGCTAAACGAACTATCAAAGCCCACTTCTTCGATGAGTCGCATGGTGGCGGCGAAGTCTTCTTCTGTTTCACCGGGAAACCCGATGATGAAATCTGACGAGAGCGACAGGTTGGGCCGGATTTTGCGCAAGGAACGGATAATGGCCTTGTATTCGATTGCCGTATGGCCTCGCTTCATGGCCATTAAAATACGATCAGAACCCGTTTGCACGGGTAAATGCAAATGATCGACTAAGGCAGGGATCTCTGCGTAACAGGCCACAATTGCCTCAGAAAATTCCATGGGGTGAGAGGTGGTGTAGCGAATGCGGTCAATCCCTGGGACGAGATTCACCAAATGGAGTAACTCCGCAAAATCCACGATGTCGCCAAGGTGATTCAGTCCTCTGAAGGCGTTCACATTCTGGCCCAGCAAATTGACTTCTCTAACGCCTCGACTCGCCAAACTGGCCACTTCCGCAATGACGTCATCAACGGGCCGGGAGACTTCTTCTCCGCGGGTGTAAGGCACGACGCAAAAGGTGCAGTATTTGCTGCACCCCTCCATGATGGAGACAAACGCGGTGGGTCCCTCCACGCTGGGTTCTGGAAGGCGGTCGAATTTTTCGATTTCGGGAAAGCTAATATCGATCACCGCGTCGTTACCGCGTCGCCGATCTTCGATCATTTCTGGCAAGCGGTGCAGTGTCTGCGGACCAAAAATGAGATCCACAAAGGGAGCCCGTTTGCCGATCTCCCCCCCTTCCTGACTGGCCACACAACCCCCCACACCGATAATGAGGTCGGGTTTTTTTTGTTTCAGCTGTTTCCAGCGTCCCAATTGGTGAAAGACTTTTTCTTGGGCTTTTTCGCGGATGGAGCAGGTATTGAGCAGGATGACGTCAGCGTCCTCCGCACAATCGGCTTGCTCAAGTCCATGACTGGCGTTCAGCAAATCGGCCATTCGCGCAGAATCATATTCGTTCATTTGGCAGCCGTGGGTCTGCACAAATAGTTTTTTGATCGATGGGGTGGTCATAAGTGCCTAGGGTGTGCGCCCTTTATAGCCAGTCAGGGCGCGGAGTATAGCCTCTGCTCGTTAAAAATCCCTCCTGTTGCTGGAGCTTTGCGCGCAAAGTGTTACCATTTCGCCCCTTTTTGCCTGCCAACACTGGAAAACCTCGGAGCAATAATGCCGTCTCAGCCTATTTATAAAGTGATTTTTCATAACGGCGGACAGGTGTATGAGGTTTTTGCTCGTCAAATTTACCAAAGTGATATGTGGGGGTTTGTAGAGATCGAGGAGCTTGTCTTTGGCGAGCGGTCACAAATCGTTGTCGATCCCGGCGAAGAAAAACTCAAAAATGAGTTTGCAGGGGTCAAAAGAAGTTATATCCCTATGCAATGCATTGTTCGAATCGATGAGGTGGAGAAAGAGGGTGCCGCACGAATTTCTGAAGCCACTAGCGCTAAAATTGCCCCGTTTCCTCTCTCTGCACAACCGATGGCGCCCTCTCACAGCGACGATTGATCGCGCCTGACGTCACCGCCACTGTTTCGTTGTCGGGCATCCATTGCCCCCTGATGGCTTGAAAAACCCCTGCCTCGACCCTATGTCTTCTCTGATTGAAGATGACAGCCGCAATGAGGCGTAGAGGTCAAGGTGGATCACGCAGACGAGATACAGCAAGAAGGCGAAATTTTGCCACCCGAGTCAGAGGTGGGCACGGTAGGCGATCATCCAGCCCCTGCGGTGGCAGACGAGGTATTGCCCGATACACTGGTGTTACTGCCGCTGCCCGGTCGCCCGTTTTTTCCTGGCCAAGTACAGCCGGTCGCGTTTAATCCAGATAACTGGCAAGCCACGCTCGATGCGATCGCGGAGCAGGGATCAGGATTACTCGGGCTGGCCTTTGTCGACAAAGCCGATCCAGCAGGCGTCAAGGCGGAGCAATTGCCTACCATGGGATGTGCAGTCCGACTGCATCGCCCACCGGGGGCCGCGGATAACGCGGGCCAATTTTTGGCGCAAGGTCTCCGGCGATTCCGCATCGTTCGCTGGCTCAGCGACCAGAGCCCGTTCATTGCACAAGTCGAGTACCCCCAATCAGAAGGCCATCGCGACAGCGACGAAGTGAAGGCCTATGCCATGGCAATTATTGCAGCCATTAAGGAACTGCTGCCCTTGAATCCGCTATATAGCGAAGAACTCAAGCAGCACATCGGCCAGTTCAATCCCAGTCAACCCTCCTTGCTGGCGGATTTTGCTGCGGCGCTGACGACGGCGAGTGGTGTCGATCTTCAAGCCGTACTCGACACTTTGCCGTTGACTGCCCGGATGACAAAAGTGCTTGAGTTGCTGAAGCGAGAGAAAGAGGTCGCGACGTTACAGGGGCAGATTACGTCTCAGGTCAATGACAAAGTCTCGACCCATCAGCGTGAATTTTTTCTGCGCGAGCAGATGAAAGTGATTGAGAAAGAGCTGGGGCTCTCCAAGGACGACAACACCTCGGACGTAGACAGGTTTCGACTGCGTTTGGAGGGACTCTCGCCGCCACAGAAGGTGTTGGATCGACTGGAAGAGGAATTCAGTAAATTACAGGTGTTGGAATCGGGTTCGCCCGAGTATGGCGTGACCCGCAATTACCTCGACTGGGCCACATCAGTGCCGTGGGGGGTTTGTTCTGAGGATAATTTCGATCTGTCGCATGCCCGCAAAGCCCTAGAGACCCACCATGATGGGCTGGAAGACGTGAAGAAGCGCATCATCGAATTCATGGCTGTGGGTGCGTTTAAGGGCAGTATTAACGGTTCTATTCTATTGCTCGTGGGGCCGCCGGGTGTGGGTAAAACGAGTATTGGCAAGTCGATTGCCGCTGCTCTGGGGAGACAGTTTTATCGCTTCAGTCTGGGTGGTATGCGAGATGAAGCCGAAATCAAAGGCCATCGCCGCACCTATGTGGGGGCGATGCCAGGCAAACTGGTGCAGGCGTTGAAAGAGGTAGAGGTAGCGAATCCAGTCATCATGCTGGATGAGATTGATAAAATTGGCGCCAGTTTTCAGGGCGACCCGGCTTCCGCTTTGCTGGAAGTGCTCGACCCGGAACAAAACAGTGACTTTCTAGATCATTACCTCGACCTGCGGGTCGACTTGTCGAAAGTGCTTTTCGTGTGCACGGCCAATCAGCTCGATACGATTCCGACTCCGCTGCTGGATCGTATGGAAGAAATTCGATTGTCCGGTTACATCGCTGAAGAAAAATTGCTGATCGCCAAAAACCATCTTTGGCCAAAATTACTGGAGCGGCACGGTGCTCAGCCCCGTCAAATCCGGATTAACGATGCGGCGTTAAAATTGGTGATTGACGCCTACAGTCGTGAAGCGGGGGTGCGTGGCCTAGAGAAACGGTTAAGTTCGTTGATGCGTGCCGCCATTATGCAACTCGTTGAGGGCGATCACACTCGTATTCGCATCGGTAAGCGAGAAGTAGAGCAAATGTTGGGCCAGCCGACGTTTAAACCTGAGCGCGCGCTTCGCGGGAAAGGGGTCGTCACCGGTCTCGCTTGGACTGCGATGGGGGGTACGACGCTCAGTATCGAGTCATCTAAAATCCATACGCTGAATCGTGGCTTCAAGCTGACTGGGCAGTTGGGTGACGTGATGAAAGAGAGTGCGGAAATTGCGTATAGCTACGTGGTGGCCCATCTGCGCGAACTGGGTTGCGAGCCTGATTTTTTTGATCTCTCGATGGTGCACTTGCATGTGCCTGAGGGCGCAACGCCAAAGGATGGGCCCAGTGCTGGTGTCACGATGGCGACAGCGCTGGTCTCACTGGCGCGCGGCGACCGTATTCGACGCCCACTCGCCATGACGGGTGAACTGACACTGACTGGTCAGGTTCTGCCCGTAGGGGGGATCCGAGAGAAAGTCATCGCAGCGCGCCGAGCCCGCATGGCCGAAGTCATTTTGCCCTTTGGCAATAAGGGCGATTATGAGGCGTTACCGGCATACTTATCGGAGGGCATTAAGGTGCATTTTGTGCGCCACTTTAGGGATGTGTTCGATATTGTTTTTGATGCCTCAGCAGACGGTCGGCAACTGCACTAGGTCCACTTACCCCGGCGCTCTCGCGGTTAAGATCGCCCGCCTTGGGGCGGGATAGCCCTCTACCGTCAGTCGAGGGTTTTGCGGATCTAAAAAGTCAGACAGCGAGTGGAAGGTCATCCACTCTGTGCTGCGTTGTTCCGCTAATGAAGTCGGGCCGACATCGACGACTGTGGCGTCGATCAAGCCGACCTCGCTCATCCAACGACGCGCCAGGTCGGGGCTGGGTAGGTGCCATACGTTACCCATGCGGGCGTAGCGCCCGTTGGGCTCCAACACCGTGTCCTGATCACCCTCTACGACCAAGGTTTCTAGCAGCAGTTGTCCCCCGGGCACGAGTTTGCCCTTGAGGCTTTTCAGATGGGCGAGCGGGTCTCGCCGGTGATAGAGCACTCCCATTGAAAAGACGGTATCAAAGGCCGGCAAATCTTCGGGCATGGCTTCCAGCGTCAGCGGCAGGACGTAAATATGTTCTTGATCTAAATAGCGTTGTAGGGCCTTGAACTGGAGAATAAAGAGTGGTGTTGGGTCGATGCCAATCACTTCCGCGGCCCCCGCGCCGAGCATGCGCCAACAGTGGTAGCCATTGCCGCAGCCGACATCAAGCACCCGCTTGCCGGCGAGAGATTCCAGCGCAGGCTCGAGGCGATCCCATTTCCAGTCAGATCGCCATTCGGTGTCGACATGGAGTCCACACAGCTCAAAGGGGCCTTTTCGCCAAGGGTGCAGCCCCATCAATGCGGCCCTCAGCATACTCAGCGTTGACGGGCTCGCTTCACCCGATAGCCCGACGCGTGCTGAAGTGAGTTGTGGCGACCCTGTTGGGAGCGCCGGCAGGTTAGCAAGGGCGTCGCGCCATCTCGGTAAATCACCAAAGCGCTCTGGCGACAGCCCCGATGCGAGTTGGTTGGGCAATATCGCTAACCAAGGCTGCAGAGTCGTGGTTTGCCAGCGAGCGTTGAGTTGCTCCCAGTCAGCAACCAATTCGGCAGGTATCGTCATGCGATGGCAATGAGCGAGGCAAAATTGAGGCACTGAAACCAGATATCGCAGCGGCTAAAGCCTACTTGGTGTAACCGCTCAACATGCTGGTGGCGTGTCTCTGGGATCAGGACATCCTCCAGTGCTTGTCTTTTTTGCGCTATTTCGAGATCGCTGTAGCCCTGTTGCCGTTTGAAATTGTGGTGCAGTTCGATGAGGTAATCGTTCAGCTGTGGATCGGGTAACGTGAGCTTTTCAGATAAAATCAAAACATCTCCGGGCTGCATGGCGCTGCGAATACGCCTGAGGAGTGTCTCGCGATGCTTGATCGGGACGAACTGCAAGGTGTAGTTCAAAATAACCACACTGGCGTTTTCCAGTTGAATGTCCATGATATCGCTTGCCTGCAGCACCACCCGCTGATCGCTGAGTTGCTCCTGAAAATTCAGGCGGGCCCGCTTGAGCATGGCCTCAGAATTATCGATCCCAATGAGTTGACAGGAGGGGTAGTCGATTTTGCGTGCGGCGGATAACAATGACGCGCCCCACGAGCACCCGAGGTCGTAAATTGTTGAGTCGGGGCGAGCATGTTGCGCCGCCAGTACGCCCGTCATTGCCACGACCGTCGCATACCCGGGTACCGATCGATTAATCATGTCGGGAAAGACGCCCGCGACTGATTCACTAAAGGTGAACAGTTCAGGTTGCGTTAGCACTTCCGCGAACAACTCATCACGAGTAGGGTCAGGAGATTTGCTCATAGCGTAGCGGGGGGCTGGTGGTTGAGACCGTGAAGGATAACAGGGCTTGTCGCGTTGTCGGCTAGTCCCGCATAATTCGCGTTGTCTTATTGTCTTTTGTTTTGAGCCTTGCCTATGTTCGATTCTCTTGCTCTGCTTCCACCCGATTCCATTCTCGGCTTGGCTGCCGCATGCCGTGCGGACAGTAACCCCAATAAAGTCGACCTGACTCTGGGCGTTTACATGGATGAGACGGGGCTTTGTCCTGTGTTCGAGGCAGTGCAGCAGGCACAGCGAGACCTAATACAAGAAGAGATGACCAAGGTCTATATGCCGCCTCAGGGTGATGCGGCCTATCTTGAGGGCGTGCAAACTCTGGTGCTGGGTGAGGAACGCCGTGCGCTATTGCGCGATCGTCTGACAGCAGTGCAAACCCCAGGGGGGTGCGGCGCTGTGCGTCTGGGTGCTGAGGTGATCTTTGCTGCGGCGCCCACTGCGACGGTCTGGGTCAGCGATCCCACTTGGCCTGTCCATATTCCGCTGATGGGTTCGGTTGGATTGCAGTTTAAAAGCTATCGCTACTATTCGGCCGCAATCAGAGGACTCGATTTCACCGCTATGCTGGAAGATCTCGAGGCCGCCTCGCCGGGAGACATCGTGTTATTGCATGGCTGTTGTCACAACCCCAGTGGGGTCGATCCCAACGCAGAGCAATGGCAGGCATTGGCCACTTTTATGGCGGAACGAGCTTTGGTGCCGATGGTTGATTTTGCTTATCAAGGGATGGGGGCGGGGCTCAGTGAAGATGCTGCCGGGCTTCGTTGTTTGATCGATCATGTCCCCGAGATGATCATCGCGGTGTCCTCCTCAAAGAATATTGGTCTGTACCGAGAGCGAGCGGGTGCGGTGATGTTTCTGGGCGGCGACGCGCGTGCCGCTGAGGCGATGGCGAGCCAGGCGGTTTCCGCTGCGAGGCGTGTTTATTCGATGCCGCCAGCCCATGGCGCGTTGCTTGCGGGGCGGGTGCTGTCTTCTCCAACCTTACGCCGCCAGTGGGAAGCGGAGCTGGCTCAAATTTGCCAACGGATAAATGGCTTGCGACGCGATTTCTGCGACGCCTTAATCGCTGAGACAGATCGAGATTTTGCCTTTATCAGCGAAGAGCATGGCATGTTCTCGTTCTTGGGCCTGAGTGTTGAGCAGGCTCAGCGCCTGCGAAACGAAAAATCGGTCTACCTGTTGGATTCTTCCCGCATCAATATCGCCGGGCTTAACGCCGGCAATATGGATCGCGTCGTGAACGCAGTGTCTGCCGTCCTCTGAGTGGTTAACCCTCTAGCGCGACCAGCCGTTCTAGTGCGTGATCGAGTGCCTGCTCTGATTCGGTGACAGTGGTCAACGTCGTGGCCACCTGTTCTGGCGTTTGCTCATAAAAACCGGGCGCGGAGATGGTGGCAAGCAATGCCGCGTGCTGTTGTTCTAGCGCTTCAATTTCGGCCGGTAGTCCCTTCAACTCTCGTTGCTCCTGATAGCTGAGTTTTCGTTTTTTCTCCGTTGCCGCTGTCGTCACAGTCTGGCTGGGCTTTACCGGATGGTCGGACTCAGTCGATGGCGTTTGGCTTTGCGAATGCTTCATCAGTGAGGACTCCGCAATCCGACCGCCACGGGCTTCCCAGTCAGAATAACTGCCCGCCTGTTCCTCAATTTGGCCGCTGCCAGGCATGACCAATAGGCTGGTGACCACGCTGTCCATAAAGTGTCGGTCGTGGCTGACCAGGAGCACCGTGCCTTTGAAATCGAGGAGGATTTCTTCGAGCAGTTCGAGCGTTTCGATATCTAGGTCGTTGGTGGGCTCATCGAGCACCAGAAGGTTGGCGGCTCGAGTGAAGAGTCGCGCGAGAATGGCGCGATTCACTTCTCCCCCTGAGAGTGCTTTCACTGGTGTGCGAATCCGTTCGGGGGTAAAGAGGAAATCGCTGAGATAACTGATTGCGTGACGGCGCTGACCATTGATTTCGATAAACTGCTGTCCGCCACAGATGTTGTCAATGAGGTCTTTCTCGGGGTCGAGCTCTCCCCGCAGTTGATCCGAGTAGGCGACCTCTAACTTCGTGCCAATCGAGACGGTGCCTTCGTTGGGGCTCAGCTCGCCCAGTAACAGCTTGATCAGCGTGCTTTTCCCGACTCCATTGCCGCCAACAATACCGATCCGATCGCCACGCTGAATAATGGTTGAGAAGTTATCGACGATCACCTCTTCCTCGTAACGGAATGAGACCTGTTCTAACTCGACGACTCGCTTGCCAGAGCGGGCCGCCTCTTCAATGCGGAACTGGCCCTTACCCTGTGCGGCTCTTCGCTGACTGCGTTCCTCGCGCATGCTCTCCAGCGCTCTGACTCGTCCTTCGTTACGCGTTCTGCGTGCTTTAATGCCCTGCCTGATCCAGGTTTCTTCTTGTGCTAATTTTTTATCAAATAGCGCGTCGGCGCGCTGTTCGGCGGCGGCTTGTTGATCACGCAGAAACAGGAATCGCTCATAGTCACACTCCCACAACGCGAGGTGACCTCGGTCAAGTTCGCCGATGTGGGTGCAGGCTCTTTGTAAAAAACGGCGGTCGTGGGTGATTAAGACAATGGCGCCACCAAACTGCTGGACCTGCTGCTCTAACCAGTCGATAGAGGGAATGTCGAGGTGATTGGTCGGCTCATCGAGCAGCAGCACGTCGGGTTCGCTAACGAGTGCGCGTGCCAGCGCGACGCGCCGCCGCCAACCGCCTGATAAGGTCGATAGCGCCTCGGTGGCGGTGAGATCGAGCTGATCGAGTATGCGCGCGATACGCTGGTCCAGAGACCAGCCGTCAGCATGTTCGAGTTGATCCTGTATCGTACTGAGCTCTTTCAGTGCCTCCGCCGAACCGTCTGCGGCCAGCGAGTGGAAGCGACTGAGCAGCGCGCCCACGTCTGCCAGCCCGGTCGCCACGTACTCATAAGTGGTGAGGTCTAGATTGTCAGGCAGCGCTTGCTCAAGCCGGGTGACCTGAATATTGGGGTCCACCCAGCGCTCACCGTCTTCTGGCAGTAATTCACCTGACAAAATGCGCAGCAACGTAGACTTTCCAGCACCATTACGGCCGAGCAAACCGAGTCGGTCCCCCTTTTCCAGCGTCAGGCTGACTTTGTCCAATAGCATCTGTGTGCCGATGCTGAATTCGATTTGATTGAGTCTGATGAGTGGCACAAAGGTCTCCTGCGACGGCCTCGAGTTTACGCTACCACGCACTTTCTGCGTGGTTTTCGCTAGAATGAGCAAGCTAAGAGGGCGGGATCATGACAGCGACAACAGTGGACGCGCAACACAATGCGCGTTGGATAGCAGGATGGTTGGCAATCTGTGCTGCCACGATCTTGGGAATGATTCTCTTGGGTGGTGTCACCCGGTTGACTGAATCTGGCTTATCGATGGTGGATTGGCGCCCGATTATGGGGGTGATACCACCGCTCACCGAGGCGCAGTGGCTGCAAACGTTTGAGACCTATCAGCAATACCCCGAATACTTAAAGATTAACCAAGAGATGGATCTTGGCGGTTTTAAACAGATATTTTGGTTTGAGTACTTGCATCGAGTGCTGGGCCGTTTGATCGGTCTGATGTATTTCATACCGCTGATTATTTTTGCCTTCAAGCGAATGATCGCACCGCAACTATTACCGACGCTTATTTTACTCTTGCTTTTGGGCGGTGCTCAGGGCCTCCTCGGTTGGTACATGGTGCAAAGTGGCTTGGTTGATCGGCCATCGGTGTCACAGTATCGCCTGACCGCACACCTGGGTGTGGCGGTGGCGATTTATGCCTTGATGATGTGGGTGTTACTGCGTGTGGGAGCGGGACTGTCTCCTGCGCTCAAGCACATTGGATTGCCGGGAGGGGTGCTATTAATCGGGGTGTACACGCTGATTTTGTCCGGCGGTTTTATGGCGGGAACTGATGCGGGTTTTGCTTACCCCACTTGGCCGCTGATGGGAGAAACCTTCGTCCCCGCTGGCTATTATGCTCAGGGTTGGCAAGCGACCTTTGAAGGCGTGGCGACTATTCACTTTAATCACCGCATGTTGGCTTATGTCGTGGCACTGTTGGTTGTGTTTTTCAGCGTGCAGACGCTGCGCGCTGGCGACAGCGCGCGCGTCCGGCGCAGCGCCATGCTGATGCTGGGCGTTCTTACAGGCCAGCTTCTGCTGGGGATTGGGACTGTGATGACACAGGTGGCCATTCCGGTGGCGGCGACACATCAAGTTGGTGCGGTTTTATTGCTCACTGCGGTTCTTTACTGGATTCACGCCCAGAGCGACCAAAAACTGGTAACCTCCAATTGATCTAAGAACGTGATGAGCGCTCGGCTGTTCGAGACATTTGGGCCGGTCATTACGTATCCGCAGGAGGCGGGCCTGACGTGAAAACCCTCATCGTTGAGGACAGTGCGACACTCTGCGAGATCTATGCGCGGTATCTTGATGGCAGCGGTCTTGACGTGTCATCGGTACAGACGCTGGGTGCTGCGCGACAGCGGCTGATCGACTCGGCCCCCCAACTCATTCTGCTTGATATCGAACTGCCCGATGGAAATGGCCTCGATTTGTTGGAGGACGTGAAGCGCCTCTCGCCTCAGCCAGCAGTGGTCGTTATGACAGGGCACGGCGCTGAATATGCCGAGCAAGCAATGGGCCGCGGTGGCACGGATTTTCTCAGCAAGCCGTTCGACGCGGCAAGATTGCGCGTGACGCTGCTCAACGCCGCCGATCAGCTCAAGCTGCGCCAGCAAGTTGAGCATCTATCGGCCAAACGAGAGCGCCTGGGGTCTCTGGTTGGTCAGTCCTCTGCCATGCAGGCCGTATTTGACACGGTCGAGTTATTGTCGGGCACGAAAGCGACGGCTTTTCTCATGGGAGAAAGCGGTACTGGCAAGGAGCTGGCGGCAAGAGCGATTCATCAGTTGTCAGCGCGTGCACCAGCGGCTTTTGTGGTGGTGGATTGCGCTGCGTTAACCGCTGATCAACTCGAGCGTGCGTTATTTGGCAGAAGCGATGCTGCGCCAGATGGACTGGTGGCACAGGCTGATGCGGGAACACTCTTTCTCGATGAAGTGTGCAGTTTGAACTTCGAAGCGCAATCGCTGCTCTTGCGACTGATTCAGCATGGGACTTACCGGCCGGTCGACGCGACCCGCGAGGTAACCGCCGACGTACGTATTATTGCTTCTACGAATCGTGATCCTCTTTTTGAAATGCGCGAGGGTCGGCTGCGGGAAGATCTTTATTATCGCCTTCACGTTGTGCCGCTGCGAATGCCGCCGCTTCGTGAGAGAGCCGATGACATCTTGTTGTTGGCTGATGGGTTCTTGTCGCGTATCACCGAGGAAGAGGGCAAAGCGCCGAGTTCATTGAGTAACGAAGCGGCCAATGCGCTGAGAGGATATTCATGGCCGGGAAATGTTCGGCAACTCGAAAATGCACTCAGGCAGTTGGTGCTCACCGGAGTGGCGCACCAGATTGATCAGACAATGGTGAATCGTATGATCTCGGGGACTGAAATGGCGGTTGATACGGATGGCCTGTCTGATGCGCCGCGAGTTGAGGACCTGGCCGCCCACGATTCAGGTATTCAGCCTCTATGGCTCACCGAAAAAATCGCTATTGAAGCCGCCATTGCGGAGTGTGACGGCAGTATCAATCGTGCTGCGAAGCGCCTTCAGGTTGCCCCCTCGACCATTTATCGCAAGATTCAATCTTGGAAGACGTCACCCTAGTTCAAGGGTCACTGATACCTCATCTGAGGCGGAGCGTCATTTCACCATTACCGACATTGCGTTTATTGCACCACGAGCCAACTGAAGAGGTTTATTTTTCGTCCGAAAAGTAGCCGCTGGCAATGCCGTCGTCGCCATAGACCAGTTCTTTGAGTGTGACTCTGTATTTGCTAATGTCGGCGCTCAAAATAGTGTACTGAGAGAGGTGCGCGAACATGTCGCGATACCAGTCACCTTTGAGGTGAGCGTCGAGATCCGCGCCCGAATCCCATTCCTCAAACACGATGACCCGCCCGGGGTGGTTGAGGTCTGCAGTCCAGTGATAGTGAAGGCAACCTTTCTCTGTGTAAGCGCCTTCAATAAGCGCCTTACCTTTGACCAACGCGTCTTCCCGCGCTTCAGGAGGAAATTCAACGACTCCGGACACAACGACTCGCGACATACTGACGGCTCCTTACCTCAAATTAGAGCTGCAGTTTTATCATGTTTCGACGATCTATTCAGGGCTTGATAACGAGCAGATTTGTGAGCCCTAACGTCAAACATTAAGGTTGCTTCACATGGGATGCTTCATCGAACCCGCCTTGACCGCTCAGTGAGGCCCATTGCTGAAAGGGTTCGGAGGCCTCGACGGCTTTGCTGAGGATCAGCTGCCGCCACACGTCTGCCCCACGAACGTAGTGTGGAACACTGCCTGGAAACATCGCAAGCGACAGCGCCTCTGCTAATAAAATCTCCTCGGTGCCGGCGGCATAGGCCGCGCGTATTTGCCAGTCCAATGCTCGCCAATTGCCGACGCAGGTATGCACCGCACAGGCAGTAATGTGGGCAAGGGGTGCTGAGAGTTCGGGTGTCATCTTGTTGAACAGCGAGAGGTACTGGTTTTCGGCATTGACGTCCGGCAGGTGGGGGCTCCAGTGATCCTCCATAAAAAGATGATAGCGACTGCCATTGGCGATGGCGGTAATGGCCGCTGCGCTACCGACTTCATCAGCGGTGCCCCCTGCGTTGAGGAAGCGCTGCACGTGGTGTGTACCAAGGGCTTCTTGGGTACTCATTAATACCCCCAGCCAAACGAACTCATGATCATGTCGATCGAGGTATCGCTCTGTGAGCGTGAGTGAAGAATAAAGTTGATCGTAGTGCTGCAGCAAATTCGGTGCGGAAAGGGCTAACAACCCGTGATGTGGGAGTAGATAGCCCCTTTTGTCGCGCACAGCCTCTAAGTCTTTCAGTGCGGTGTTTGTCGACATGATAAAGCTCCCTGTTATGGTTGGTGATCGCTTATCGAACACTGTCATCATAGGGCGGTGAGCACATGAGAGCCATCAGATGACTGCCTGCTCGCCCACCGATTGGTTTTCATGTGAGGTGATTAGTTACTGCCCATTGGTTTGGAGCACACCGATTACCTGCAATGGTTTGTTGCGTGCGCATTGACAGTGCTTGTGGGATCGTCGAAACCAGTCCGTTCAGAACCGGATGCGATTGCTACCAATGCTGGCTGGTAAAAAGCCTTGACTGAAAACCGCTAACCGACAACCAATATGGTTCCAGAGACGTAGGATTAACGATAACAATGTCACAGACTGTAAAACTTTCATTATTTGGCGCGCTGATTCATGTTTCACTTGTCGCGTTTTGAGTCGCGGCCATCGCCGGCTGCGGGGACGTCTTCTAGAAGATTAATCGGATCACGATGAAGAAGACGCGATAACTGACTGACAACTCGGAGTCTCGGATGGAGAAGCCCACCTTTAAGGAGGAATCCCTCAAGTACCACATTGAGGGGAAGCCAGGAAAGCTGGAGGTAAGAGCCACCACGCCGCTTGAAACGCAGGCGGATCTATCGATGGCCTATTCACCCGGTGTTGCCCACGCTTGCGAGTACATCGTTGAAGATCCGTTAAACGCATCGCAGGTGACCGCCCGCGGCAATCTCGTCGCTGTCATCAG
>ENA-ORDA01001710-ORDA01001710.1-marine-metagenome-genome-assembly--contig:-NODE-1710-length-17928-cov-4.533752_pt1 | contig 17928 bp, 17 predicted proteins | sample MGYA00237778_ERZ508506 | MGnify/ENA primary metagenome ERZ508506 (study PRJEB26177, sample SAMN06267891) | marine metagenome | isolation source: Monterey Bay, California, USA | place: Pacific...
TGAAAGCATCTAAGCTCGAAGCCGCCCCAGAGACGAGACACCTCAGAACGCTCGTAAAAGACGAGTTTGATAGACTGCGGATGTAAGTACGAAGCTTCGGCGACGTATTCAGTCCAGCAGCACTAACTGTTCGAGCATCTTTTTCATTATGTATCCGCACCTCGAGTGCCCTTCGTCTAATAATTCATGCCAATTCACCGATGCGACAATAGTCGCGTCCATATCCGATTCGAAAGGAGATGGGTGCACGGTCATAGCGGTGGAGTTTACCCGGTCTCATCCCGAACCCGGAAGTCAAGCCCTCCTGCGTCTGTCCCAATACTGTGGTACGAGAGTCCACGGGAACGGCGGTCACTGTGCCCCACTCCTTTCCTCTTGGTATCTCCGATCTTTTTTTCCTACTCCTAGGCTCTAACACACCTTTGAGAATCTATACGGAGCGATAAACATGCCAATTGACACCCTTGACATTCATGGGTCCGATCAAATTGGTATTCATCTTGCATCAGTTGGCAACGTATTGTTCCATCCTCGTGAATTACCAACACCAACTATTGAGAAGCTAGAACAAGTTGTAGGACTTGAACTCGCACCGATCTCGATAGGAGGTTCCAATCTTATTGGCGCACTCCTCGCTGGAAATACCAAAGGAATGGCTGTCGCAGACATCGCAACAGAATCTGATATCGATGCATTAACTGCCTATGGGGACGTTGTTGTTATGGAAGGTGGTGTTAATACTGCAGGCAACCTCTTGCTTGTCAATGAACAAGGCTGTGTAGCATCTCCGAGTATTCCAAAGGATGGCCTGGATATTCTTTCTGAAGTCCTTGGTGTTGATATTATTTCTACAACCATTGGAGGTCAAGACGTAGTTGGGAGCCTTGGTGTAGTCAATAGTCAAGGCGTTCTACTTCATCCAGATGTCGCTCCCGAGGAAGTACTATTGATTGAAGAAATACTTGCTGTCCCTCCCATGGTTGGTACAGTTTCTTTTGGTTCTCCTTATGTTGGTGCTGGTATCTGTGCATCTAACAACGGTGCTCTTGCTGGAAGTGAAACCACCGGTCCAGAACTCAACCGTATTGAAGACGCTCTTGGTTTAATCTGAGTTTGCCCAATAAAAACGTTCAATAGCCTATCCTTTTGGTTGATATACATGGGTGAAATGCTCTATCAAGGGAAAGTGAAGCAAGTTTGGTCAACAGATGACCCGGATATCTTGGAATTTCGATTCACAAATCAAATTTCAGTTTTTGATCAAATTATTCCTTCCCTTATTCCCCGCAAAGGCGAATCACTAAATCGCACTACAGCACATTGGTTCAAATTGGTGGAACAAGAAGGTGTCTGTGGAACTCATCTTGTCGAATTAAACGCACCTGATCGTTGCCTCGTACGTAAAGTCGAGGTTGTAAAAGAACCAGGTGCAATCCCGAGGGATGCCGAATGGGTGTTTGTACCTCTGGAATTCATCGTACGTCACTATCTCTCCGGATCAGCATGGCGCCGTTTCCAACGTGGCGAACTTACTGCAGAATCACTTGGAGTTTCTCAAGATGCTGAATATGGCGTCAAACTTTCAGAACCCTTCGTTGAAGTTACAACCAAATTCGAAGCATTCGATCGTAACATTGACCGCGAAGAAGCGCTACAAATTTCCAACATCACTGATCAAGAATTCGATTCTATCGTACAAGCAGCCCTTAAAGTCGATGAAATCATAGAAAGAGAGGCTGCTAAGAACGGACTTATTCATGTCGATGGGAAGAAGGAATTTGCATTGGGACCGGGTCGCAAGGTAGTTCTTGTAGATACCTTTGGCACTCTTGATGAAGATCGTTGGTGGGATGCTGAAGCATATTCAAATGGCGAATGTATCGAATTATCAAAAGAATTTGTTCGTACGCATTACATTAATTCTGGACACCAAGCTGAATTAAAAATAGCTCGTGACTCAGGTGCTGTCGATCCACCTATTCCTGCTTTACCCGAAAGCGTCATTGAGGAAACTGCTTCTCTTTATTCATCAATGTATGAGCGCTTGACCTCTGGTCAATTTTGATCACTCATGTTGTCTATGAATGAGGCCTGCGCCTCTTCTCTCTGCCGCCATTAATAGAGCATTTAAATGACGCACAGCTTCTCTAACCCCTCCGTCTAATGGCTCCTCTCTTGATACCATCCAACCGCTTCCAAGAAGCATGGATCTCAAGGCTTTCACTTCTTCAAAAGTGATGTAACCTAAAATCATTAATCCTGCTTTCCCCTCTTGAAATTCTTTGTGACCAGTATTCATTTCCGAACATCGTTCTGTTAGATATTCTAAATGTTCAATTAAATCGGAATACAATCCTTCTGATTGGCTTGGTATGGACAAGATATTCTCTAAAATATACTGTAAGGATGAACCTGTATGGTGCGGGAACCTACCAAATCTCTCTCTGTTTTTGTTTTCTCCTAACATGATTGGTGCTGAATCTCTGTTTAGCATCCTTACACATGTAAACCAAAGTGTAGCATCATCCCATGTAATCTTATTACGATCGTCAATTTCATCCAACCCTTGCTTTTTCAATCGGGTGGAAAAAGCCTCACGATTAACGAGTTTCTCCCAGAGTTGATGATTTCCTCTACGGATTTCAAGTAGTGCTTGAAATGTTTCATCAAGATTCTCAGACACACATCCATCTAGCGTATAAAACGCTGAGGTGCTTGAATTTGATTGGTTCATGACCCTCGCACTGCATCATACCTATTGAGGTATGTAATTATAATCTAATCAAAAAACTTTGACATGCGTTCTTCAATGCTTGTTGTATCCACAATCTCTACATCAGGATCTAATTCCTGTCTGATTGTATCAAGTCGGCCTGATGGGCTTAAGTCAGTTTCCGATACTGTAATCTCTTCTACGAGAGATACTGGTTCTTCTTCTAATTCCAATTCTTCCTCAAATATTTCGAGAGACATGTCATCTTCAATCACTTCTGTTTCTTTCGTTTCTTGAGTATCCTTGTTATTTGTTGGTTTAGGTTTAGACCGGATGTTTTCCTGTAATACTCCAGCCTCCCTTCTTTGCATTACAAGTACGTATGCTCCAACTATGAATATCGTAATAGCCGTTCCCCAAAGGAGATTATTTGTTGTTACCAAACTTTGACTTTCCTCTACATAAATGGCTGTAGCTGTGTTGTCTGAAGGGTCATCATCTACGTCAAACGGTGAGTTGCAATCTATCGTTGCGGACAAGGACTCCCTATCGGATATACTTGGGTTTTGTATTTTAACAATCGGTGCAAACTGAGAACCTTCCACGTCCACAATCCGTTCAATACGATATGAACTGGTACTACTTGTTACGGTCAGTATGCAATTTACATCTCCGAGAACCTCATAATTTGTACGAGTAATAGCGATGTCGAGGTCACCAGTAGCACTGAAACTTGCGATCCCTACATTCCAATTTGATTGACGGGACACTTGTGCTGTTTCAATTGAAACAACTTCAATTCCATTGCCATCATAACCAACGACACGGATCATCAACTGCCCCGGTTCAGGATCCCATTGGTCCACTGATATATTGACGAATCTTGATTCATTTCTCTGAATTGTAAACGTACCGAGGTCAAGTGGAATTGTCTCGCCCGTATTCGTTGATGCAATAAATGTCAATCTTGTCTGTTCATCAAGGTCTCCATTCACGCTACAGGAAACTATTGTCTCTGTTAACGGTGTTCTTCCCAATTCTTGGAAAACATCGGAAATGAACTGGCAGGAGGCAGATACTTGTGGTAAAATTGAACCAATATTGACGAATTGTATGGCGTCGTTGGTTGACGATATTGTCTCAAAATTAATTCCCTCTTCTAGGATAAGGCGATACTCATCTTGATTCATCGTGGCATCAGGAACTGTGACTGTGCTTGGATTAATTGAATTCAAATGCAATGAAAATGCTTGGCTTGAACCAGCAGAACCAGACAATACAGGTGTCGATGCAAATGAAATATTGGAGTAGATCACAGTTATCGATTCCACATACATACCTAATTGTGGATGGACTATCCTAAGTTCAATTTCCAGTGGCTGCTTGTCCCAATTCGTAGGCGGAATAATCTCGAATGGTATGCCACGTGCTTCATGAGGTGATAGAGATGCAGATTGCATTCCTGAGATGTTCCATCCTACAGGTAAGTTTTCCAGTGTTATAGTCACGTGGCTCATTGTATTGCCCGTGTTTTCCATCCATGCAAGAGGGTATCCTCCTCCTTCACTAACAAACCATGATTGGCTTGCATTGAGTTCAAAATTTGGAGAAGGTGAAACTCTTACAGGAATCTCAAATTCTTCTAATCCTTGACCTGATCCATCTGATACTCGGATTTTGACGATATTTACTTGTCCCGCGATTGCACTACTTGGTGATTGAACAAATATGTCGATAAGTTCGGTTTGGCCAGGTTCCATCAATATTCCATCAGGGAGTGATGTATTCCATCCCTGCCCGGATTTCGTGAAGTATGGAGTGCTCGGTGAATTTCCAAGTTGTTCCACTTCGACTTGAATCGTGTCTCCACCTGGCAGAATTTCGAGATTGCTGTTTGCAAGATTGACGTGCCACTTGGCTGTTTTCTGGACCTCGAATGTCACGTTGAATTCGCCGAGTTCATAGCCAGATGATACAATTTTATAGGTGATTTTAGCAGTACTGCCCTCCCATGCGAAAGGAATCATCTGAACAATCGGCAGAACTTGTGAGGAGTTGACATCGAGTTCTAAAGAATCGACAGGATCGTGCAAGTTCCATACGGATGTATCATTTGCTGTTGTAGTGATACTAATATGGGGCACGAGTTGGACCACATCGACAAAATTGCCAATATTTTGGACTTGAATTCCATATTGGAATTCTTGATTAGGAATAACCTGCATAATTTGTCCGTCTAGAGGTGTTATCTCCCATAAATGCCGTTGCTCCGCTTCAATCAGTAATCTCGTTGAAGCAGATACACTTTCGTTGACAATCGAAGACCACGTGAATTCTATTTCAAAAGGCTCTGCAGCGGGGATGGAGGAGTCAAGTGTTATTTCTACAGGCATTATGGTTGTAGCCAAAGCTGCTAGGGTTCGTTGTGGATTGAAAAAGGTGAACTGTACATCATCTGATGCAATTTGTTCAGTTGTTATTACTCGCCCACTGAGTAAATATGTATCTTCTCCGTTTCCTGGATTGTCAAGTTGGATGAGTAGTTGATGAGGGATACTTACATTAAATCCAGTCGGTTCTGCTAACGGACCAGAATCGATTATACTAATTGCAGAACGATGAATCTGCAACACGTGGACACTCAACAAAAAGTCGTGATGATCTATTGGCACATTCTCTGCTGTATTGAATACTAATCGCTGAGGTGGGGCATCAGTTGGTATGTACACTTCAAGTGAGGCGATAGCAACAGTTCCAGATGCACCAGAAATCTCCAATATGCCATTGTTGATGTTGGCTCCAGATGTAGCATTCCATTGCCAATTTTGGAGATACACACTCGCATTGTTTAGATCCCATGATAACGTTCCGCTCGAAGGGATAAGTGCCTTGATTTCAAAGGATGTGACGGTCGATGGAACAGAGCGAATGTGGACTGGTGAGGCGTGTGAACCAACTGCCGTTAGATTGACCTCAAGTGAACGGCATAACGTATCGTCTCCACTCCCAATACATGTGGTTAGAGTTGTTATTGTCGAGGTTCCAAGGCTCGTGGATAAGGGCACATCGAGATGAATCGTTAACTCTCTTTTTTCTCCTGGTTGCAATGTAATAGAATAGACATTGTCAACGCCATCGTTAAGCACTGGAGTGCCTCCCCAAGATGGATTTGTCCAGTCAATTGAGGTTGTCGTTTCTTGAGCATTACCTAGATTCTCTATCATTACGTAAGCTTCGGCAGAGTAGCCTGGGATCCCATAACCGTTGGAACTACTCAGACCTTCGGGCCCGACCAGGGATAGTCCTCTTGTTCTCAATGCTTCAATAGGTACCGATAGTGTTGTGTTAACAGACGGATCGATGTCAAGCGTAGCAGTTATGTCGATATATCCATCCTCATCGCCTAAAGCATCTTGCGGAAGTGTAGCAACAAATGTAAGTGGTACAGACGTTGATGGCGCTATTTCTATCCCCGCAAGCGATGTGCCTGCTTGAGGGGCCACATTCCATCCTTGTGGAAGGTGAGTTGTATCATATGTGACTGACCATGAAGCACTTCTCGAGCCTGTTGCTAAAAGAGATATTTCAACATCTTGACTCATACCGGGATTAATTCGGGTAACTGCTTCAGGTGATTGGATAAGTACGGCATATGGTTCTACAACATTAAGCGTGATCTGTTCGATGTTGTTGTCTTTTCTTGCTTCGGTTAAGTTATCATTCACATCGAGGACTAATTCGAATAAATGGCTCCCCAAAGTGGCAATAACATCCACGCTAAACGTAGAGGGTCCACCGTCTCCACTTGGTGACAATGGTTGTAAATCATCCACACGAACTCGTGAAATTTCGTTTCCATCCATGCGCAAGACACAATCAATGCTATCCTCATTCTCCCATGTCCCAATGTTCGCAAATTGACCTGTAACAGTCAATGTTTGACCTGGGTCAGGAGATGCTGGATTGAATGATATGCCATTCGAATCTGCAAGGGGAGCTAAATCTAATGCTCTTTGAGAAATAAGTGTGTCTCCGAGGAGCATATCCAATGATCCATCGCCATCCATGTCGGCAAATGCGGGTGCAGACCAAACTCTATGAGGTGTGGCCAAAGGCTCATCCCATCCTTCAGAAACTTCATCAGTAAAACCAGTGTCTCCTTCGAATGCATATACTCTTCTTCCAAAAGCAACAACGATTTCTTCGCCATCTTGGCCGTTAATATCCATTAGAGATGGCGGTGAAACTGCGATTTCATCATTTGAATTCCCTGAGCCTCCTCGATTCATGACTTTAGACCATTCTTTTGTTGGTGGGTCGTTGCTAAGGTCATGGCAGCCAACCATTCCCTCGCGATCGAATGAGAATGATGATGAAGAGTACCATGTTACCCAGCAAAGTCGATCATCTATGCCATCAGCATCTGTGTCGATTGGTAACGGCGGAGCATCAGCAAATCCGTTTTGTGAACGGAATGAAAAAATCTCCTGAGTGGATGTTAGCTCCATCCCAATAAATCGTGCGCCATATCCTGTCGTTCGACCATTGGAGTCGGTAGGGACTGTCAAAATCATTTCAGGAGCAGCATCATTGTCAAGTTGCGTGACTACTGGACCAGGAAGTCTCAATCTGGGTGAATCAGAGTCTGTATCAGTTCCAGTTATCGCAACTCTGCCCACTGAATTAGAACCAGTCGCACCATCGAGTCGCCAAATCCACATATTCCCTGAATTTTCATCTATGGTTGTTGCAACGACAGCCGTATTGGAATCATCAAGCTGGGCCCATGCAGGATCACTCGGATGGGTTCCTCTATCGAGAATAACTTCCCAGTTCGGAGCAGTTGGAGCGGATGACCCTAATGGAATTGATATGATCTGAGGGTCTTCTGAGTTAACGTCGACGACGGATAGGACAAGTTCGGGTTGTCCATCGAGTTCCAAATCAGCAAGAAGGGGTTGTGTTACTGATAGGTGATTACTTTCTCTTGTTGGTGCGTGAGGGCTTGTGATTCCAATTCTTAGATCTGCATCTGACCAAGACCATGCGGCTTCATTCGAATGTCCCCCAGTTTGCCACCCTGACTCGTCACAGGTAAGTTCTGGAGACCAGACGTCCACGTTTAGCGCACCTTCAGTGTCATAGACAACGACGATTTCAGTGGTGCCATCGAGGTCAACGTCCGCCAATACAGGTGTGGAACGTGCTGATTTTGTCGAACCCAAGTCAACTTGCCAAGCAATACTTGCATCATCACCTGCAATGAGTGATAGCTTTGTCGAAGAGGATTCTGTGCTGTCGTGAAGGACTACTGCAAAGAGGCCAAGAGGAGTACATCGGTCTTTAGCCCCTTGCGAAGCGTCTAAGTTACCAGAAAAATTTCCAATGATAGAGCCATAAGCATCTGAACCTATGTCATCATCTAATCCAACCCAATTAATGACTGGGTCATTGATACTCGCAAGTGATGTTACTGACTCAACAGAACCTGTTCCTGGACCGCCATCGGCAGAATGAATTGGCATTGAGCCATTTCGAGTGGGTACACCTCCATATTGGGCCCATGGCTGGTCGATTGGATTCCACGGGTCATCAGTACTGTTTGACACGCTCTCCTCAGCTTGCAAGGAACCCATACTCATCTGGCTAAGGGAGGTGAGAACCATCAGTAGAACCATGCCAAGTGCAGGCAAGAATTGCTCCGCTCTGGAATGGCTTACGCTACTCATTGTCCATATTGTGCATCAAGGGGTTGTTATTGCTTTGGGCGAAAGGTGTAAAAACACGTCGAATTTGGGAAGGTTTCTCCACTTCGAGACGTTTTTATTATTCTCGCAGTAGCATGAATTAGGGCGTGTGCTTCATATAGGGGTCGTCACTCGGCAAAATGACTTCGGTCACCTTCTCTCCCGAGGCGGCGCCGGTGAAGGACGGAAGAGGCTCACCCCCTTCCGCTTCATTGCTACGCTGAGAGAAGGCCGGGGAGAGGAAAAAAGATGTACAAAATCGTAACAAAAGAGGATACAATTCGTATTCCGGCAGAGTACATGAAGAAAGGACAATCTCTCGATCAACATATCGACCGATTGGCTATGACCGCATTTGAAGGTCGTTTCGATGAACAAAACCGCTTCATTCTAGTCACAAGCAACCACACGCCTCTTGGCCGTGGTCGAATCATTCACGGCGATGGTGCAATTTACCAACGAGTTCGTTTCGATGCTCTTCTTTTCTGCATGGATGATTACGAAGTTGTTGAGGGTGCTATCTCAGAAGTAAACGAATTCGGAGCCTTCGTTCGTATTGGACCAATGGAAGCCCTACTCCACAAGTCTCAGATTCTCGAAACCCAAGTTGAAGTTAACGTTGGAGCAGGAACTATTTCTGGCCGCGATGATGACAAGCGCCTTGGAATCGGTACTGCAGTGCGTGCGAGAATTGTTTCTCTCTCCCCTGATACAAGTGATCCACGTCGTTCAAAGATTGGATTGACATGCAAGCAACCAGGATTGGGCTCCCTCGAATGGCTCCATGCACCAGGTGAGTGAACATGGCAAAGAAACCCTATGCATGCGGTGATTGCGGATTAATTCTGCAAGATGATGTTGACCAGTGTCCTCGTCATCCATCTGCACAAACAACAACTGACTGGCAAGGCTATGTCATTATCATTCACCCTTCTCGTTCAGAAATCGCTGAACGATTGAACATCGACCAATCTGGCCGATATGCATTGAAGGTGAACATCCGTTAAGGAGAGAATAACAATGGAAATTGTAAGTCGTACAGAAAACAAATTGCTCAACCGTGTTGAAATCGAATTTCGATGGAGTCACAAGGGAAAGGTAACTCCATCTAAAAAGGAAGTTATGGATCTTGTAAAAACTCTAGAACCAGGCTCAAACCCAGATCTCATCGTTGTTAAGAACTGCAAAACTCGATATGGTCAAGCACTAACTACTGGAAATGCTCTGATCTACGAAACAGATGGGGCAATGAAGGTTGAACCTGATTATATCTATGAGCGCCACAAGGGATTCCGAAGCGGTGCACAATCTGAAGGAAAGACGGAAGGTGATGAGTGATGGCTGAACCAAATCCAAAAGCAAAGTGGTCAAAGTACGCTATTGCAGAAGATGGAACTCTTGAGCGAAAAGCAGAACACTGTCCAAATTGTGGTCCTGGTGTATTCTTAGGCGTTCATTCTGACCGAAAGACCTGCGGAAGATGCGGTTATTCAGTTAAAATTGAATGAGCCATCATTCCATCATTTGTAATAACCCAAAGTCCATCAGGACTCTGGACATGTTGTACAACGACTTCTTGATTTTCATATCGCCTGAAATCGTTTTCCATCAATTCTAATTCTTCTCTCCAACCTGCGAGATACCATGAATTCAGTTTTTCATTGTACATGACGCTTTGAATTGGTCCACTTGTTGAGGCTTCACAGAAGAGTTTTCCTTCACGATACCAGTAGATGTGGCCATCTTTCATAACCAGTAGGCGATTTGAGTCGATGGCTTTCACCTTGTCGAGTGATCCATCAAGAACAAATGACCCTGTGCCGATTAAACTGCCATCATCTTTTGAAAGTCTACAACAGCCTCCTGCTCTTGACCAAATCTCTATGCTTGAATTAGTGACGCAAATTTCCACTGATTCTTGGCTCATTGGAATCTTCTTCAAATCTGGCCACTCAGGGGGGGGTGCTCTCCATTGTTCAACCCCATTAGAATTGAAGGAATAAACGCCCCTATTCCATAAGATGAAAATAAATCCGTCATCATTCCTCTCTAAGCCTAAGGGTTCTGCATCAAGGACATGTGACCATAGGACACCTGCAGGTTGTATTGCGTTCTGAATTAGCCGAGCCTTCCGAACATCTCCTCTCTCAGCTCCGTTCTGGAATGGTTCTGTGCAGCGAATTGCCCCCATTCTTGCAACAAGTAATTCTCGATCAATCCATGTTGCAACTAACAAATCGTCTATCATAATGACGTGTTCTATTGGAGCTGGGAATGGACATGCAAATTCTTCTATTGGATTCCATTCTTCATCCAATCGACAGAGTTGTCCATCAATACCAACAGCAATTGCAAAAACATCTTCAATCTCTGGTGTAAGGAGTATTTTCAAGACTTTGAATGGTAATTGCTTCGTTTTCCTTTCCTCGCCCATGTAGTTGCTAATGACGGGTTGTTTGTCAATACTCGCTTTGAAAAACCGCCTTGTTCTCCAATGTATATGGACGGGGTAATTCTCATTGCTGTTAATGGCGATGATATTGCTTCCTTCAATCAAGCCAAATATCTTCTTGAGAAGGATACATGGCATCAATTGGATGATGTTGAAGGTCACAAGGCGTATCGATATGAGCATGTTAGGATGTGGATTTTACCCGGACGAATATTATGGGAGAATCACCTCGATAAAAGATGGGATACGGCCACACATGAAACCGTATTGGAAGTAATTTTCCCCTCTCGTCATGCAGCAAAAAGCGGGACGCCTTGCCTTACTTTACACCCAATTGGAGTTCCACATTTAGAACTCAATTCAGTTCCTGAATTTGGAGGCCAATCAGGAGTCGCACCACCTCCAAGTACCCGATTAGCCCCGTGGTGGAGATTGCTCAATGAGAAGTGGCTCGAACATTCCATTCCAGATTTTTCCTTATCTCTTGAAGTAACTCATCATGGCCCTCTGCTGGAAGTACCATGTTTGTTTATCGAAGTTGGTTCTACACAAGAGTACTGGCCCCATGAAGAGGCAGCAAAACTCCTTTCCGATGTGATCTGGGAAGGACTTGGCCTGACAGGTAATGCAGAAATAGGCAGTTGGGATGCACACAGAAATCTCTCTCATCCAGTTCTTATCACATTGGGAGGCGGCCACTATGCTCCAAAAGGCAATAAATTAGGCTCTGAAGAAGATGTATGGTTAGGACATATGCTTGCCAATCATTCAATTCCATTCGGAACCTCTGAGAATCCAGGTGTTCTTTGGCGTCAATCCATTGATGCTGTTGTGAAATCTACAAAGCAGGCCTTCCCTGAAGGGTCTGTCGTGGCAACTGTAGAAAAAAAATCGTTCAAAGGATGGCAACGGCAACTTATCTATCAACATCTGGAATCGATATCGATTCCAGTTCTTCGCTCAAAACCTTTCTTGGAAATGGTCAAAAGTCGTAAGCAGAACCAGTGAAACAAGGGCGGGAAATCATGATCTCAAAACTGATTGTAGCAATGACACTTCGAATGCCTAAATGGTTTGTTCGTTGGGTATCTCGTCGATATGTGGCAGGATCAACACTTGATGATGCAGTACGAGTCATGAAACGACTTGAGTCAGAGGACGCTTGTTTCACAATCGATGTGCTTGGAGAAGAAATTTCAAGTATGGACGAAGCCAATTATTTCCTTGAAGAATATGTTCGTGTCATGAATTCGATTGTGGATCATGGCATTGACGCAAATCTCTCCATAAAGCCTACTGCGTTTGGCTTGCTGATCGATGAAGCGAAAGGATTTGAGAACATTGAGTCGCTTGTGCGACAAGCTGCAGAACATGATATGTTTGTAAGACTTGATATGGAAGACCATAGAGTCACCTCAGAAACCATTCAAATCGTTGTGAGACTTCACGAAAAGGGACTTACTAATGTGGGTACAGTATTACAAGGACGTCTGCATCGTACCTTAGATGATATTACAGATGTTGAGTCAACGCTGGGTCCAATGGCAGATTACAGGATTTGTAAAGGAATTTACCTTGAACCAGAAGATATAGCATATACTTCACGCAGTGATATCAGAAAGGGCACAAATGAAGCAATCAAAGAAGCACTGACAAAAGGGGCATATGTAGGTATAGCATCACACGACCAGCCAGTTGTAGATTTTTCACTAAAGATGCTTGATGAATTAGGGATGGGTCCCGGTAAGACTGATCCTAGGGCAAACGCTGGCGGAGATAGGAAAGGGAAGGGACCAGGATATGAGTTTCAAATGCTACTGGGCGTGTGTGGTCCTTTGCGTAGAAAATTAGTCAAGCAAGGTCATCGAACAAGAGTGTACATTCCTTACGGCGAGATGTGGTATGAATACAGTATTCGTCGATTACAAGAGAATCCAACAATTGGCCTTCAAGTCGCTAAAGCATTCCTGATGCCATGGTCGAATCGCCCATGATTACTTTCGTCGACGCTTCTTATCTCTACGATTAGTAGGCTGCACTCTTTTCTTGATGATTTCTTTTGGAAGAATCGGATTAGGATTGAATCCAAGTTTTCCTTCTTTCCAGGCTTGTCGACGTTCCCGCGGCGTCTTTGGAGCGAAACGCTCCGGCCTTGGAGGCTCATGAAGATACATTCGCTTAATCTTCGAAGCATCGACAGTTCCGCGAAGAGTTCTTCCTTCTCCAGTGTGGATTGCTCTGATTCTCCAAGTTTGAGGTCCAATCTCGATAAGTGTACTGGCCTTGAATAAGGTTCCTTGATCTACGATGAGGACATCAGGAGTTGAAAATTCGCCTCGAGTTTTTGTTATCTTAACACGTAGCATGTCTTGTCGAAGAGCAACGGCTCGGATGACCTTTGTGGCTTCCATGGATTCTGCAGTTCCCTCTTTAGATTCTAAACGAGTAATTCTCCAAGCCATGTCATCGTGTTCAAAAACATCGCCCAAATCAAGCCATTCATCAGAATCTAGGTCAATAGTAGCCATGTATGAATCTGGCCCGTATGTTAACATGAATGGGACTCTTTTCAATGGAGGTGGGCGGAATTGTAATTCATGTACCGATGTACAATCATTGCATCGTAAGAGGTAATCTTTACCCCTTCCCATCTCTTTTTCTCGAAGAATATCATGACCCGTAACATCGTCACATGTAGGACAAAGTACTGCATTTTCGAGTACTTCTTCTTCTTCGAAAAAGTCCTCCTCCTCGTCTAAGTCTTCCATCGGTCTCATGCAGCCCTCGCTGGATGACACCTTTGAAGGCACCGCATCTGACTAGAACACAGACTTCAAAACAAAATGTGGACAGCATTGGCCAATGAGCGATGTCAAGAGGGAAGATGTACTTCCTGCACTTCTTGTTGCTGATGATCAGAGATCGAGAGATGAGCCCGAGATCGCAGCGAACATTTCAACTCAGTTGGAACACATGGGACTTCATACATGGTCTATTTCTGTCATAAGACGATTGAGAGATGCTATTGGTCGTTTGTCACCTACATCGGTCTTAGAAATAGGTGCGAGTATTGGTCACCGTTCTGCATGGTTGTTTGATCTGTTTACAAACCAACAACCCAAAAAATTCGATTTGGTTGAACAGGGGGCTAAATTCGGAGTCATTCTATTTCGACTCCAATCCCGATATGAAGCAGCACCTTGGTCAAACATATTGGTAGGTGAATTTTCAACACTTTTGGCAGAAGCGAAAGCATGGTCGATGACGATGAAATCTGGAGTAGGCACTGGTGAAAAGCGTCTCGATCTATCATATGATGCCATAATAGTCGATGATCAACCGGAAAAAGTCGCTTCGACAATATCAGAATCACTCCCGTTACTTTCTCAAAATGGAGTGTTGTTCACAGTTGAACCACCAACTCCAACGGGTGATTATGATGAACTCGATGAAAGTGAACAGGCTAAGGTTGACGGTTTTAATGATTGGATAAAACTCATTGAAACTACAAATTCAACGCATTATATGGCGTTTGTCCCATTGTTCGAAGGTACTCTTGTTGCCTTCTTCAAACGCTAAGTTAAGATTCACTCGCTTTATCCAACAATGCTTGTATGTCAAGTAAACCATAACCATACTTGTCATCATGGCCTGTTTGGCTGTCTTGCGGAGACACTGTTTGCATTAGCCAATCCTTGACTTGGTCGATTGTGGATACATCGCTGGATGTCCCGTTACTTGCAAGTGCAGGATTTTGTTCGAGTAGTAATGCGATGGCTCCTGTTACGAATACAGTTGCTGCACTGGTACCACTTGATGATGACCATGTTCCTTTGGTGTTGAGAACAGGGACTTCTTTGGCAGGTGCGACAACTTCAGGTTTCTTGTCAGGGTCATTCCGTGGTAATTGGAACGGAAAAAGACTTCCTCCGTTGTTTCCAATTGATGATTTTGCCCATGGCTCTCCAGATTCAGTGACTCCGCCGACGCATATCACACGACGTTCTCCTCCAGGAGATGCAACGTCTCCGTCATCCTCTTCTCCTCCGTCGTTACCAGCAGCAGCAACAACAAAGATTCCTCGAGTTGTTGCGTCTGCGACTGCATCTTCGATTGTTCTTCCACCTGAATTGAGGAATGGGAGGAAATCTGGGGCACCACCGAGGGATAATGAAATGATATTCGTGTTCATATTGATGCACCAGTCAATCCCAGCAGCGACATCTTCTTCGTACCCCGAACCATTTTCTTGCATCACCTTAGCAACATAGAGGTCAACATCAGGGGCTATCCCTTCAAGCCAACCATCTGCGATAAGGATCCCAGCCATATTGGTGCCATGGCCATTATCATCATACGGGTTGGTTTTGCCTTGAACGACATCCGTCCAACCTTTCAATTCATAGCCCTCAAGATCTGGATGATCAAGCTCTATACCGGTATCTACTACACAGACTTTCACGCCTTTTCCAGTTAACTCAGTCGGCATTCCGATAAGATCTTGATATGCATCTTCTGTGTCCAACAAGGCCTCTTTAGGTTTGACGAAGCTTAACGCATCCCCCACCAGTACACTGTAAAGAAATCCTGCTATCAGGATGAGCATTATTCCAGTACCTATACTGACAATCTTTCGAACGATAACGAGATCATTTTCTAGTTGAGGATTGAAAACAACTTCTGGAATCGATTCTTCCATATGACTTCCTCAACTAAATGCCTGTACTGCTTCTGTGAACGTGTCTACGAACCTACGAGCATCTTCTTCCGTGTTGTAGAAATAAGCAGAGGCCCTTAATGAGCCATTGTATCCTTTGTCGTTAAACCATGAATGAACGCAATGTTGTCCAGAGCGCACCATGACTCCTGCGACTTCATCAAGCAATAATGCAATATCATGAGAAGGGAGTTTATCATCCAGTAACAAAGAACAGATACCACCTCGCTTCGAGGGGTCTTCAGGACCGATAATTGAGACGCCAGGTATGTTTTTGACACCTTCTGACATTATTCTATTCAGAGACTGTTCATGGGCGTGAACATCATCCATGTTCAATTCTGTAAGGTAATCAACAGCAGCACCTGTTGCCATCATGCCTGCGAAGTGACCAAGGCCACCTTCAAATTTGGACGGGGCTTTTGCCCACTCAAACGATTCATATGTGGCTGTTGTAACTGTTTGACCACCAGATTGTATTGTTCGCATATTCTCTAGTAACTCTGTTCTAGCCCAAAGCCCACCTAGGCCAGAGGGTCCAAGCATTTTATGGATTGAAAAAGAATAAAAATCAATGCCTAGGTCTTGAACATCGACACTCATATGTGGTGCGGATTGTGCTCCATCTATGGATACAAGGGCCCCGTAATCTTTTGCAATCTTTGTGATTTCCTTAACAGGAGTTTCAACACCGTCAAGGTTTCCTACATGACTCATAGAAACCATTTTGAGTTTCGTTCCTGCTTCAGCACATGCTTCTTCAAACGATTCTAAATTGAACGTATTATCTTGATTGGAACGAACCACTCGATGATCAATTCCTTGTTCTTGCTCAAGTTGGAGCCATGGGACAAGGTTGGAATTATGCTCCCTGTCTGTTGTTAATACGACATCCCCTTTGTTCCATTCTAGTCCTTTGGCAATTTGGTTGAGGCTATGAGTTGCATTTCGTGTGAATACAATCTCGTTCACTGAAGGGGCTGAAAAAAAGTTTGCCAATTTCTTCCTCGATTGTGAAATGCTTTTGGAGACATGGGTTCCATAACGATGAACTGAACGACCACCACACCCTGGTGTGTTAATGTAGTAATCTTGAATTGAATCAATGACTGATTGTGGTTTTAATGTTACGCAAGCATTGTCGAGGTAAGCTACAGGATCATCGAGCATAAGGGCTGGGAAGTCTTTTCTTAAATGCTTCATGAATATCACCAAGCCTCTTCATCTGGAGCGACATCAGCCATAATGAACTTACTACGCAGATCTTCTTCCGCAGACACAGCAGCCTTTGTTCGAACAAGTGCATCTGTCCCGAGCATACGTTGTGGGAACCATATTGTCCACATGATGAGTGGTATACAGATGAGAGAAAGTAGAACATATAACGCAATTAGAATAACTTGGTCCGCCATTCTTTCGGCAACAAAGTGTGCTCCACTCCAAGAACTCATAATCACTAAACCGCACCAGGTCAAGCAGATTACAGTCCATGCTTTGAGTGAATGTTCTGCCATTTCTGCTTCCATCATACGCACATCTTCGTGTAAGTGATTGGTTTCAACATGCAGGTCTCTCGTCTCAGTAACTGCTTTGATGAAGAAATACAAGAAAAAGATGCAAACGAGTGTTACGAGTAAGCCCCCCATCATATCTGATAAATCAAATGAAATGGGAAATTGTTTATTCTCCACGTGGAATAATATTTGAGACAAACCCAGACCTCCCCAAATTAACATCAGGGTGACACTATGTGTTCTCATGATGGGGAATAAACGAAGTAACTGGTATAGGAACCATCCCCAGCAAACGATCGATAAAATCATTTGAAAATAAGATGTAGCACCAGATTGTTGTAAACCTTCTAGTCCTGATATTTGTGCATCTCCACCACTCATTATTTCGCCATTGAACGTTCCGAGTAGGATTGCAATTGTACCAGCGAGCATTGCAATCAAATGCTGTTTATTCCATTCATCCCGAATTAATTTCCATTGGAAAATAATTTCCTTTCTAACAGTCAGAATTATTGGATGGAAGTCAAAGAATTTGGGTTTGATTTCGATATCAGAAAGTCGGAACGGTAAGGCGTTGTGATTCGGGTCCAAGACCTCGTTTTCCTCACCGCCCATGCACACCCCAGAAGGTTCCCCTTTGAGTTTGTTGCGCTCCTTGTTTTACCAAGGGTGAGCGTTAAACGGTGATGTCGATTGGGTCGGTTTGCGAGCCGAGATCGCATAGCCTGGTAGTGCGCGCGACTGGAAATCGCGTGGGCCTGTCCCTCGGGAGTTCAAATCTCTCT
>ENA-ORDA01001711-ORDA01001711.1-marine-metagenome-genome-assembly--contig:-NODE-1711-length-17927-cov-7.928571_pt1 | contig 17927 bp, 22 predicted proteins | sample MGYA00237778_ERZ508506 | MGnify/ENA primary metagenome ERZ508506 (study PRJEB26177, sample SAMN06267891) | marine metagenome | isolation source: Monterey Bay, California, USA | place: Pacific...
TAGGCACAATAACTGGTGATTTTATAAAACATTACCCAAAAGGATCTGAAGTTCAACTTTTATTACAACCAGAAGATCTAGAACATGACGATCAGAGCAATTTAAAATTAGAAGTTGTTGATAGAAAATTTAGGGGAACAAATTTTATCTATACCCTTAAAACAGCAAGTAATAAATTAATACCAGTTTTTGTGCACTCTCACCATATCCATCAGCATGAAGTAGATGAAAAATTTGGTATCAAGAGACCAATTAATATTGATCATATAGTTTGTTTCTAATACAAAACTTAACTTAAAATGAATGATAGATTAAAAACCTTATCTAGAGGAATAATTGATGTAAGTCCTTTAATGATACCTGTGGTTCCATTTGGAATTATCTTTGGTATTATTGGAATGGAACTGGGACTGAGTGCATACATGACGTTTGGCATGTCCATTATAATTTTTGGTGGAGCTTCTCAAATAGTTTTGCTTCAGTTATTTTCAGGTGGGGCCTCTTCTTTAGTTACGATAACATCTGTTGGTGCAGTAAATTCTAGACATTTGTTATATGGTGCAGTTTTTTCTGAATATTTGTCTCATTTAAAATTAACCTGGAAACTTATTTTATCTTACGTGTTGATTGATCAAGCTTTTGCAGTCTCAAATACTTACTTTAAAAAAAATAAAAATAATAAATTTAAACACTACCATTTATTAGGAGCTGGTTTTACCTGCTGGACAGTTTGGCAGATATCAACAGTTTTAGGTATAGTTCTAGGGTCAGTTATTCCAGAAGAGTTAGGTTTAAGTTTTACTATTTCTTTAACCTTTTTAGCTTTGTTAATTAACGATTTTAGAAAGTTTAAAAATATTGTTGTAATGTTGGTATCAGGGGTAGTTGCAACTATTGGTTATAATACAATACCATTGCAAGCATACATCATTGTAGCAGCACTATCAGCCTTATTGGTTGCTACACTATTAACTTTAATCAACTTAAAACAAAAATAATGCATTGGTCGACAATTATTTACTGTGGAATAATTACCTACTTAACAAGGTTCTCTATGATATTTTTATTAAAGGAGGACATATTGAATTATAAAATGAAAAAAATTCTGTCATATGTTCCATCAGCTATTTTTCCAGCAATAATTTTTCCACCAATATTTTTAGATAGCTCTGGTTCTTTAGATTTAGAGAATAACCCTAAAATATTAGCTGCAATATTTGCTATACTTGTTGGCTATTTAAGTAAAAACATCATTGCGACAATTTTTGCAGGGTTAACTTCTTACTGGTTTTTAATATTTGTTGTATAAAATTTCATGAACAAATTTTTTATATTTATTTTTTTCATCTTTGCATTTAGCGTTAATGCAGGTGAGAAAAAAACAACTTTTAATATAGAGTTGTTTAATAAAGCACAATCAGAGGGTAAGGTTGTAATAGTAAGTTCTTGGGTTAAGTATTGTTCATCTTGTGCCAGTCAAATGAAGGTTTTAAATAAAGCAAAGAATGAATTTGATAATATCGAATACTTTGCATTCGATGTAACAAATAAAGAAATTTCTAATTTATTTAACGTGCAATATCAAACTACACTTTTAATTTTTAAAGATAATAAAGAAGTTTACAGAAGTATTGGTGAAACAAATAGAGATTTGATTTACGAAGCTATAAAATCATCAATTTAGATTAAAGCACTCAATTTAAGATTACAGACTTATAATATTTATTTGATAATCCAAAAGATAATATTAATTATATAAACTAAAATACCGTAAAATAAAAACATGAGTATTTTATCTTTTCTTGTTTTTTCTTCCCAGTTCAATTTAAATAACACTGATGGTGAAACCACCAATAAGATAATTCCAATCACGATTACAAGTAAAGATAAAATTATAAATACATTCATATTTTATACTAAGTAGCTCCAAGTTTAATATTGCTTGCAACATTTATATCCATTAATTTTGGTTTGGATAAATTTAAATTATTCATTATATCAATATATTCGTTTACACTGTTCACCTGCAATCTAGGATTAAACTTTTTTTCTTTACCAATAGTACTTACAGTCTGTCCATTATAGTCATGTGCAGGATATAATAACGTTTCCTCAGGAAGTTTTAACAATCTATTAAAAATAGAATTATATGAGTCTTTCGAATTACCACCTTGAAAATCAGTTCTACCAGTTCCATTAATTAACAAAGTGTCTCCTGAAAAGAGATAATCATTCATGAGAAAACTGTAACTATCTTTAGTGTGCCCAGGCGTATAAATTACCTTTATTTCTAATTTATCGACATAAATTATCTCATCATCTTTAACCTTAATTTCAACTGTATCAGATGGAGTATGTTCGCCCATTATTGTTGTGCAATTTGTTGCATCTTTTAATTTTGAAGCTGCAGTTATATGATCAGCATGAATGTGTGTGTCTATAACTTTTACTAATTTTAAATCCAATTCATTAAGAAGTTTAATATATTGCTCAATATTTTCTAATACAGGATCAATGATTAATGCCTCACGTCCTTTGGCAGAAGCAATTAAGTAAGTGTAGGTGCTTGAGTTTTTATCAAATAATTGATGAAATAACATTTGAATACTTTATCAGCATATTTAATTTAGCAGAATATATTTAATTGAAGTATTATGTATGAATTAAGCAATTAATTTCATTATAGATTTAGCAGGCTTTGTTTTTTTAATCCAATCTTGAGGAATACCTTTTAAGCCTTTGTAAGCTGCAAAATATGCACCCACAAAATTAGCACGAGAACAATTACATCCACCAGCTTTAATTGTTTTTACAACTGCAGTTTTAAAACTTTTAGAGGTAATGATTGCATGTATTGCCCCATTAAAAGTTCCAGGATAACTACACGCTTTACCAAATTTCTTTACAACAAAATTATGAGGTTTTGACTTTATTTTCTTAACCTTTTTGATGTTTTCAATAACGTTTTTGAAATATTTACTTTTTATATTATTTCTTAAAAAAGCATTAACAGGATCTTTGTCTCCTTTATCTGCTAAATCAATAATCTTAAGTTTCGCCATAGCAAATTGTTCACTAATTTTTCCATTAGCAACTGTTCTTATAATTTTTTTTGTTTTTTGGTCAGAATTGTGTGAAAAATAAAAAGGTAGACTTGCACAATATCCATCTGACTCGTTAACCTTAGTTCCACCTGTAATAGTTTTTTTTAATTTAATGTTTTTAATAGTTTCTAAAATATTTTGATGAATCCATGGGCCTTTCATCGCTGTTTTCCATTTAATCTTTTTGTATTTTTTTCTTAAAGATAAGTTTTTCCAATACTTTGAGCCTGGTCCAAAATTTTTGACAATATTCTTTTTAAAAAGTTTAATGACCTCTTTTTGATTAACTGTATTGGCTAATGTTTTAAACATCACCTGACCTACATCGTTGTATCCAGAAACTTCACCTGTTTTAATGGAGTAGAATGGAGATCTATTTTGTTTAAAGAAAGCAATATCTTTTTTTCCTTTAATGTAGGAATTGAGTTTTTTTTTATCATATACCCAATGCAAAGGTCTTGCTGCTGCATCTGCAACTGTTGCTCCAAGAAATATATGTAATTTATCAAACATCAATAACTAATACTTTATTTGAATATAAGTTAAAATGTTTTAAATTAAGTAATGTTAAGTATCAAAAATTGGGATAACAAAACTTGGATTTCATCTACGAAATATATCCAGTCCTTCAATAATTTTTTGGTAAAACAAAAAAAATTAACTAAACACTCAAAAATTTTAGATATTGGATGTGGTCGTGGTAAGATAATGGGCTCATTATCCTCTAAACTCAAATTAATAAATAAGCCCATTGGAATTGATACCGAAAATCACAAAGATTTTGATAAAAGAATTATTTTTAAAAAAACAAATGCAATTAAATATCTTAAAAATAATAAAAAAAAATTTGATTTAATATTGATTAAACAAACTATTCATTTTTTTAATTTAAGAGATATTAATAAAATATTAAGTTATTCACATGCCAGTTTAGAAGTGGGAGGGATTATTTTAATTTTAACCTTAGATACGAAAAATAACGAAATTCCTACATTTTCTTTGATGAAACAGAAACTTAACCAATCTTTTAAAAGAGATATTCTTATTTGGAAAAAACTACTTCAGTTAAATATTAAAAAAAATATCACTAAATTTAGTTTTAAAGTAAGTGTTAAAAAAAACACATATTTAAAAATGATAAAACAGCGTTATATATCTACTTTATTAAAATTTAGTTCACTCCAAATTTCTAATGGAATTAATGAGATTAATCTTAAGTACAAAAAGAATATTTTATTTAATGATAAACTTAAATGTATAATATTTACAAAAGTTTAAAGAATTCTTTTTAAAATATTTTCTCTTAATAAAAATTTATGGAACAGTACTGCTAAAATATGTAATGAAATTAATCCAATTAATGCATAATTTGCTATTATATGAATTGAATAAAACTGCTCAGAAAGTTCATAATTATAAGTTAAATTAATTTTTTTAAAAAAAATAAACAAACTTTCTCCATTAAATAATTTTTTAAAAATTCCTGAGATTGTGATTGACAGTAAAGCGAAATATAAAAAGAAGTGATTTAACTTTGCTAAAAATTTTTGTCCTGGAAAAGCATTATCTTTGAAATCAGGAGTGGGTGTTAATAATTTAAAGATCAGCCTTATTAGAGTTACATAAAATATAATTAATCCAAACAATATATGATAATTTTCTATATCAACCCTAGATTGATCAAATTCCAAATCTACCAAATAAAATCCTAGAGGTATTTGAACTATTAATCCTGCGGCAGTTAGCCAATGGAATAATTTACTGAGTAATCCATATTCTAAATTGTTATTTAATATAGACATGATTAAATTAACCATATTATGACAACAATTAAAAATACTTTATTTTTTATTTTTATATTATTTTATAGTTTCAGTGCTTTTTCTGAACAAACTGTAGAAGAGATTATTAAAGAAAGAAAATCTATTTTTAGTAAAAATTACAAAACTGCTAAAAGAGTTCAAGGTCTTGCATCTAATGGAGACATAGATGAAGCAAAAAAACTAATGATTGAAATGAGTAATAATTACAAAAGATTATTAGATCTTTTTCCTGAAAATTCAAAAGAAGGATTTGGAACAGAAGCTTTACCCTCTATTTGGGAAAATAAAGATGAATTTAATTTATTAATGACAAAAGCTTCAAGTAACATGATTGAACTTACGTCTGTTGTTGATGAAGCAGAAGATATGAAAGCAACTCTTGGAAAATATATGTGGAGTAGCTGTAAGTCTTGTCACTCAAAATTTAGAGCCCCACACTAGATAAGAATAAATTTACAATCCTCTGTCTTATTGATACCCTTTATAGATCTTGGATAAAATTCAGTCACATACAAAATTAGTTATTATAGGTGGTGGGATAATGGGTGTTAGTCTTTTATATCACCTAACTAAAGAAGGTTGGACTGATATTGTTTTAATTGAAAAAAGTGAGCTAACATCTGGATCAACATGGCATGCGGCAGGACAATGTCCTCATATGTTGAGTAGTTTAAATCTTGCAAAAATTCACTTACATTCAACAGATCTTTATAAAGCTTTAGAGAAAGAAACTGGACAGCCGACAGGGTTTCATGAAACTGGAAGTTTAAGACTTGCTTATAAAAAAGAGGATTTAGAATGGTTTAAGCATACTAAAGGAATGCTAGATATTGTAGGGGCTCCTTCTGAAATAATATCAACATCAGAAATTAATAATTATCATCCTTTTATAAAATTAGATGGAATTATTGGTGCATTTTATACACCAGAAGATGGTTACACAGATCCAACTAGTACAACTAATGCAATGGCAAAAGGAGCACGGGATGCTGGTGCTAAAATATATCGGAATAATAGAGTAACGGATGTTAAACAACTAGCTTCTGGTGAGTGGAAAGTAATTACTGAAAAGGGTGAAATTATTTGCGAACATGTTGTTAATGCTGCTGGAAGTTTCTGTCCTGAGGTAGCCGAAATGGTTGGTTTAAAAAATGTTCCAAGTATTAATATGGTTCATCAATATTTAGTAACAGAATCTCATCCACTAATTGAAAAATTAGAAAAAGAATTACCCGTTGTAAGAGATCCAGAATCATCTTCTTATCTACGGCAAGAGGGAAAGGGATTATTAATTGGCCCTTATGAACAAGATGTAGAAGCGTGGGCATTAGATGGGATGGACTGGAAATTTGATATGGAATTACTAGAACCAGATTTGGATCGTATTGAAAAACATCTTGAAAAAGGCATGGATAGAATCCCAGAATTCAAAGATGTAGGAATTAAAAAAATAATTTGTGGACCGATCACTCATACACCAGATGATAATTTTTTAGCAGGACCAGCACCTGGACTTAAAAATTTTTGGATGTTTTGTGCTGCTAGTATTGGAATTGCCCATGGTGGAGGAGCAGGAAAATATATGGCTCAACAAATTGTTTATGGAGATTCAGATATTAATATGCTTGAATTTGAACCACGTAGGTTCATGAGTTGGGTTGATAAAAGTTATTCAATTGAGAAATCAAAAGAACAATACAGAAGAATGTACATAACGCCTATGCCCCATGAAACAGTTGCTGCAGGAAGACCAATGAAAACTTCAGCTATTTATAAAAAATTAAAAGATGCAGGAGCTGAGTATTATGATTTGTATGGTTGGGAAAAACCAGCCTGGTTTAATAATGACAATATCACTGAAGAATTAAGTTATAGTAGAAATAATATACATCCTATTATTCAAAAAGAATGTGTCCATGTTTCAGATCATGTTGGAATTATAGATTTAAGCACTTTTTCTAAATATGAAATAATAGGCGAAGATAGTAAATCTTTTCTTGAAAGACTGTGTTCAAACACCATCCCTAAGAAAGATGGAAGTATAGTTTTAGCTCATACTCATAACGATATTGGACGAATTCAAAGTGAGTTAACTATTACTAAGGTAAAAAATAATCATTACTATGTTTTATCTGCTGCTTTATCTGAGATTAGAGATTTAGATTGGTTTAATCAAAATAAATTGAAAAATGAAAAAGTTGAAATTAAAAATGTTACCAGTGATTATGGTGTACTTGGTTTAATTGGGCCAAAATCTAGAGCAGTATTAAAAAAAGTTACAAAAGAAAATATTGAAAATGAAAATTTCTCTTGGTTGAAGGCAAAAGAAATTGAAATTAACAATATTAAGGTTTTAGCTTTAAGAGTAAATTATATGGGGGAACTGGGGTGGGAACTTCATGTTTCAATGAATAAGATGGAAAAACTTTATGAATTATTAATGGATGCTGGAAGAGATTTAAAAATTATAAACTTTGGATCTCATGCAATGAATTCAATGAGGATGGAAAAAGGTTATCGTGGATGGGGAACAGAACTGACACCTGAAATTAGTGTTGTAGAAGCAGGATTAGATCGTTTTTTTAATTTGGATAAAAAAAATGAATTTGTTGGTTCGAAAGCAATAAGTGAAAAGTTAAATAATGGAATTAAAATAAAATTAGTTTATCTAGAAATAGAAGCTGATAGTGCAGATGCCTTGGGTAATGAACCTATTTATTATAAAAATGAAAGAGTTGGTTTAACCACTTCTGGGGCTTATGGTTTTAGGGTAAATAAAAGTTTAGCTTTTGCATATGTAAATTCTGATTTAATAAAAAATGATACTGAATTTTTAATTGATATTCAGGGAAAAAAAGTAAAAGCAAAAATTATTGAAGAACCAGCATTTGATCCTAAAAACTTAAGATTAAAAAGCTAAGATTTAATTGTTTATGCTTATTAACGTTAATGATATTAATTTATAAATGTCGAAGTTATTACCAAAATCAGCAAAAGTAGTAGTTATAGGAGGAGGTGTTGCCGGTTGTTCAGTTGCATATCATCTTGCAAAATATGGTTGGAAAGATACGATATTATTAGAAAGGGATCAACTTACATCAGGAACTACTTGGCATGCAGCAGGTCTTGTTGGTCAATTAGGAGCCTCATCTACTATTACACGTCTTAGAAAATATTCCTTAAATCTTTATAAAGAATTAGAAAAAAAAACAGGGTTATCAACTGGATTAAAACAAAATGGAGCAATCACTGTTGCAAGCACACCTGAAAGATTACAAGAATTATTAAGACAAGCAACAGCTGCACAATTATTTGATGTCAATGTTGAGAGTGTTAATAAACAAAGAATAAAAGAACTCTATCCTGTTATAAATGATGATGACATTTTAGGTGGAGTTTATATGCCAGAAGATGGTCAGGCAGATCCTATAGGAGTTACTAATGTATTAGCTAAAGCTGCAAAGATGGAAGGGGCCAAGATATTTGAAAAAACTCCAGTTGAAAAAATATTAGTTAAAGATAAAAAAATTGTCGGTGTTCAAACTAAATCTGGCAAAATTGATTGTGAATATGTCGTAATTGCAACTGGGATGTGGTCTAGACAAATCGGAGAAGACATTGGTGTAAGCATTCCATTATATCCAAATGAACACTTTTACATAATCACAGAACCATTAGATAAGTTACCAAAAAACTTACCAGTTTTAAGAGACTATAATTCTTGTCTTTATTTAAAAGAAGATGCGGGGAAAATGTTGGTTGGAATATTTGAACCTAATGCAAAACCTGCCTTTAAAGATAAAGGGGTGGTGCCACAGGACTTTTCTTTTGGAGAGTTTCCAGATGACTTTGATCACTTTGAACCTTATTTGGAAAAATCATTTCAAAGATTACCCATGTTAGAAACTGCTGGTATTAGAAAGTTTTTTTCAGGACCTGAATCTTTTACACCAGATACACAATATCTTTTGGGAGAAACCCCAGAAGTTAACAATCTTTATACCTGCTGTGGATTTAATAGTATTGGGATCGCAAGTTCAGGGGGTGCTGGAAGAGTTACAGCTGAATGGATGATTAATGGATATATGAATGAAGATTTATTTTCACTCGATATTAAAAGATTTCAAAAATTTCACTCATCTAAAAAATTTATTATGGAAAGGGTAACGGAAACACTTGGTGATTTATATGGAATGCACTGGCCTTATAAGCAGCATAACACTTCAAGAAATCAACGACTATTACCTTATCATGAAGAGTTAAAAAAAGAGGGAGCATGCTTTGGTGTATCGGGTGAATACGAAAGACCTATGTGGTATGCAAAAAATAATGAAAAAGCAGAATACAAATATAGTTTTGATTATCAAAACTGGTATCCTTCAGTTGAAGCTGAAACAAAAAATACAATTACCAATGTTGGATTGTATGAGCTATCTCCATTTTCAAAATATGAAATAAAAGGAGAGGATGCGCACAATGAATTACAAAGAATATGTACAGCTAATATTAAAGATGAAATAGGAAGATCAACATACACACAAATGCTAAATGAGGCAGGAGGAATTGAAACTGACTTAACAGTTATTTGTATTGATAAAAATCATTTTAGAATAATAAGTTCAGCAGCAACAAGAACTCATGATAAAGCACATATTTTAAAACATTTATCATCCAATTTAGAATTTAAAGATATTACTGATGATCTAGTTTGTTTAGGAATTTTTGGACCAAAAAGCAGAAATTTAATTTCAAAAATCTCAAATGATGATTTAAGTAATGAAAAATTAAAATTTGGTTATGGTAAATTTATAACGCTTGATTCAAAAAAAGTTTGGGCCCAAAGATTATCTTATGTGGGTGAGTTAGGATTTGAACTTTATATAGAAAATAATGATGCTAAAGAAATTTATAAATTAATTGTTAAAGAAGGAAAAAATCACGATTTATCTCATTGTGGGTCACACGCAATGGATACCATGAGAATGGAAAGTGGATTTTTACATTGGGGTCACGATATTTCACCCGAAGAAAATCAGTACGAGGCAGGATTAAATTTTGCAATAAGCTATAAAAAAGAAATCGACTTTATTGGCAAAGAAAGCTTATTAAAAATAAAAGATAAAAAACAGAGCAGAAGATTTATTATGCTGTCTCTTAAGGATAGTAAGCCAGGCACACCTCTATTATTACATGAAGAGCCAATTTATCTTGAAGATAAGATTATTGGGAGAACAACCTCTAGCAATTATTCCTTCAATTATAAAAAAAACCTATCTTTTGGATATGTAAGCTCATCACTTTCAAACGAAGAGCTTTCAAAAATGGATCTATATATTGAAGTTGCTAAACAGAAATTCCCAGCACTAGTAGAAATCACTCCCCTAAAAGATAAACAAGCTAGATTTTTATAATTTTAGTTGCCGAGTTAAATAATTGGTGGTTAAATAATGTTATGCGAAAAGTGTATTTTCATAATGGTAAGTCAATTGATCAAAATATAAATACAAAAAGATTATCTGAAGCACAGCACGTAAGTGAAAAACAAGTTGTTGATATCAACAAATTACTTAACAGAGTAAAAATAGATCAAAAAAATGAAACAAAACGAAAAATCATTTTTTATAGCTTTACTATATTGGGACTTTCTTTATTGGGAACTTTAATCACAGTCTTAAAGTAAACAACTCATTCAAATACTTGATTGCACTAAAATAAAAATCTATTATAAATCATCAAGAATTAAGTGGCGGGGTAGCTCAGTCGGTTAGAGCGCAGGACTCATAAGCCTGAGGTCAGTGGTTCGATTCCACTTCCCGCTACCACTTTAGATATTTTTTTAATCTTGAAAGATTCATTGTTTGGTTAAGGGGCAATTTCGAATCTTTATTTAACTTAGATTTTTTTACTAATTTATTATGTTTTTTAGCAAAATTATAAACAGATTGAGATTTACCACCAATATTAATTATACCAGTTTCATTAATAATTTTTGGAAGTATTTCAGCTAAATCTTCATGAAACATGAAATTAGTTTTTAAGTTAGTAAAAGCAGTATCATGTGCAAAAGGTTTTTCTGTCATAGTTACTCTAAGTATTAATGAGTTTTTGTACATTGAAACAGCACACTCACCACCTAATTTTGATAAGCCATAATTGTTAAAAGGCTTAACTGGATCTGTTTCTTTATAATTACCCTTTGTGCCCTCATAAACATAACCTGTAGATAAATATATCATTTTAACTTTATGCAATTTACAAGTTTTTACTAAATTCGCTGTTCCAATAATATTAAGATCTATACTTTTCACAATATTCTTTTCATGGACACTCATTGGTCTAGATAGGCCGGCGCAATGGAGAATTATTTTTGGCTTATGTTTTTCAAAATTTTTTTTGATAGATTTTAGGTTTAAAATATCTAGCTGTTTTTTAGAGCAAAAAATTAAATTTAATTTTTTATTCTTATCTTTCAATATTTTAGCAAATCTTCCATCACCACCTGTAACTAAAATTTTATTATCCATTAATTTTATTATAAAACTCTTTAAGAGAGTAATTTTTCTTATCTTTTATTGACAAGATAGGTTTCTTGATAGGCCATTTAATATTTAAATCTTGATCGTTATATTTTATGCCAATTTCAGATTTAGCATTTCTATACTGAGTGCAGCTATAAACTACAAAATTTTCTTTATCTAGAGCACAAAATCCATGGGCAAATCCTGGCGGTATATAAATAGATAATGAATTTTTAGCACTTAAAATCTTTGAAAAATATTTTCCATAAGTCTTAGATTTCTTTCTAAGATCAACCGTAACATCAAAAATTTTTCCTTTTATAACAGTTACGAATTTACCTTGAGGGTTTTTAGTTTGAATATGAAGACCTCTAATAATATTTTTTTTGGAAAATGACATGACATGAAATGGAAATTTCACCTTGAGATTTTTTTCTATTATTAACTCTTTAAAATAACCTCTTGAATCATTAAATTTTTTATTTTTAACTAAAATTAAACCATCGAATTTAGTTTTAATTATCATTTATATAATAATTTTTTTAAATAATCAGAATATTGACATTTACCATAAAACTTAATCGATCTTTTAATTTTTTCTTTATTAATCCATTCATTTAGTAATGCTATTTCTTCAATACATGCAATTTTTAATCCTTGCCTATTTTCTACGGCTTGCACAAAAGCAATTGTTTTATAGTAATCATCAATTGAACCTGTATCAAGCCAAGCACCACCTCTACCTATAAAATTTGCTCTCAGTTTATTCTTATTCTTATACATCATTAATAAATCAATAATTTCTAGCTCTCCTCTTTTGGAAGGTTTTAACTTTTTTGCATAATTCACAACATTTTTATCAAAAAAATATAAGCCCGTAATAGCATCATTTGAAATAAATTTTTTAGGTTTTTCCTTAATTGTGATTATTTTTTTATTTTTATTCATCTTTGCTACACCAAAAAGTTCTGGATTTTGAACTTTGTGTAATAATATGCCTGCACCTTCTTTAATCTTTGCACTCTTCAAAAGTATTGAACTTAGATTTTGACCATAAAAAAAATTATCACCTAGTATCATTGCAACATTTTTATTATTAATAAATTTCTCACCTAAGATAAAAGCATCAGGTAAACCTCTTGGTTTATCCTGTTCTTTGTAAGTAATTTTAATTCCTAAATTATCACCATTTGGAATTAATTTTTTATACTGCTCCATCTGACCTTTATTAACAATAATTAAGATATCTTTTATTTTTGCAAGCATCAGAATTGATAATGGATAAAAAATTAAAGGCTTGTCATAGATGGGAAGAAGCTGTTTATTTATAGCTTTAGTTAATGGACTCATTCTTGAGCCCGTTCCACCTGCCAATATTATGCCCTTTGTAATCATTTTTTTAATCCTAGTCTTTTAACAATATCTTTTTTTGTTAGTGAAGAATAATATTTTTTATTATTTAAATACCATAAAAAAGTTTCTTTTAGACCGTTATCAAATTTAATTTGGGGCTTCCATTTGAGTTTTTTTTTAATTTTGTTGCTATTAAGGGCATATCTTTGATCGTGTCCTGGTCTATCGGCTATAAATTTAATCTTAACCCTATTACCTATAGCAATAAAATTTTTAGCAATCTTAATCAGCGCTTTTGTTATTTGAATATTATTCAAATTTTTATTTGATCCAATATTATAAAATTCACCAATTTTTCCTTTTTCAAAAACTTTAAACAGTGCCATACAATGATCTTTCACATGTAACCATTCTCTAGAATTTTCTCCTTTTCCATAAATTGGTAATTCTTTATTGTTAAAAATATTATATATTAGTTTAGGTATTAGTTTTTCTGGATGCTGTTTGGGACCATAGTTATTAGAACAATTTGAGATTATAGCTGGAATTTTGTAAGTGCGCATGTAAGAGTAGACTAAATGATCAGAGGCAGCTTTACTTGCGGCGTAAGGTGAACTTGGTTTGTAAGCGTAATTTTCATCTGATCTGCCTTTTAATATGTCTCCATAAACTTCATCTGTGGAAATATGAACTAGTTTACTATTATGTTTTGATGAAAATGTTTTAAAAGCTTCAAGAAGATTGAATGTTCCAAGAACATTGCTGTTAATAAATTTTCTAGGTCCATCTATAGATCGATCAACATGTGTTTCAGCTGCTAAATTAAAAATACAAATAGGTTTATATTTTAATAATATGTTTAGTATTTTTTTACTGTTTAAATCACATTTTATAAATTTGTATTTAGTATTATTTTTATGTTCTTTTAGGTTGTAAAAATTTGATGAATAACTAACTTTATCTAAATTAATTACCGAATATTTTTTGCTGATTAATAGATCGATTAAGTTACTTCCAATAAAACCAAGTCCACCAGTCACTATGATATTTTTATTCATTATTTAAGTGATATATTATAATAAGTTTCAATCAAATGAATATTAAAGATATAACAGTAGGAATTGTCACTTTTAGAAGTGAAAAAGTTATTTTTAAATGCTTAAAAAGTTTAGAAAATATAAAGAAAATTATTATTCTAGATAACTCTAACGACTTGATACTTAAAGAAAAAATTAACAAAATTTACCCTCACATAAATTTTATTTTATCAAAAAAAAATAATGGTTATGGCAGTGGAAATAATAAAATTTTTAGATTAGCAAAAACATCACATGTATTGGTGTTAAACCCTGATACCATCTTGTCAAAAAACTGTATTAAAGAGTTAATACACCAAGCAAATTTGATTAAAAATAAATTTGCAATCTTGGCACCTAGTGAAAAAAATATTATTAAAAAAGAAATAATGGAAGTGGATCATGTAAAGGGATTTTCAATGTTAGTTAATTTATCCAAAATTAAAAAAATTAAGATGTTTGATGAAAATTTTTTCTTGTATCTCGAAGAAATTGATCTTTGTAAAAGACTTAAATTAGCATCAGAAAAAATTTATATTTGTGGTAAAGCTAAAATAACTCATCTTAGTGCAAAATCATCAAATATAGGATTTGAATTTGAAAAGTGTCGTAATTGGCATTGGATGTGGTCTAAAGTTTATTATAACAAAAAACATAAAAATTTTTTTTATGTTTTGAGAAGTGCTTTCTCAACAATTTTTTTTAATTATACTAAGGGAATTTTATTTTATTTATTTAATAGAAAAATAAGTCAAATTTATTTTTTAAGGGGATCAGGCACAATAAATGCAATAATGGGAAAAAATTCCTGGTATAGACCTAAAATAAATCTTACCAATTAAAACATCTCTTTTAAATCCTTTATAGAAATTATTCTCATATATTCTTTATAATTTTTATAAAAATCTTTAAATTTTAAATTCTTTATATTTTTATCTATTTTTAAAATTTTAGTATTTTCTTTTTTTTGAATAACACCTATACCTTGATCCATCTCACAAGTGTAAATGTTGATATTTTTATTTTGTCTCAAATCAACTATTGCCTTCCAAACATCACCATTCCAAATCATTCTATATCTGGGCACAGCTTGTTTTGACATGCTTTCAGGTAAACAGTCATGAACTAAAATTAAACCATCTTTATTTAAAAATTTTAAAGAGTTAAGTATATCTTTTTTGACTTGAGAGTACTCATGAAGCCCATCAATAAAAACTAAGTCAAAAGTTTCTTTGTTATCTTTAAAAAATTCATCACTAGTTTTTCTAATATTGCCCCCTGAAAATGGGTCAACACCAAATTTTTTTTTAATATTTATTCTTGAAAATAATTGATCCTTATCACATCCAATTTCTAAATAAGTGTTAAATTTATATTTTTCATGTAAATATTTAATTAGATCCCATCGAAAATAGTCTACAGGAAAATTATAGGATATTTTTTTATTATAATTTTCAATAAAAATTTTGTAATATAATTTTTTAATAATTCTTGAAACTTTAGTAATTTTTTCCATGTATTAATGTCCTGGGAAATCTATTAAATTTTCCACTTTATATCCCTTTTTAACTAAATTATCAGATCCACCTAGGTCAAAAAGATTAATTGCAAAAACAAATGCAGCAATTTTGGCATTAGACATTTCCACAAGTTTAGCTGCTGCTTCAGCTGTTCCACCTGTTGCTATTAAATCATCTATAATTAAAACTGAGTCATCTTTGTCAATTGAATCTTTATGCACTTCAATAGTTGCAGTTCCATACTCTAATTCAAAATCAACTGAATGAGTTTCAGCCGGAAGTTTGTTTTTCTTTCTAAACATAATAAAAGGTTTTTTAAGAAGATAAGAAACAGCAGAAGCAAATACAAATCCTCTTGATTCAATTGCTGCAATTTTATCTATTTTATAATTTTTAGATCTTTCAATTATTTGGTTAATACACTCTTCAAATGCATCTGAATCCTTAATTAGAGTTGTAATATCTCTAAATAGAATCCCTTTTTTTGGATAATCTGGAATTGATCTAATATAATCTTTTAAATTCATAATACTTAATTATAAAAGTATAAATAAATAAATTTTTGATTATGACAACAAATAAATTAGCAATTATTGGTGGAAGTGGTCTTTATGATGTTGAGGAATTTAAAGATCGTGAATTACTTGATATTGATACTACTTGGGGAAAACCATCAGATCAAATTTTAAAGACAAATTATAACAATAAGGAAGTTTATTTTTTGCCAAGACATGGAAGAGGTCATTTTATTTCTCCATCTAATATAAATTTTAGAGCAAACATAGATGCACTTAAACAACTAGGTGTTACAGATATAGTTTCAGTTTCAGCTGTAGGTTCTCTTAAAGAAGATTTACCTCCAGGAAAATTTGTTATTGTAGACCAATTTATTGATAGAACTTTTGCAAGAACCAAAACCTTTTTTGATAATGAGATAGTAGCGCATGTGTCAATGGCACATCCAACATCAAATGGGTTAATGAATGCCTGTGAAGATGCGATTAAGAAATCAAATATAGATTATCAAAGAAATGGAACTTATGTAGTAATGGAGGGCCCTCAATTTTCAACATTAGCAGAATCTAATTTATATAGATCATGGAAAGCAGATGTAATTGGAATGACCAATATGCCAGAGGCCAAACTCGCAAGAGAAGCTGAGATTAGATATGCGTCTGTATCAATGGTTACTGATTTTGATTGTTGGCATCCAGATCATGAAAATGTAGATGTTCAGCAAGTTATTAAAGTTTTATTAGGTAATGCTGAGAAAGCAAAAGTTATGATTAAAAACTTAATTGATAATTTTGAAGAACATATTGACCCAAAAGACCCTACAAATAATTGTTTAGATGTAGCAATTATTACAGCACCCAAAAAGAGAACTCAAAAAACAGTAGATAAACTCAAAACAGTAGCTGGTAGAGTTTTAAATAAATGAAAATAGAAGGAAAAGAATATCGAACAATTTGGTTTGATGAGAAAAATCAAGTTGTTAAAATTATTAGTGAAATAACCAATAAAGAATCTAATAGAACAGGGATAGAAGCAGGACTGATTTTATGTACATTAAGACATTTTAGTAAAGAAATGAGTGATCAAACAGTTCATTTAGTTAATGATTTTAAAGGAACTAATGTTATAGGATTTGACATAGCAGCAGATGAAGCGGGCTATCCTCTTAATAATCATGTTGAAGCATTTGAATTTGCAAAAAACAATAATATTCCATGTACTGCTCATGCTGGAGAAGCATTAGGGGCAGAGAGCGTTACGGAAACACTTGATAAATTAAAGCCACAAAGAATTGGACATGGAGTTAGAAGTATTGAAAATTCTATTTTGCTAGATAGAATAAAAGAAAAAAAAGTTCATTTAGAACTTTGTTTAACAAGTAATATTGTAACGAAGGTTTATAATAATTATAATGAACACCCAATAGATAAACTTTACAATAAACTAAGAGAAGATTATTTTAAAAATCCAGAGAACAATTAGAATTTGCTAAATCTAGCACGTTCAAGATCTCGATCATCTTTAGATTCCTTTTTCCATTCTTTGTAATGATCTTTACAAAGAATTGTTTTTTTGCCCTTAGAATTAACTCGTAATCCTGCATTTTCCACTTTAGTAGTATTTAGTGAACGAGCCCCATCTTGATCACATCCATCAACATTACATTTTGCACCTTTAGAAACAATACCCATGACATATCATAATCAAGATGTTATTTATATTTGAGAAATATTCAGAATTTTTAGATTTTTATAAAAATATAAAAAAATAGGTTCCAATTCACCACAGTTGACCGATTAATCGTTTATAATAGGAATATTTTTTTGTAACATTATGGCCGGAGCAAAAAAACCAACCACCACAAACAAACCAAGTGGCTCTAAAGATTCAAAGAAAAGTAAAAAAGACAAAGGTGAAGGTGGTCCAAGAAAAGCCGAAATTACAGTAATGTTAAACGAACAACAAGCTATGAAAATAATTCAAAATTCCAAAGTTGTCACAGTACAAGATCTTGCAA